>Ga0123519_10006063_pt1 | contig 19112 bp, 20 predicted proteins | sample YelNatPaOPRAMG02_FD_87396 | JGI IMG/M metagenome (GOLD analysis project Ga0123519, IMG submission 87396) | Hot spring microbial communities from Yellowstone National Park - Yellowstone National Park OP-RAMG-02 (version 2) | ecosystem: Environmental > Aquatic > Thermal springs > Hot (42-90C) ... | reverse complement strand
ATTGGGAAAGGTGAATAAACCAGACTAAATTAAAAAATATTGAAAAATAAAGGCTTTTTAATGCAAGGTTATATCATCAGAAGAAATTATTCAAATTTTTCGGGAAATTGGAACTTTTTAACGTGGAGTTTCCCCATTTTTCCACTAAACAAGTTCTAATAATCTTTTTCGGTAAAATTTATCATTAAAAAGTATTATAAATACTACATCTAGGAATTTTGGGGAAACTCGACTAACCTATTTCTTCTTGACAAATAATTAAATTTAATTTATAAAGAATAATACTTGGAGGTAAAAATGACGCCTAAAGAAAGATTTATTTTAGCATTAGAAAGAAAACCAATTACGGGAAGGGTTCCACATTTTGAACTTGTATTTTATCTTACAATGGAATCTTTTGGGAAAATTCACCCTTTACATAGAAATTATTCTCAATGGGACCAAATGAAAGAAAGCGAAAGAGAATTACACCGTAATGATATGGCAGATATTTATATTTTAACTGCAGAAAGATATGAACATAGTGCAATATTTCTACATCCAAATCCTAATACAATTGAAGAAACAATAAAACTTATAAATATTGTACGAAAAAAAATTGGAGATAAATATTTCTTAATGATAGAGGGTGACGCTACTTTTTCAATACCAAGTGGTGATAAAATGCTTGAATTTGTTTACTGGATTGCTGATAAACCAGAAGAAGTGAAATCAAAAGCAGAGGAGAAGGTAGAAAAATGCCTCAAAAGAGCAGAAACGATTAAAAAAAATACCAATTTAGATGGCTTTGCTTTATGTTCAGATTATTGCTTGAATACAGGACCATTTTTAAGCCCTACTCAGTTCGCTGAATTTGTCACTCCATATCTCAAAAAACTCATTAAAGGCTATCGTGAAATGGGTTTTTACACTATCAAACACACTGATGGGAATATAATGCCTATACTAAACCAACTCATTGATTGTAATCCTCATGCATTACATTCGCTTGACCCACAAGCAGGAATTGATATAAAAGAAGTAAAAAAATTATATGGAGATAAAGTATGTTTAATAGGAAATGTAAACTGTGGACTTATAGATACTGGCACAGATGAAGAAGTAATAGAATCTGTTAGATATGCATTAAAAAATGGTATGCCAGGATACGGATTTATTTTCTCTACAAGCAACTGTATATATACTGGTATGGAATTAAAAAGATATGAATTAATACTAGATGTGTGGAGAAAAGAAGGAAACTACTAAAATCATTATACTTTATCCCTGTATTTGAAATCTGTACTCTAAATGCAATATCAATAATTTTACTACTTTTCAATCTTCATTGCTAAATTAATCTGTCTTGCCACTTCCTTAAATCCTAATCTTTTATATAATTCAAAAGCAGATATGTTACTTTCTTTAACATCTATCCGAGCTAACTTCAAACCCTCTTTCTTAAAATATTTTAAAGCATGATTTATTAGTTCAGTACCAATTCCTTTCCTTTGATAGTTAGGATGAATAGCAAGAGTTTGTATTCTCCCTGTATTTGATTCCTTTGAAATAATAGTAGTAATAAACCCTACAATTTTACCTTCTATGATTTTTACAAAAACTCCATCAGGGTTTAAATAAAACTCATTCCTTACATCAATACTTTTTCTCTTCCACCAAGGAATTCCTATTAAATTTCCAAACATATCTTCTATTTTTTTATCAATAGAAGCTTTTTCAAAAGATAATCTAAGTATTTCAACTAAATCATCAAATTCCTCTTTTTTACACAATCTAATCATATTTATTTCCCCCTTAATTTTTACTCATCTTTTCTTTTTAAAATTTCTTTTGCTTTTGTAAATTGCTCATCACTCACAATAATTTTAATCCTTCCCCATCCATTTGTTGTAATAGGATAAGCCCCTCCAACACTTTCTCCTTTCATTAAGACTATAATACCTTCTGCTTCTAATTTTGATTTAACTAATAACGCTTCTGATATATCGTTTGTCTCAAATAAAATTTTTTCTACTCTCATTTTTTTATCAAATTACCTCTTATCTCTTTTGGATAATCAATATTATAACTTAATTTATTTCTATCATCCTTTCTCCATTCTACCTTAATACTACCATAAGGAGTTGGAACTGTCCCTTTTGCCCATTTTACATCAGAACCGATATATGGTTTAAAACTAAATGTCTTCCAAGCAACACTTGTAGATTTAATACCTAAAACATATTTGGAAAGTAGTACTAAAGGATGTGAACTCCATGCATGACAAACTGACCATTCATTATTTAAAGCATCCCAATTTTCCCAGAAAGTAGTTGCACCTGACTGTATCATACTTCCCCATCCATCACGTATTCTTTTAAGAGCTAATTCCTCCTCACCAAGTTTAAAAAGAGATTCTAACACATAATATGCAAAATAACTACTTGCTCTAGGTTTATTATATGTGGATTTCTTTAAGAATGAATCTTTAATAATTTCTTCCCCTTTCTTACCTATTGGAAGGTTTGCTAAAAAAGCAAGAGTATTTGCATGCTGGCTTATTTGCCTTAATTTTTTGGTTTTAAGATCATATGCTTCATTCCAAAAACCAAATTGTTTATTATAAAATGTAGAAAGTAAAGACTCTTTAACCTTCTCTTCCTGTTTACTGTATTGGATAGGGTTCTGTTTTAAAATTTTTGAAATTCTCTGCATGGATTGAAGTGCTAAAACATACCATAAATTAAAACTTGCTGTTAAGCCACTTTTATCTATTGTAGACCAATCCAGAAATAACCAGTATCCTTCTGGATTACCCAACAAATATCTTTTACCAGCAAATCCCTTAAACCAGTTTAAATTCTTCTCTGCTACTGGATATATCTCTTTCAATATAGTAATATCTCCTGTGTAAAAGTAGTACTTTTCTGCTGCAATTAACCAAGTAAAATTATAATCAGGTAAAATACATGAATGTCTTTCTGTTGGAAAAACTCCATACAAAAGTCCATTTGGAATTTGACTTTGAGCACATTGTCTTATCATCCTTCTAATAAGAAACGGATCTCCGAAAGAATAAAAATTCACTTCTTCTTCTATTAAAGCGTCTCCCATCCATTGACCTTGCTCTCTATCAGGACAATCAACATAAGAATCAAGCATACAGCATTTTAAAGTCCATTCACCTATCTTCCATATCTTATTTAAAATTTCATCTGAGCATTCAAAACTTCCTTTACTTTCAGTGGGATATGAAATAAAATTATGCTTAATACTTACATTCATTACTTCATTTACATTTCTAAAGACAAGAAGTAAATATCTATAACCCTTGAAATTAAATGGTTCAAAAACCTGAGTTCCTTTCCTACATATATAGCGATCCAAAAGTGCAATATCACAATAATGACCCGGCTTAAAATAAAAATACTTATTATCAGGTCCTCGCATTGAATAGTAAAGATCTATTATTTCTCCTCCTTTATTTGATTCTATCTTTAGTCTTGGCGAACCAACTGAACTTTTTCCAATATCAAGCAATACTGCAGAAAACCTCAATAAACCTGTTGGATAAATAGTTAAAGTTTTAACACCATTACTTCCCATATGAACACAAATTTTTCCTTCAGAGATAGACCTTCTTTCTTCTTCGTAAAGTATTTCTCTTAAACACCTATTATTTTTATAATCAGGATGGTTTTTACCTGTATAAAACTTTATAACATTAATAAAAGGAACTTCCTCTTCTTTTAAAAATGGTATACCTCTTTCTTCCATATTATACCATGGTGGGATACCTGCTGGACCTAAAACATTTGCATTTTGCCATTTACTATCATCAAAATCTGGACTTAGCCAGTCTTGAATTTCTTTTCTTCCATCAAAAATCTCCTGAAACGATTGTTGGATAGAAAGTCTTTGTCCTTCAGAACTCCTTGCAGGGTCATAACATGCCTTCCACGTTTCATCAGAATACAATCCTACAGATTCACCATCATTAAATACCACTTCACCATCAACAATAATCCCTGCTCTATTTCTCCATATATTAGAAAAAGTAGAAACACCATATACATGAAGCAAAATTGCAATAGAATTTCTGCCTACTTTTAAATAATTTTTTATATCAATCTTATCGTAAGGTTGAATCCACGGATATCCTTTAGCAGGACCTCTACAAATAAAGATACCATTTACCCATAAAATATAGCGGGTATCACCTGTAATTTTTATTAAAGCAGTTTTTATTTTTTTATCGGGGAGTAAAAAAGTTTTGCGGAAGCGACGAAATACATTCCAGTACATATGAGTATCTCCAACATAAATCCATTTTCCTTTCCAAGTAGATAAAGGCTCAAATTTATATCCTAATGCTTCTTTATTTTTCACCTGCAAACCTCGCATATAGAATCATAAGTAATCTTTAACATTCTTTTTAAATCATTCTCATTTATACTAAGCGGTGGCATAATCACAATCACATTACCAAGTGGTCTAAGTATTAAACCGTATTTTCTTACATTCATACATACCTTTATACCAATTTTTTCTTCATATTTATATTCTTCCTTAGTTTTTTTATCCTTTACTAATTCAATCCCTGCTATAAACCCACATTGTCTTACTTCTCCTACATGCGGAAGTTCTTTAAACTTTTCTAATTCTTTTGAAAGTAGTTTTATCTTTGGCTGTAATTTTTTTAAAACTTTCTCTTTTTTAAAAATTTTTAAATTTGCAAGTGCTGCTGAACAACAGAGTTGATTTCCTGTATATGTATGCCCATGAAAAAATGTCTTTTTTTCTTTATATTCTCCTAAAAATGCATTAAAAATCTCTTGCGATACTATCGTTGCTGCAAGTGGTAAATATCCACCTGTAATTCCTTTCGCAACTACCATTATATCAGGATTAACCCTTTCTTTTTCGCATGCAAACATATATCCAGTTCTTCCAAATCCAGTAGCAACTTCATCTACTATTAATAAAACATTATATTTATTGCAGATTTCTTCTACTCTTTTCAAATAACCAGGCGGCTGAACTATCATACCTCCTGCACATTGAATTAAAGGTTCTAAAATTACCCCTGCTATTTTGTCATTATACTTTCTTACAATTCTTTCAAGTTTTAAAACACAATCCATTTTACAAGTTTCTAATGTCTTATTAAATTCACATCTATAACAATAAGGAGATGGAGCAAAATATGTCTTAAATAATAATGGTTTATAAATTTTATGGAATAGCTCTATTCCACCAACACTCACTGAACCAATTGTATCCCCATGATAAGAATTCTTTAATGCTACAAATCTTACCTTCCCTTTTTTACCTTTAAGTTGCCAATATTGATATGCAATCTTTAAAGAAATCTCTACTCCAGTAGAACCATTATCTGAATAAAAAACTTTTTTTAAATTATTTGGAACAATTTTGATCAATTCTTTTGCTAATTTTATCGATGGAACATTTCCTAAACCTAATAATGTTGAATGGGAAATTTTTTTTAGTTGAGCCCTTATCGCATCATTTATTTCTTTTTTTCTATGACCATGAAGATTTGTCCATAATGAAGATACTCCATCAATATATTTATTATGATAAATATCTCTTAGATATACTCCTTCCCCAGATTCAATAATAATCTGCTTCTCTTTTATATAATCCTTCATCTGTGTAAAAGGATGCCATATGTATTTTTTATCATCTTTTTCTAACATTTTATTATTCTCATTAATTCCTTTTGCGATTTTAAATAAATAGATAAATTTTTTATATCTCTTAACCTTTTATTAAAAGGAATTTTTGCTAAAATTTTACATCTACCTAATTTTGCTATTACATCTGGGTTTGTCTTTTCTGCAATACTTAAATTTTTAATTCCATTTATAACAATCCCTAATATCTTTATTTTATTTTCCCTTAAAACTTTAAGCGTAAGTAATGTATGATTTATTGTTCCAAGAAATGGTTTAGTAACAACAATAACTGGTAATTTCAAATCTTTAATTAAATTAATTACAAAATAATTTTTTTTTATAGGAACTAAAATCCCTCCTACTCCTTCTACTACTAAAAATTCATATTTTCTTCTTAAAATCTTCCATGCTTTAAATACTCTCTTTAAATTAATATCTCTTTTTTGTATTTTAGATGCAACATATGGGGCTAAAGGCTTTTCAAAAAATACAGGATTTATTAAATCCAAACTCTCTTTTATTAAAGAAGATTCTTTAAGCAATAAAACATCTTTTTTACTACCAGAAGCAAATGGTTTAAAACCACATACATTTATATTTTTACTCTTTAATAACCTTATAAGTCCTGAAGCAAAAAATGTTTTCCCAACTTCAGTATCAGTACCTGTTATAAATACTCCTTTTATAATCGTTTCTTTACAAACCCCCTTTCAAATGCAGAATGAATTCTCCTTACAACTCTATCTAGTTCCTCTTGCTTCTCAATACTCATATTAAAAAACGCTATACCTAAGTAATACTTATCTTCTTTTTCAATCTCCCTAACAACATCTGCTGGGATTTTTTCATATTTCATACCTACTAATTCAAAATTAAGAGAGATTGGAGTATGAACTTCTAATTTTTCATTTGTAACAACAGCAACACCACCTGCTGAAATATCAATTATCCTTCCTAAGATATATTTATTATTTAAAATATCAAAAATTTCTACAGGAATACTAACCCTAACTCTTTTATATCTCCTTTTCTCTTCCAATCCCATATTATTTTACTTCAATTATTTCTGCAATATTACTTTTATATATTATCTCATTCTTCCTAATAACAACATTATTAATTAATAAATCCTGCTTAAATCCAACTTCAAAATTAGCTGGTATTGGTGTAGACTGAATTACATATCTTTTATCTACAAATTTCCCTTCATAATCAGTTACAAAACCATTTAAACTTAATTTAAAATCTTCAGGAGGTATTTTTAATGGATTTTTAAACATTTTTAATTTTTCATCAATAACTATACCTTCAATAGCCATTGGTTCATTAAATTGGTCAAGTAATTGATAAGTAGTTAAAGTAGTATATCCATATAAATCAGGTCCTTCTTCTATTTTATTTGAAGTTGAAATTACTTTTAATGAAGTTGGACATTGAACTGTTATCTTTTTTATTGTTTCATAAGTCTTTTTTTCGTTTAGTAGACTTAAAGTATATGTTAATTTAATTTCTACATCATCTTTTTTAACGCTTTTCTTTTTACCTTTAATTTTTATTTCAGATTTATATATATCCTCAGGAGGAATAGCAATAGTATCATTCCCTTTTATAACTTCCCATTTATACTTTACTTCTTTTATTTGATTAGGCGCTGATTTAAAATTCCTCATTGGAGCAAGGCTATTAGAATAAACAAAAACAGGCTGAGAAATTATATCCCCTCCTAAAACTACAATATTTTTTGAGCCTTCGCCTATTATACTATCATCCATCTTTGCTTTAACTGTTATTTTAATTGGATTTTCTTTAGGAGGAACTACTGGAGCGGTCCATCTTACTTTCACAGAATTTTCTAATATCTGAAAACTTCCACATCCACCATCATTCCATAAAAATATAGCCTTATCCTTATTAAACTCAACACTAAATTCTACAGTTTCACCAGCATTAACAATATTAGGAGAAATAATCTTTAATTCTTCACAAAAAATATTTAACGAAAAAAGTAATATCAGTAAACCTGTAATTATAATTTTCATTTGTCTCCATTATGAATTAGTTTATTTAAAATATCTTCAAAATTTGGAAAAGAAGTTTTAATGCAAGATGTATCTTTAATTTCTGTATTACCATCTGAGACCAATCCAAGTATTGCAGCAGCCATCGCTATTCTATGGTCGCCATAACTCTTACAACTACATCCTTTGGGCTTTGAATCTCCATATACTAACATACCATCCTTAAATTCTTTGACTTTCACTCCAAATTTTCTAAGTACTGAACATAAAGTAAAAATTCTATCGCTTTCTTTTACTCTTAATTCACCAATATCTTTAAAAATAGTTCTCCCTTCTGCAACACTTGCTGCTATAGCAAGTATTGGAATCTCATCTATAAGCCTTGGGATTATTTTACCAGAAACCTCTACTCCTTTCAATTTGCTTGTACTTACAATAATATCTGCAACTGGTTCAAAATTTAAATTCCTTTTATTTACAACTTTAATATTACCTCTCATTTTTTTTAATATATCAATAATCCCTGTTCTTGTTGGATTAATCCCAACATTTAGTAATTTTATTTTAGAATTAGGAATAATTAAACCTGCTACTATAAAAAAAGAAGCAGAGGAAATATCTCCGGGGATATTAATATATTTACCAAAAAGCTCCTTTTTCCCTTTAATAGTTACCTTTAAACCCCTTACCTTTATTTCTGCTCCAAAATATTTTAGCATCCTTTCAGTATGATCTCTTGATTTTATTGGCTCTTGAACAGAAGTTATTCCATTAGCATATAATCCTGCTAATAATACTCCTGATTTAACTTGAGCACTTGGTATCTTAGAAATAAAATTTATTGACTTAAGATTTCCACCTGTAATAGTTAAAGGTGCAAGATTCCCATTATCTCTTCCTGATATCTTTGCTCCCATTTTTCTTAAAGGCTCTACAATCCTTAACATTGGCCTTTTTCTTAAACTACTATCACCTGTAATTGTGGAAGTAAAAGGTTGTCCTGCTAATATCCCTAAAATTAATCTCATTGTTGTTCCTGAATTGCCAGCATTTAGTATTTCTTTTGGTTCTTCCAACCCAAACAACCCTTTACCATTTATTATTACTTCATTTTTATTAAGTCTTATATCTACTCCCATTTTTCTAAAGCAATCTATTGTAGAAATACAATCCTCGGAAGATAAAAAATTTTTTATTATTGTCTTACCTTTTGATATAGAACCAAGCATAACTGCTCGATGGGATATAGATTTGTCCCCTGGAACTTTAATAACGCCTTGTAAAGATTTACACTTTGATACTCTTATAGATTCCATATTTATATTTTAATTAAATTTAACTGAGACTTCCTATCGTATTCCCTAACTACTTTTGTATCTAATTCAAATAAAACACCTTCAGCGACTAAAAAAACATTACTCTTTGTTCTCAAACAGCCTGTAAGAGTTTTTTTCCCTCTACCAAAACTTAAATGTAAATGAATCTTTGGTTCATTTTTTAATGAAAATAAAGTTCCTATTCCTATAATTTCATTAGAGTCTTTTACAAAATTAAAATTAGGGATAGGAGGAATAACTGATTTTTTAGGACCTGTTACAATTTTACAATTCCTTAAAGCTCCTATTAGGAATATAATCCCTGATTTTATCTTCTCTTTTCTACATACTTTGTAAATCTCTTCTAATAAATCATCATTATTATCAAACTTAATAATAAATACTCTTTTTATCTTTGCAGAAGTGTATTTCATATTTTTTCTCTTATTGATTTCGACTTTAATAATAGTTCCTTTAAATCTTTAATACTATTTTTATCTAAACTGTTACTAATCTTCTTTATAATTCTTATAAAGTCTTTAATTCCATTACTTATATTTTTTTTATTAGAAATAGCAATTTCACACCAGTTCTCTGCATTACTTGCTGCTATTCTTGTTGTATCTTTAAAACCTTTGCCAATCATTGGCAAGAAGTCTTTCTTATTTTTTGAAATTAATAGTACTAAAGCACATGCAATAAAATGAGGCAGGTGACTAGTTAATGCAATAATCTTATCATGCTCTTTGGGGGTTACTATTATAACTTTTGCATCTAATTTTTCCCACAAATTTTTAATTAGTTTTAAAGCATCTTTATTAGTACTTTTAATTGGGGTTAAAACACAGGTAGATCCTTTGAAGAGTTCAGCGGATGAAAAATCTACACCACTCTTCTCTGAACCAGCAATAGGATGAGCGCCAACAAAATATACATCTTTTCTAAGATATTTTGAAGCTACATTTACTATTCTTTCTTTAGTACTCCCTGTATCTGTTATAATACAACCTTTTTTTAGGTATGGAGAAATTTTTTTTAAAGTTTCTTCAATATGAATAACTGGTGTAGCAAGAATAACTAAATCTGCTTCTTTAATTTTCTTAAAATCTAAAAAAAACTCTGTTATTGCTTTCTGTTTAACTGCCTTTTTAAGTTTTTGAACATTTCTTCCAATCCCAATAATCCTCTTTGCTAAACGCTTTTTTATAAAAGCCTTTCCTATAGAACCACCTATTAAACCAACTCCACATATTGCTACTACTTTTATTTCTCTCATACTGCTTCAACACTTTTTACTTCAGAAACCTCTTCTTTTAAAAATTTCTCTATCCCCATCTTTAATGTCATCTGAGCCATTGGGCATCCACCGCAAGCACCAGTTAACTTTACTTTTACAATACCATCATTAGTTACTTCTACTAACTCTACATCTCCGCCATCTCTTTGTAATAAGGGTCTTATCTTTGATAATGCTACTTCAACTTTTTCTTTCATATTAGCCTCCCAAAAAGGATAGGTACGATTTTTACTTGTTCTTTAATTTAGATATCATGGCAGGAACAACTTCAAATAAATCTCCAACTATTCCGTAGGTTGCTATTTCAAATATTGGAGCAGATGGATCTTTATTTATTGCAACTATATTTTCAGAAGATTGCATACCCGCCATATGCTGAATTGCTCCTGATATACCTATGGCAATATATAATTTTGGACAGACTGTCTTTCCTGTCTGCCCCACCTGATGCGAGTAGGGAATCCAACCTGCATCTACTGCTGCACGGGAGGCTCCAACTGCACCATTAAGTAACTCTGCTAATTCTCTAATTAATGCAAAGTTCTTTGCCTCACCTAATCCTCTTCCTCCAGAAACAATTATATCTGCTTCAGAAAGATTAACAGTAGATTCAACTTCTTTAACAAACTCTATTAGCCTAGTTCTAGACTTCAGTGAATCTCCTTCTATTGTTTTTAATATAACATTACCCTTTCTTGATTCATCCTTTACTGCTTTCTTAAAAACTTTATGTCTAGCAGTAGCCATCTGAGGTCTAAAATTAGAACACGTTATTGTTGCCATTAAATTTCCACCAAATGCTGGTCTGGTTTGTAAAAGTAATTTAGTATTTCCATCTATAGCAAAATGCGTACAATCAGCAGTTAAACCTGTTTCAAGAGCACTTGCTACTCTTGGAATAAACGACCTACCAATAGATGTTGCTCCTGCTAAAACTATATTAGGTTTATATTCTTTTATAAGAGAAACTAATGCATTAGTATAAGGTTCATCATTAAAATCTTTTAAATAAGGAGAATCAACTACATAAACATTATCTGCGCCATAATAAATGAGTTCATTTGCCTTTGATGTTATATTTTCACCAAGTAAAACTGCAGAAACTTCTTCACCAAGACTCTCTGCTAATTTTTTACCTTCTCCTAACAATTCATAAACCACACTTGAAATTTCTCCATGCCTTTGCTCTGCAAATATCCATACTCCTTTATAAATAGATAAGTCCTCTTTTGGTTTTTTCCTTTCTATCTCTATTACTATCGCTTTAAACTTTTTACATGCATCTACACAAGCACCACAGTAATTACATTTTGCAACATCTATAACTGCTTTTTTGTTCACAATAGTAATAGCATTTTGAGAACAACTAGCTACACACAATTTACATCCTACACATCTATCCAATATTACACTTATTGCCAACTTTTTTCTCCTTTTTAATAATTATATTATCAATTTAGATTCTTTCAATTTTGCAATTAACTTATCTACTTTTTCTTCTACTGAACTCCCTTCTATTATTTCTCTTTTGCTGGATCTTACTGGTACAAAAATTTTATTAACGAGTGTGGGAGAACCTCGCAAACCTATATAATCCGGGTCACATTCCAAATCTTTAGCACTCCATACAGGAACATTATAATTCTTTGCTTTGATTTTACCTTTTAAAGATTCTATCCTTGGTTCATTAATTTCTTTTACTACTGAAATAAGTATAGGAAGATTTCCTTCTATTACTTCATAACCATCTTCCATTAATCTTTCTACTCTTATATACCTTTCATTTTCTCTAATCTCTTCTATTTTTCTAACCCATGCTACAAATGGTATATCTAACCAATAAGCAATGCCAGGACCAACCTGTGCAGTATCTCCATCCATTGCTTGTTTACCACATATTATTATGTCAAAACTACCTAACTTTTTTATCCCCTTAGATAAAGTATATGAAGTAGCAAGCGTATCAGAACCTGCAAATGCTCTATCAGATAGTAATACCCCTTCATCTACTCCCATTCCAATAGCAGTCTTTATAGCTTCTTTTGCCTGTGGAGGTCCCATCGTAATAACAGTTACCTTACCTCCAAATTTTTCTCTTAATCTTATACCTTCCTCAATAGCATACATATCAAAAGGATTAACAATACTTTCAACACCATCCCTCACTAAGGTATTTGTTACCGGATTAATTGCTACTTTTGTTGTACCTGGTACTTGTTTTATACAAACAATTATATTCATTTTAATCCCCGTTTTTTTCTTTTTTACTTCTTCGACGCTGCTTCCTTTATTAACTGTAACGCTATTTCATTCCTTTGAATCTGATTCGTCCCTTCATAAATCTGAGTAATTTTAGCATCTCTCATCATTTTTTCTACAGGATATTCTTTCATATAACCATATCCACCAAAAATCTGAACTGCATTAGTTGTAACTCTCATTGCAACATCTGAACAATATAACTTACACATTGCAGATTCCTTTGCAAAATTTTTAACTGTTTTACTATCTATCATCCTACAGGTAGCATAAAGTAGTGCTCTTGCCGCTTCAACTTCTGTAGCCATATCCGCTAACATATGTTGAATCGCTTGAAATCCAATAATCGGTTGACCAAACTGCTTCCTTACTCTTGCATAATTAATCGCTTCTTCTAAAGCTCCTTCTGCAATACCAAGGGCTTGTGCTGCAACTCCAGGTCTTGAACAATACAATGTATTTACTGCTACAATGAAACCCATACCTTCTTTACCAAGTATCTGATCTTTATGCACCTTACAATTTGTAAATATGAGTTCTCTTGTAGCAGAAGCACGTATTCCCATTTTTCTTTCTTTTTTACCAAACGTAAATCCTGGTGTCCCTTTCTCCAAAATAAAAGCTGTTGCACCTCGTGAGCCTTTCGTCTTATCAGTTATTGCTATTACAGTATAAATCTCTGCTTCTCCTCCATTTGTAATCCATTGTTTTGTGCCATTTAATATATAGTAATCTCCTTCCTTTACTGCAGTAGTTTGCATAGAACCTGCATCAGATCCTGCATTTGCTTCTGTTAATGCAAATGCAGCTAATTTTTTCCCTTTTGCAATATCAGGTAAATATTTTTTCTTCTGCTCTTCATTTCCATAAAGAAGTAACGGAAATGTTCCAAGTGCTGTTCCTGCCATAGCAAGTGTAATACCACCACAAACTTTACTTAATTCTTCAACAGCAAGGCATAGTCCAAAAACACCCATCCCCATTCCACCATATTCAGGGGGAATATATAAACCACACAGATCTGCTTCTCCCATTGCCTTTACAATATCCCAGGGGAAGATTTCTTCTTCATCATACTTTTCTCTTACTGGCTTAATCTTTTTCTCTGCAAATTCCCTTGCAGTTTCTACTATCATTTTTTGTTCTTCTGTTAAAAAGTATTCCATCTTTTCACTCCTTTATTAAAATTTAAAATTCATTTTTTCAAGAGCTTCTCTCGCTGCTTGTTGTTCTGCTTCTTTTTTACTAGTTCCTTTCCCTTTTCCTAAAACTTTCCCTCTAAAACATACCTTAACTAAAAATATTTTTCTATGTTCAGGTCCAAAATAACCTGAAATAACATAAATAGGTCTTTTTTTATATTTACTTTGTATAACCTCCTGTAACTTTGTCTTAAAATCATTTACTTCCTCTCCAATAGTTATATTCTCTAAAAAAGTTTTTTTAAGAAACTCCTTTACTTTTTCTAATCCACTGTCTAAATAATATGCACCAATTAAGGTCTCAAAGACATTTGAGAGTATTGATTCTTTATTTCTACCACCTGATGCTTCCTCTCCTTTACCAAGCAAAATATATTTTCCCATATTTAATTTCAATGATGCTTTAGCAAGAACAGGTTTACTTACTAAAACAGACCTTAACTTTGTTAAATCCCCTTCATTATAACTCTTATATTTTTCATATAAATACTCAGTTGTTATTAAATTTAAAACAGAATCTCCTAGAAGTTCTAATCTTTCGTTAGACTCTAACCTAGAAAGTTTATTTTCATTAACATACGAAGAGTGAGTAAATGCTTGATTTAGTAAAAATATATTTTTGAAATTTAAATTTAAAGCCTTTTGAAACTCAATTAATTCATTTTTTCTCAAAGACGAAATTTTATTCATTCGTATTTTTTTAAAACGATTGTCGTATTATGTCCACCAAATCCAAATGAATTACTTAAAGCAATTCTTACTTCTTTTCGTCTTGCTTTATTTGGAACATAATCTAAGTCGCATTGCGGATCTTTTTCCTCGTAATTTATGGTAGGAGGAATTATACCTTCTTTTATTGTTAAAACCGAGGCTATACATTCAACTCCACCAGCAGCACCAAGTAAATGGCCTATCATTGATTTATTAGAACTAATAGCGAGTTTATAAGCATGGTCTTTAAATGTAGTCTTTATTGCATCTGTCTCTGCAGCATCACCCGCTACTGTAGATGTACCATGCGCATTTATATAATCAATATCTTCTGGTTTTAAATTAGCATCTTTGATTGCATTTGTCATTGCTAATGCACTACTTGCTCCAGCTGGAGCGGGTGCAGTAACATGATAAGCATCAGAAGATAAACCATATCCTACGAGTTCACAATGAATAGGTGCATCTCTTTTTAAAGCATGCCCAAGTTCTTCAAGTACTATTACACCTGCTCCTTCTCCCATTACAAATCCATCTCTGTTTTTATCAAAAGGTCTACTTGCTTTTTTCGGATCATCATTTCTTGTTGAAAGAGCTCTTGCAGCACAAAATCCAGCAACACCTAAGGGAGTAATAGCACATTCTGTCCCTCCTGCTATCATAACATCTGCATCACCATACTGGATAAGTCTAAAAGCTTCGCCGATACAATTATTTCCTGTAGCACATGCTGTTACAACACAAGCACTAGGACCTTTTAACCCAAAGAGTATTGATATTTGACCAGAAGCCATATTTGATATCATCATCGCTATGAAAAATGGACTAACTCTACTAGGTCCTTTTTCAAGAAATACCTTATGTTGTTCCTCAAGAATAGGAAGACCTCCTATGCCTGAACCAACTATAACACCTATTCTGGTTAAATCTTCTTTATTTAGGTTTAATTTAGAATCTTCAATAGCTTGAATAGTAGCAGCAACAGCATAATGAACAAAGCCATCCATTCTCTTTGCATTCTTTTTATCAATATATTTTAAAGGGTCAAATCCCTTTACTTCACATGCAAATTGTGTTTCAAAGTTAGTAGGATCAAATTTTGTTATTCTATCCGCTGTGCTTACACCATCACATAATGACTTCCAAAATGTATTAATATCATTACCAGCAGGAGATATAACTCCCATTCCAGTAATAACTACTCTTCTTTTCATAACTTCCCTTCTTACTTGGTGGTTTTTGTTTTTAAATATTCTATTACTTCACCTACTGTTTTAATTTTTTCTGCATCCTGATCAGGAATCTCTATGCCAAATTCTTCCTCAAATGCCATAACAAGTTCAACAGTATCAAGGGAATCTGCTCCGAGATCATCAACAAATGATGCATCAGGAGTAACTTCACTCTCTTCTACCCCTAATTGTTCTACTATGATTTTTTTTACTCTTTCCTCTAATGTAGCCATTTTCTTCCTCCTTCCATTAAAAATAATTTTCTCGCCACAACCGGCGGTGTATATTGTTTAAATATTTAAGTTTAATTATACAATCCTATTTCTAAGAAGTCAATACTATTTTAAAAATGTTTTTATACTAGAAGAGCGATTCTAATTCCTTTACTTCCTTTTTAAGCTTTTCAGTTACTTGCCATGTCTCTTTTACAAAACTATCATCTATTGCTTTACCATGGGCTAATTCATAATCTTCTATTATTCTTTTGCCTCTTTCATCATCTTTTTCTTTAGAAATTTGAACATCTTTGGCAACTTTCTCCTGCATCTTAATTAACTCCTCCAGACATTCTTTTATACTCAAATCTTTTAGTTCTGAATTTAATATCTTCCTTTCATGCTCCCATCTAATATCATTTGTTTTATTATCCAATATAGATTTAATCTCATCTTTACTTTTACCCTGTTTAACATATTCCTCTATTTTCCTCTTTAATCCTAAGAGAGCATAATATTTAATATAAAAATCATAAGATTTTATTCCCTTTAGTCTGGAACTTTCTAGCATGTAATTTTTCCCAATACCATTAATATCCTTATCTGTATAAACTTCTTTCTTTTCTTTTACTTCAGATAATCTTTTACGAGCATCAAGCATTAAATCAATTATATCTGGTCTAAAAACTTCAAAAACAAATTTAGACCTTTTTGCCTTATTTCTCTTCATATATTTACCTTCATTCCGTTTTAAAGTAAAAATATTATCTGATAAAACCCAGCCTGGAAATATCTCATTAAATGCTGGAGATATTCCAGGGAAAGAAGAACTTGGTGAATTAATTAAAGAAAATGGGAATGTTACCTTTTGAGGAAGAGCACTAACACCAGTAGCAATAATAGTATAAGGCGCTTTTGTAAAATCCGAAGGGAATTTTATATTTACCCCTAAACCAAAGAATATTCCCTCTCCTGGCCAAATTTCCTGGTCAGGTGCTTTTGAAGTATGATTACTACCAACATTAGCACCATATCCAACATTTCCTTTTCCTTCTGGCCAAAGTGCTGCAATAAGAAGTGCCTGATGATGAAATCCTACAAATGGCCCAAGAAGACATGCAGTTACTTCTCCTTCACCAACACCTGTATTTGGGCCTAAAACAGAATTATTAACCTTACCATGTCTTTCTACATGTGAATGTTCAGTAAGTATAGAAGAAGTTACTATAGCCATACTCGTAACTTCGCTTCCCCATTGTAAGATAGAATCACATACTAAAGCTCCATTAGAAACCTCTGTCTTTTCTTCACTATTACTTAGTAAAGTACAGTTATTAATCCCTACTGCATTAATAATTTTTGCAAAATCTCCTATAAAACTATTCTTTAATTCTAGAGTATTAATAACTTTTGCATTTTTACCAATATACCCTTTACTTATTGTTACTAACTTTACATATCTATCAATAAAATTCTTAAATTCTTCTAATAATTTTTTATCCCCTCTTGACTTTGTAATCTTCTCAGCAATCTCTACTGTAAGCTCAGCATAAGAATAAATTTCCCGCCCACCTGTTTCTATACCTAAAGGTATTTCTATACCATTCCCAAAAGTATTATTAGAATCTGCTGTTATAGTTCCATTATTTATTAAGGTAGCTCCTTCATCTATAATATAATTTGAAAGTATTTTTATATCTTTTATTAAAACATTATTACCAATCTCACAGTTAATTATTGTACTATTGTATATTCCTCTAGGTACTTCAGAATTGGAAACATTGTCTTTAACTCCACCTAATATTACTTCACCATAAAAGAAAGAATTAAAAATATTATCTGGATTAAAATCCTGGGCAACTTTTATTTTATTCCAATTAGAAGAATAATTACCTTGCCTTTTCAATTTAGCAATCTCGCCTTCTTTTAACTTTCTTAATTTATTTCCTAAGACATTTCCATCCTTACACTCTCTTATCTTATTACATTTATTAATCAATTCTGAATTCTTCAATACTTCCTCTAACATTCTAATCACCTCTTTCTATAAAAATTAATTATCTTTTAACATACTGATCTATAATAGATAATTTAACTAAAATTAATAAAAGAAGTTATAACAATATTTCTGCTATAACATTTATTTAGGTAATAGTATTAAACTTTTTATCGCGACTTTGGTACATATTTAAACGGTTCGCTAGGATATTTCCTTTTCAATAGTGATGCAGCTTCTTTATCAATTATAAAAGTAACATCCGCATGCATCTGCAAGAAACTTGCAGGAACCATTGCAGTTATAGGACCTTCAACTGATTTTGCAATTGCTTCTGCTTTATTTTTACCATTTGCAAGAAGAATAATCTTCCTTGCTTCCAATATAGTTCCTATTCCCATTGTAACTGCATACCTTGGAACATCTTCTTTTTTTGCGAAAAATCTTGCATTATCATTTATAGTTCTTTCATCTAATGCTATGATTCTAGTCCTAGATGCATAAGAAGAACCAGGTTCATTAAACGCAATATGTCCATTTCCACCTATTCCTAATATCTGAATATCAATGCCACCCCATTTTTTTATTTTCTCTTCATATTTTTTGCATGCTTTTTCTATATCCTTTGCCATACCATCAGGTACATTTGTATTTTCTTTTTTAATATTTATATGTTTAAATAAGTTTTCCCACATGAAATAATGATAACTCTGGTCATGATTCTCATCTAATCCAACATATTCATCTAAATTAAAACTCCTTACTTTCGCAAAATCCAACTCCCCTTCTTTATACATTCTTATTAACTCCTTATAAGTTCCAACAGGAGTACTACCTGTTGCAAGTCCTAAAACAGGCTTTTCTTTACTTTTAATTACCTCAGCAATCATCTGAGCAGCTAATTTGCTCATCTCTTCTGGATTTTCCTTTATTATTACTTCCATTATAATTCCTCCTTTCTTAAATTAAATCACCCCGATAAACAAAATTACCGGGGTGATAAGAATTGTTAAATCTAATTTAAATTAGATCTTAACAACATTTATGGCTTGGGGTCCTTTAGCGCCTTGGGTAACTTCAAACTTAACTGTTTGGCCTGGAGCTAAAGTTTTAAACCCTTCGCCTTGAATAGCAGAGTAATGCACAAACACATCACCACCGCCATCCTGTTCAATAAAGCCATAACCT
>Ga0123519_10006062_pt1 | contig 19113 bp, 14 predicted proteins | sample YelNatPaOPRAMG02_FD_87396 | JGI IMG/M metagenome (GOLD analysis project Ga0123519, IMG submission 87396) | Hot spring microbial communities from Yellowstone National Park - Yellowstone National Park OP-RAMG-02 (version 2) | ecosystem: Environmental > Aquatic > Thermal springs > Hot (42-90C) ... | reverse complement strand
CGGCGCAGGCAAGCGGATTCCCGCCCAGCGTGGAGGAATGCAGGTAAGGGTTCTCTTCGAGCGCCGCCCAGATCTCAGGCGTGCTGGCGAACGCGCCCATCGGCATGACGCCCCCTCCCAGCGCCTTGGCCAGGCAGATGATGTCGGGGGCGACGCCCGACTGCTCGCACGCGAACATGCTCCCCGTCCGGCCAAAGCCGGTCTGCACCTCGTCGAGGATGAGCAGCGCTCCGGCCCGATCGCAGGCCTCCCGCGCTGCCGCCAGGTAGCCGTCGGGCGGCACAATCACGCCCGCCTCGCCCTGGATCGGCTCGAGGATAACCGCGGCGACGTGTTCGTCCACGGCCTCGCGCAGCGCCTCGGCGTCGCCGAATGGCACGTGTCTCACGCCCGGCAGCAGGGGTTCAAAGGGGGCTCGGTAGACCTCGCGTCCCGAGACGCTGAGCGCACCCAGCGTCTTGCCGTGATAGCCGCCCTGCGCGGCCACCAGGCCAGGCCGCCCGGTGTGCATCCGCGCGAGCTTGAGCGCCCCCTCGACGGCCTCGGCGCCGCTGTGACAGAAGAAGCACTTCGCCAGGCCGCCGGGAAGGACTTCGGCGAGGTCCGCGGCGAGGTCCGCGGCCGGTTTGCTGAAGAGGACTCGCGACGCCAATGGCATCAGGTCGAGCTGGGCCTTTACCGCGTCGACGACGGCGGGCGGACGGTGCCCCAGGGCGAGCGTGCCAAAGCCCGCCAGCAGGTCCAGGTACTCCCGCCCCTCGCTGTCCCAGATCGTCGACCCCTCGGCCCGCCACTCGACAGCCTCGGCCCCCATGAAGGTGTGCAGCCTCGCGACCCCCGCGTTCACATGGAGTCGGTAGGCCTCCACCACCTGCCCCACATCGACGGGGCCGGTTGGCTCTCCATCAGTCACCCGCGCCCTCCGCCTGCGGCCCCGGCTCCTCGGTGGGCCGCTTCAGGCTGCGCCCGATCGCGAGGTCGAGCTGCGCGACCGCGAGGTTCAGGCCGTAGATTGCGTTGTTCAGGTTGGTCCTGGCGGCCTCGAGGTTGGCCTCCGAGTCCAGGATCTCCACGCTGGTGCCGACGCCCTCCTGGTATCTCAGCGACGCGACGCGGTTGGCCTCCTGCGCCTGTTCGACTTCCTTCTGGGCGGCCGCGATCTGCGCCTCTGCCGCTCCGATCAGCAGGTAAGCGCTCCGGACATCGAGCAGAATGCTCTGCTTCAGGCCCTCGAGCACATCCTGCGACCGCTGGTACGCCGCCTGCGCGGCCCGGATCTCGCCCAGGACCTGCCCCGCATTGAATAGACTCCAGGTCGCCGCCAGCACCCCGTAGCCGCTGCTCTGCGCAATCACGATCTCGGTCCCCGGCGCGCCGAACGCCTCGCCCGAGATGACCGTCTTGGGCTGCACCGTGTAGCTCAGCGAGGCAGAGATCGTCGGCTGACGGGCCGCGCGCGCGATGGAGATCTGCGCTCTCGCCGCAGACACCTGAGCCCGGGCCGCCAGCAGGTCCGGCCGCTTGGCCAGGGCCTCCGCCTCAAGCGAGGCCAGGTCCGCTTTCTCGGCATGCACCGGCCGCGGCGTGGTAAGCTCGGTCTCCGCCGAAAGCTCGACGCCCAGAATCGTGGCCAGCGACGCCCGGGCGATCTTCTCCTGCGCCTGGGCCGAGATCAACCCCTGCTCCACGCTCGCCACGCGGGCCTCCGCGGCCAGGACGTCGAACTGCGGAGCCACCCCGGCCTCATATCGCAGACGGGCCACCCGCAGGTGCTCCCGGGCTGAATCGAGCGCCTCTCGCGCCACGGCGACGCTCTGCTCTGCGGTCAGCACGCCGTAATAGCCCTGGCGCACCTGGTAGGCGACCTGCTGCTGCATCCTCTCGTAAGACCCCTGGGAGCCCTCCAGGTACTGCTTCGCGGCCCGGACGCCCTCCCGCAGGCTGCCTCCGGTATAGACGGGCTGCGAGAAAACGAACGTGGTGTCCCACGTGGTGTCTCGGCTCTGGAAGGAGAACGGAGGCAGGTGGATCGGCGTCACTCGCTGCGTGTTCACGCTGACGCGGGGATAGAGGTAGGACTCGGCCTGCACCACCTGGGCGCGAGCCTGGTAGACGCCTTTCTCCGCCGCGGCCACCTGCGGATTGTAGCGCAGGGCGAGGTCTATCGCCTCCTCGAGGGAGAGGGTGGCAGGAACCTTCTGCAGCAAGCCCGGCGGGGCCGCCTCCGGCGGCCCGGCGCTCTCGCTGGCGCCGGCCCAAGCGGCCGGCGCGCCAGTGACGCAGACTGCGACGATGGCGACAGAGACAAGGCGTTTCACTGCACGCATACCAAGCATCCTTTCCTGGCCAGCACCCTGTTGCGGCCCATGCATTCCGCAGGCCAGGGCCCGCGGCAATCTGGCACTCGGAGCGCGCCGGCAGGAGCGCGACCCCGGCGCTAACACCCGTGGGGCCGCGTCGCCCGAGCTGGAACCGCCCTCGCCCTCCCCCTGTACTGCCGGTCGCTAGGCTTTTCCACGAGCGCGCGGCGCCTCCTCCCGGCCGCGGCGAACACAGGAAGCCGGGAGGCGCGTGTAGAAACCGCCGGCATGCTAGGGCCGGTTCACGTCGCTATCGGCGACGAAGTTGAGATGCGCAAGCCCCACGCGTGCGGAGAGAATCGCTGGGTTATCATCCGAACCGGCGCCGACATCCGCATCCAGTGCGTGAGGTGCGGCCGCACGGTGCTCCTGCCGCGGCCGCGGTTCGTGCGGTCGGTGCGGAAGTTTCTGAAGCGGGCCTCCCCGCCCCACGACGTCGCCTAGCCCGCGGCGAGCCGCCTCTTGGTGTACGGGATCAGCCCGCCCGCGTCGATGATCTCCCGCAGAAAGCTCGGAAACGGGTCTGCCCGGTATGTCTTGCCCTGGCTGAGGTTGTCGATACGTCCCGCGGCCAGGTCCACGCTCATCTCGTCGCCCGAGCGCGCTTGGCGCGCCGCGTCGGGGCACACCAGCACCGGCAGGCCTACGTTGATCGCGTTGCGGAAGAAGATCCGGGCGAAGCTTGCGGCGATTACACAGCTCACCCCCGCTCCCTTGATCGCCAAGGGCGCGTGCTCGCGAGAGCTGCCGCAGCCGAAGTTCTCACCCGCGACGATGATATCGCCGGGCTGCACGGTCTGGAGAAACTGCAGATCCAGGTCCTCCATGCAGTGGGCCGCCAGCTCTCCCACGTCCGAGGTCGTCAGGTATCGGGCAGGGATGATGACGTCTGTATTGATGTTGTCTCCGTAGCGGTGTACGCGGCCGCGCAGCATCATCCCAGCTCCTCCGGGCTTGCGATCCGGCCCAGGACCGCCGACGCGGCCGCGACGGCGGGCCCGGACAGATAGACCTCACTGTCGGGGTGGCCCATGCGTCCCACGAAGTTGCGATTCGTCGTCGCCACCGCGCGTTCTCCCCGCGCCAGCACGCCGGTGTGCATGCCCAGGCACGGGCCGCACGTGGGCATCGTCACCACCGCGCCCGCTTCCAGGAACGTCTGTGCCAGGCCCTCGCGGATCGCCTGCAGCTGAATGCTCGGCGTGGCCGGTATCACGATCAGGCGGACGCGGGGATGGACCCGCCGGCCGCGCAGGACCGCGGCCGCCTCCCGTAGGTCCTCGATCCGGCCGTTGGTGCACGAGCCGATGACGGCCTGGTCGATCGGCACCTTTCCGACCTCACCTACCGGCCTCACGTTCTCGGGCAAGTGAGGCAGGGCCACCTGAAGGTCGATCTGCGAGCAGTCGATCTCGATCGTGCGCGTGTAGCTCGCATCGGGGTCGCTCGCCACGGGCTGGTACGGCCGCGATGTGACTGACCTCATGTAGCTTTCCGTAACCCCATCGGGCGCGATGATCCCGTTTTTCGCGCCGGCCTCGATGGCCATGTTGCACATCGTCAGCCGGCCTGCCATCGGCAGCCGTTCGATCGTCTCCCCGCAGAACTCCAATGCCTGGCCCAGGGCGCCCGAGACGCCGAGGCGCCCGATCGTGTACAGGATGAGATCCTTGCCCCCCACCCAGCGCCTCAGCTCCCCACGGTAGACAACCTTGATCGACTCCGGAACCCGCAGCCAGCAGTCGCCCGTGGCCATCGCCGCGGCGAGGTCCGTGCTCCCGACCCCGGTGGCGAACGCTCCCAGCGCGCCATAGGTGCAGGTGTGGGAATCCGCGCCGATAACACAGTCCCCCGGCGCCACCATTCCCTGTTCCGGCAGCAGCGCGTGCTCGATGCCGGCCCGCCCTCCCTCGAAGAACCGCTCGACCCCCTGCTCCTGCGCGAACTCACGCATTATGCGGCACTGCTCCGCCGCCTTGATGTCCTTGTTCGGAGTGGCGTGGTCGGCCACCAGCACCAGCAGCCTGGGGTCGGCCAGGCGCGTGGCCCCGATCTTGCGGAACTCCTCGATTGCGATCGGCGCCGTCACGTCGTTTCCCAGCAGCAGGTCGACCCGCGCCATCACGAACTGACCCGGGCGAACCTCCGACTGGCCCGAGTGCGCAGCGAGGATCTTCTCCGTGATCGTCATTGCCATGCAGATGTCTCCAGCGCCAGGCCGGGCCAGCCGGTTAGCGCCTGCGCTTGGCGCGGCGGGCCGGCTTTGAGCCCACGCCGCGGAAGACGGCCTTGTTCAGGGCCGACACGTAGGCCTTGGCCGACGCTTCGATGATGTCCATGCTCGATCCGCGTCCGGTATACGTCTGCCCCCCGCGGTCGCTGATGCGAACCGTGACCTCGCCCAGCGCGTCGGTGCCCCCCGTCACCGAGCTAACACTGTAGTCCACCAGCTTGTGCGGGATCGCAATGATGTCATCGATGGCCCGGTAGAGCGCGTCGACGCTCCCGACCCCGCTGGCGACCGACTGGTACACCTCGCCGTTGCGCCTCAGCCTGACCGTGGCGGTCGGGATGGTCGTGCCGCCGCTGACCACATGCAGATAATCGAGCGAGTATATCTCCTGCGCAAGCCGCAGCTCGTCGGCGACCAGCGACTCCAGTTCGTCGTCCGTCACCTCCTTGCGCTGATCCGCGAGAGCCAGGAATCGCTGGTACGTGCTCTCCAGCTCGGCCGGGGACAGCTCATACCCAAGCTCTGCCAGCCGGTGGCGGACCGCCTTGCGGCCGGAGCGGCTCGTCAGCACGATCTCGCTCTTCTCCCGCCCGATCTTTTGCGGCCGGATGATCTCGAAGCTCGCCCGACGCTCCGCCAGCTTGATCACGCCGTCCACATGCACGCCCGACGAGTGCGCGAACGCGTTCTCCCCGACGACGGCCTTGTTCGGCTGAACGGGGATCCCCGTCACGTCCCGCACGAGACGGCTCGTCCGGTAGATCTCCTTCAGGTTGATGCCGGTGGAGAACCGCCGCTTGAGCTCCCGGCGGGTGTCGAGTATGACGACCACTTCCTCCAGCGCCGCATTTCCCGCCCTCTCGCCCAGGCCGTTGATCGTGCACTCCACCTGGGTCGCGCCGTTCAGCACCCCGGCCAGCGAGTTCGCGGTCGCCAGGCCCAGGTCGTCGTGGCAGTGTACGCTGAGAATGGCCTTGTCGATGTTCGGCACCGACTCCCGCAGCCGTCGGATGAGCTCCCCGAACTCGGTCGGGATCGCGTACCCAAGCGTGTCCGGGATGTTGATGATCGTGGCGCCGGCATCGATGGTCGCCTCCACGATCTGACACAGGAAGTCGAACTCCGTGCGGGTCGCGTCCATGGGGGAGAACTCGACCTCGTCGATCTGCGCACGCGCCCTCTCCACGGAGGAGACGGCCATGTGGAGCACTTCCTCCTTGGTCTTGCGCAGGATTCCCTCGCGGTGCTGAGGCGAGGTGCTGAGGAACGTATGCAGCCGGACCTTCTTGCCCGCCTTCAGGGCCTCCGCCGTTCGATCGATGCTCTCCTGTCGGCAGAGGCTCAGCCCGCAGATGGTGGGTCCCGTCACCTCGGCCGCGATCCGCTGCACGGCCTCGAAGTCCCCGGGAGACGAGTACGGAAACCCGGCCTCGATGACGTCGACGCCCAGACGCGCGAGCTGCCGCGCGACAGTGAGCTTCTCGTCGCCCGTCATCGCCGCGCCCGGACACTGCTCGGCATCACGAAGGGTGGTGTCGAAGATCGCGATCCTGGTCTTCGTGCTCGTGCGTTTGGTTGCCACCATGGTTGCGCGCCTCCCGCGCCTGCGCGTGCGCCCCTACTCCTGCAGCCAGGGCATCATCTTGCGCAGTTCCGCTCCGGTAATCTCGATCGGGTGCCTGGCCTCGCGCTCCCGCAGCCGGGTGAACACCGGCCGGCCCGCCTGGTTCTCCAGGATCCACTCGCGGGCGAACTCCCCGCTCTGGATCTCCTCCAGGATTTCGGCCATCGCCTCCCGCACCTCTGGGCCGATGATGACGGGCCCGCGGGTCATGTCGCCATACTCCGCCGTGTCGCTGACCCGCCGCCGCATGCCCGCGATCCCGTGGGCCTGAATCAGGTCGACGATCAGCTTCAGCTCGTGAAGCACCTCATAATACGCGCACTCGGGCTGATAGCCCGCCTCCACGAGCGTCTCGAACCCAGCCTTGATGAGCTCCGTGACGCCGCCGCACAGCACCGCCTGCTCCCCGAACAGGTCGGTCTCGGTCTCCTCTTCGAAGGTCGTCTCGAGCACCCCGGCCCGCGTCGCGCCCAGCGCCTTCGCGTAGGCCAGCGCCACATCGCGGGCCTTCCCGGTCGCGTCCTGGTGCACGGCCACCAGCGCCGGCACGCCTCGGCCCTTCTCGAATTCGTTGCGGACCAGCGAGCCCGGCCCCTTTGGGGCCACCATGAAGACGTCGACGTTCGCGGGCGGCACAATCTGGTGGTAGTGGATGTTGAAGCCGTGCGCGAACATCAGCGCGTCGCCCTGTTTGAGGTTCGGCGCGATGGCCTCCCGGTAGACGGTCGGCTGGACGTGGTCGGGCGTCAGAAGGGCGATGACGTTCCCTCGGCTGGCGGCCTCGGCCGCCGACATGATCGGCACCCCGTCGGCCTCCGCGTTTTGCCAGGCCTGCGTGCCCTTCAGGTCGGCGGCGACCACGTCAACGCCGCTGTCCCGCAGGCACAGCGCATGCGGGCGCCCCTGAATTCCGTAGCCAACGATGGCGACGGTCTTCCCCTTCAGCGCCTCCATCTTCGCGTCCCGATCCCGGTAGATAGTTGCCACAGTGTTCCTCCTCGCCTGATTGGCGATAGCTTGGTTATCCCGAGTCGCCCGTCGCGCGCCGGCGACACAGGACGCCGGCGCCGATCCCCACGGCCAGGCCGATCCCCACGAAAAGCGCGAGATTCACCAACAGCCCTCGCACGCTGTCCAGCCCATAGATGCCGGTCACGCCGTTGTAGACCCGCCACAGCGCCCACACGGCTGGCCCGACAGCCCCCGCCAGCAGGCCGGCCGCGACGCCCCTGGCCAGGCGCCGCCGCATGGCTCCCGCGAGCGCGCCGAGCACGATTCCGGCGGCCGGCAGCGAGATGGCGATGATGCGGATCACCCGCTCCGCCTGCTCGACTGTCACCAGCTCCCGCATCTCGTCCATCGCTGCCTCACGCCGTCCGCGGCCCCCGGGATAGCACGATGCGGCCCGTGCGCATCATCTCCTTGATGCCATACCTGCGCAGCAGACCCACCAGCGCGTCGACCTTGTCGGCGCTCCCCGTCACCTCGATCGTGAAGGTACGCTCCGATATGTCCACGATGTTGGCCCGGAAGATCGTGACGATCTGCATGATCTCCGCGCGGTTGGCCGCGTCGGCGTCCACCTTGATGAGGGCCAGCTCCCGGTTGACCACAGGCTCGTCCCTGTGGTCCAGCACCTTGATCACGTCCATCAGCTTGTAGAGCTGCTTGCTGATTTGCTCGAGGATCTGGTCCGGACCCTCCACGACGATGGTCATGCGCGAGACACCCGGGTCCTGGGTTGTGCTCACCGCCAGGCTGTCGATGTTGAACCCGCGGCGCGCGAACAGGCCCGCAGTACGCGCCAACACACCGGGCCGGTTGTTCACCAGCACCGAGATCGCGTGTTTCATGGTCTCTCCCTGCTCAGTCCACCAGCATATCGTCCACGGTCCCCCCCGCCGGCACCATGGGCATCACGTTCTCATCGCGCACGATCATGAAGTCGATCAGGCAGGGACGATCGCCGACGGACATCGCCTTCTCAATGGCGCCGCGCACCTCGGACTCCTCCGTCACGCGAATCCCCACGGCCCCGTAGGCCTCGGCCAGCTTGACCAGATCCGGCGTTCCCACAGCAAGATCCGTGTACGAGAGCCGGTTCTTGAAGAACAGGGTCTGCCACTGCCGCACCATGCCCAGATAGCCGTTGTTCAGCACCGCAATCTTCACGGGCAGCTTGTTCGCGACCGCGGTGGCCATCTCCTGGATGTTCATCTGGATGCTGCCGTCGCCCGCGATGTCCCACACGACCCGGTCGGGCCGCGCCACCTGGGCACCGATCGCCGCCGGAAATCCGTACCCCATCGTCCCGAGGCCGCCCGAGGTGATGAACTGGCGCGGCTCGGTGCACGGATACCACTGGGCCGCCCACATCTGGTTCTGCCCGACCTCCGTCGCGATGATGGCCTTTCCCTCGGTGGCGCGGTGAATCTCCTGGATGATGTATTGGGGCTTCAGGCCATCGCCCTTCCAGCCCATCGGGTACTGCTTGCGCCACTGCTCGATGGTCGCCCGCCACTCCGGATGCTTGTTGGCCGAGACCTTCTTGACCAGCGCGCCCAGCACGTTCTTCGCGTCGCCCACGATGGGCAACACGGCGGAGACGTTCTTGCCGATTTCGGCGGGGTCGATGTCGACATGGATGAAGCGGGCGTTGCGCGCAAACATGTCGAGCTTTCCGGTCACCCGGTCGTCGAACCGCGTGCCGACCGCCAGGATGACATCCGCCTCGTGCAGGGCGAAGTTCGCGTAGGGCGTCCCGTGCATCCCGGGCATGCCCAGAAACAGCGGATGCGTCTCCGGGAACCCGCCCTTCGCCAACAGCGTCGTCGTCACGGGCATGTCGGCCCGCTCGGCCAGCGCGATCAGCTCCGCCTGCGCGTCGGCGGCGATGATCCCTCCGCCGGCGTAGATCACAGGCCGCTGGGCGCCATCGATCAGCTCCGCCGCCCGCTCGATCATCTTCACATGTCCGGCCGTGACCGGCCGGTAGCCCGGCAGGTCGACCGACTCCGGATACCGGAACTCCAGCTCGGCCTGCTGCACGTCGCGAGGGAAGTCGATCAGCACCGGCCCTGGCCGGCCTGTGTGGGCAATGTAGAACGCCTCCTTGACCACCCGGGGCACCATCGCCGCGTCGTTCACCAGGTAGTTGTGCTTCGTGATCGGCATCGTGATGCCGGTGATGTCCGCCTCCTGGAAGGCGTCCTTGCCAATGGCGAACGTCGGCACCTGGCCGGTGATGGCGACCATTGGCACCGAGTCCATGTACGCCGTCGCAATCCCTGTCACCAGATTGGTCGCACCCGGCCCCGATGTCGCCATGCACACGCCGACCTTCCCGCTGGCCCGCGCGTAGCCGTCCGCCGCGTGCGCCGCGCCCTGCTCGTGCCGCACCAGGATGTGCCTGATGTCCTTGACATCGTAGAGCACGTCGTAGATCGGCAGCAGCGAGCCGCCCGGGTACCCGAAGATGACCTCGACGCCCTCACGCCGCAGGGACTCCACCAGAGCCTGCGCGCCGGTCATCTTCATGCCCTTGCCTCCGTCTTCCGGCCCCGCCCGTCGTCTAGCCGTCGCTGTGCTGCGCTTCATGACGCCTCCCCCCCTGCCTGCATCACCGCGCCCCGCGCGGCCGACGAGACCTGGGCCGCGTAGCGCGCGAGGTAGCCTCCGGTCACCTTCGGAGGAAGCGGCCGCCAGCGCCGCCGCCGCTCCTGGAGCTCGTCGGCAGACACGCGCAGCTCGATGCGCCGCCGGTTGACGTCGATCGCTATCTCGTCTCCCTCGGCCACCAGGCCGATGGGGCCGCCCGCGGCCGCTTCCGGCGACACATGGCCCACCGACAGACCGATGGTCGCCCCGGAAAACCGCCCGTCCGTCACCAGCGCGACGGACTCGTTTAGGCCCGCGGCGGTGATCTGCGAAGTCGGATACAGCATCTCTCGCATGCCCGGTCCGCCCCGGGGCCCTTCGTACTGAATTACCACCACATCCCCGGCCCGTATCTTCCCCGCGGCGATCGCCGCCGTCGCGTCTTCCTCCCGGGTGAAGACCCGCGCACGCCCGGTGAAGCGCCGCATGCTCCTGGCAACTGCCGAAGCCTTCACGACGGCGCCGTCCGGCGCGAGGTTGCCGGTCAGGATCGCAATCCCGCCCTCCTTGTGGTACGGGCGGTCCAGGGGCCGGATGACGGTGGCATCAAGCACGCGCGCCTGGGCCGCGATCGCCTGTATGCTTGCGCCGGAGACGGTGTCCGCCCGCTCGAGGCTGTCCGCCAGCACGTGCAACACGGCCGGAACGCCGCCCGCGCGGTCGAGGTCCTCCATCGCGTGCTGCGCGGTCGGCCCGGGCAGGATATCCGCGATGTGCGGGGTGACGCGAGCGATCTCGTCGAACCAGATGATCGGCAGCTCGACTCCGGCCTCGTGTGCGATGGCGGGCAGGTGCAAGACCGTGTTGGTCGAGCCGCCCAGCGCGTTATCGACCCGAATCGCGTTCCGAAACGCGGCCGCGGTCATAATCTGCCGCGGCCTGACATCCTGTTTCACCAGCTCGAGGATGCGTTGGCCGCTCGCGTACGCGAGGCGCCGCTTCTCCGCCGACACCGCCACGGCCGTCCCCGAGTTCGGCAGCGACATCCCGAGCGCCTCGGTGAGGCAAGCCATCGTATTCGCCGTGTACAGCCCCTGGCAGGAGCCTATGCCGGGGCAGGCCGCCATCTCCAGCATCGACAGTTGCTCGCGATCCAGCAGCCCGGCCCTCTCCCAGCCCGCGCCATAGTAGCTGTCCCCGTAGATCACGTGCCCCTTCGCCAGCCGGTCGGCGATCTTGGCGGTCTCGGCCTTCCCCGACTGCCGGAAGCGCTCGGCCACGCAAGCCAGGTCCTCGGCGATTCGGCTGCACTGTCCTGCCAGCATGGGTCCGGCCGTGACGACGATGGCGGGGATGTTGACGCGGGCCGCGGCCATGAGCATGCCCGGGGTGATCTTGTCGCAGTTGGTCAGCAGCACCACGCCATCGAACTGGTGCGCCTCGATCATCGACTCCACGGAGTCGGCGATCAGCTCGCGCGAGGGAAGCGCGAAGTGCATGCCGCGGTGGCCCATGGCGAGGCCGTCACAGATGCCGGGCAGGCCGAAGAAGAACGCCGTGCCCCCAGCGGCGAAAATCCCGCGCTCGATGTGCCGCTCCAGGTCGCGCATCCCGACGTGACCCGGGACAATGTCGTTCCAGCTCGTTGCGACCCCGATGAACGGCCGCTCCAGTGCGCTCCGGTCCAGCCCGGAGCCGTACAGCAGTGCCCGGTGCGGCGCGCGCTCGGGACCCAGCTTGATCACATCGCTGCGCATCATGCCTCCGTTTCCCCAGCCGCGCCCCTACGGGGCGCGCGGCCGTGATGAACGAAACACCTCTCATCCCTTTTGGGACGAGAGGTGTCAACTCTCGCGGTACCACCCAAATTGGACGTGGCCTGCGGCGCGGCCGCGTCCCGCTCTCTCCGCGCTAACGGGCGGCTCCGGCTCCGGCCTACTGGATGCGTTCGACCGGGCAGCTCCAGGGCGAGATTCGGCAGCTCCTGGGCGCCGGCTTCCAGCCTCGACCGGCTCTCTGGAGCCCCAACCGCTGCCTACTGCTCCCTTTCACGGCCTTTACAGTGTAGTATCTGCTGGCATTATAGCAGGGCGCAGCACCGCCAGTCAATACCCGCGCCCGGCCTGCTCAGCCCCTCCAGCCGCTCAGGGCACGCTGCAACTGCGGCAGGGTAAGCTCTCCGGGAATCACGAGGTAGTAGGGCGTCTCGGCGACCGGCAGCGTCTTCTCCGTGACAGGCGCGCCGCTGATATCGATCACCTGAGCGCCCGGCCGCGGCGTCAGCCTCGAGCCGCCCGCCTGCTCGTCCCACAGCACGACCACGGTGCGGCCGCGGGAGTGGAACGCCAAGCTGCGGGGCCGCTCCCAGACCGCGCCGACATACTCGGTGTCGGGCCCTAGCAGGCCGGTCAGCACGGACTGGCTGACAGCCATCTTCCTGGGGGCCCCGTCCCACTCGAAGAAGATGCCATCCACCGACGCCTGGTTGTGGTGCCCTGGCGTTCCCGAGTGATAGATGATGCTGCGGACGTTGTGCGCCAGCAGTATCGCGTCAAAGCGGACCTGGTAGGAGGAGCAATCCAGCTCGCTCTCCAGGGGCTGCAGCAGGTTGTCCCCGCCGCGATAGGGCTCGAACGCGAGGTCGTCGTCCGCGTAGTAGGCGCCCTCGGTGAAGTAGACGGGCTTGGGCGTGCCGGATCGCTCCAGCGCGGCGTTCAGCTCATCGAGACTGGCGATGTAGCTCTCCGGCGCCCGGAACACGGGGTAGATGTGGATGTTGATGGCGTCCAGCCACCGCAGGGCACCGGCCTCGATCAGCTCGTGCAGGTGCAGCGTCGGGTCGCCGGCCACGCCACCCACGACGAACGCCCCGGGATCCACTTCCTTGATCGCCTCGTAGGCGGTTCGCAGCACCGCCACGTAGTCCGGCACGCCATATCCAGACTGCTCGGGAAGCGCGTAACCGGTGTAGAGCGGCTCGTTCAGGATCTCCCACACCTTGATGCGGCCGCGGTAGTGCTTGACGGTGGTGCGCACGTACTCCGCGAACTCGGCGAGGTCTCTGGGCCGGTGCGCCTGGCGGGCGTGCTCCCCCATCGAGGGACTCGGCGGCTCATCGGGCGGCGCGCTCGACGCCCACTCGCTGGACGGAAACGGCAACAGCCCCAGCACGTTGAGCCCCTCGTTCAGCACGCGGTCGATCTGAAAATCCGTCTCCTCGAACGTGAAGCGCCCTTTCTCGGGCTCCACCTGCTGCCACTTCAGCGACCAGTCGCGGAACCACGTCAGCCCGATGTCCCTGCTCAGGCGCAGCAGCTCCTGCGACGGATAGGCGTGATTCATCCCGAAGAGGCCGGCCCGGTCGCGGCACAAGTCGATCACGCCGCAGCGCTCGGCGTTGATGGGCACCACCGAGGCGCCGTCGGCCTGCAGCCGCACCGAGTAGTATCCCTTCTGCGAGACGCCGAGCGGCAGCGGCCGGCGCGCCCCCTGTCCCGGACCGAGGCTCAGCGACAAACCCGGCTCCGAAGCCTTGCGGTCGAAGAAGTCCTTCACCAGGGCGCTGATCCGCACTGCCGCCTCGCGGCGGCCGCCGTTGAACGCGGTGACGATGGCACGCGCCTCGCCGGGGGAGGCGAACAGGTGGCCCGGCCGCTCCCATTCCAGCCCCACCTCGACCGGTGTCCGCAGCTCATACTCGGTCATCTCCGGCCCCCGCTCCAGTTGCACGCCGTCGATCCAGACGGTGGCCTTCGGGAGGTCGGATCGAGTCAGGTCGGCGCCCGCCCCGACGTATACCTGGTCCGCGTCGGGGGTGAACGTGAAGCTGACGCGCTGCCAGTTGGCCGACCCTGCGAAGTCGTGGCGCCGAAGCGGCCCGAACGCCTCCTGCACGCCCAGCACACACGGCGCGCCGGGCGGATCGGACTTCATGTAGGCCGACAGCGTGTATGGCTTCCCCGGCTCCACGCTGATCCACCCGCGGTTGGCTGTGAGCACGAAGAGCACAGGCTTGTGGACCGCCTCGAAGTAGTCGAAGGCGAGCGCGGGCGCTGTGGCTCTGTCCAGGTCGATGCGGAAGCTGCTGCCGTGCTGCGCGGCCGTCTGATGATCGATTCGCCCGAACAGGGTCGACAGCCCGCCCGACCACCCGACTGTCGTGCCCGCGCTGCCCCAGCCGCTCACACCGCACTCGAAGCTGCTGTTGGGAACCAGGTTCTTCGATCCGACGTCTGGCACCACTTCGGAGAAGCCTTTCATCTCGGCCTCCTCCACCTCCCCCTCCACGAGCTGAACATCGTCGAGCCACAGCGTGCCGGGCTCGGTGAACCAGATCTGCAGGCGCAGGTTCTTGTCGACCGACTTGCGCGCGCGGAACGCGAACGAGTGGTGCTTCCACTCGGGAAGCACGCGGAACATGGCGTGCAGCCCCAACATTTCCCAGGGGCCCGTCTGCTGGATGGCGACGCTGGCGGCCCGGCCTGGTAGGTCGCCCTTCGCGTTGAAGGAAATCCGATACCAGTGGCCCTCCTCGAGCGCGAATGTATCGTCCTGGGCCAGCATCGCGTGGCTCGCGGGGCCGCTGTCCACAAACGATGTGCACGTCAGGCTCTGCGCCTGCCGCCCAGCCAGCCCCTCGCCCCGCGACCAGGTTACCTTTACGCCTTCGTCGCCGGAGAAGTGCCAGTAGTCGGCCATCCCATCTCCGTCTGAGTCGGCCGCGAAGTCGCCATTGGCGATGAGGTTGCGCCCCGGCACCGCCGAGGCCCCGGCGGCGCATGCCAGCAGCAACGCCAGCGCGCAGCGAATCGCGAGGACACCCATCTGAGCCTTCTCCCTTCTGCTCGCCAGCCCCATTTCGCCCCTTCGTCAACCAGTCCACCCAAAGCTGGCCGCGCGCTCGAGTCTGCCCAAGCGGCCGGACCACCCGCGCGTCGGCGCAGCAGACGCTCGTCGGCTGTTCTTCCTATTCTGCGGGGCTAGCGCAGCGCCTACCGGCGCGGTATAATGTAGCTGGTCGAGGTGGCTCTCGCGAACTTCCTTGGCCTCGGTTGCATCCAATGCCTTGGAGGGCGAGATGGAAGAGGCCTTCTGGCCTCGAGCCGTGCCGGCTGATGAGCGCCTGGCGTGGGCTGATGATGCTGAGCTGGTGTCGGCATGCGCCGCGGGGGCCGCGGGAGCCTTCCGGGAGCTGCTGGCGAGGTATCGAAAGTCAGCCTTCGCGCTCGCCTACCAGATGTTGGGCAACCGCGACGACGCGGAAGACATCGCGCAGGAGGCATTCGTACGCGTCTTCCAGGCGATAGCGAGCTTCCGCAGGGAGGCCTCGTTCTCGACGTGGCTGTTTCGGATTGTCACGAACCTGTGCCTGGGGCGGATCCGCCAGGATCACCACGATGTCGAGCTGGAGGCGGTGCGGGAGCCGCGGGCGGCTCAGAACCCGTGCCGCAGCGTGACCGAGGGGCTGCTGACGCGGCAGGTTTTGGCGGCGATGGCGCCAGACTTGCGCGCAGTGCTGCTGCTGCGGGAGCAGGAGGGCCTGAGCTACAAGGACATTTCCCAGGCGCTGGGGGTCCCGCTCGGAACCGTGCGCTCGCGGCTGAGCAAGGCGCGCGCGGCATTCCGGGCGATCTGGCGGGAGTTCTCGGAGGAGAGGGAAGACGTACGTGAACTGCCGACTCGTTGAGCAGGACCTTTCCAGCTATCTCGATGGCGAACTGCCCCTTGCCCGGGCCGCACGGCTCGAGGCCCACTTGCGGACATGCGCTCACTGCCGACAGGAGCTAGAGGCGATGGGCGGCATCGCAGGACGCATCCGGGCCGCCGGCCATGAGCTCCAGGTCAGCACCGACTTCGACCGGCGCGTGCTGCGCGCCGTCGGCTATTACCGCATCACCAACGGCGTGTACGTCCGGCCTCGCACCCTCACGAAGCCGCTCGTGACCATCGCACTGATCCTGCTGGCCATGCTGGGGATAATCAGACACTACTTCTCCCAGCCGATCGCGCCTCCGGTCCGCACTCCCGAGCCGGCCGCGGCCGTCGTGGCGCCCGCGAGCGCGCCGGGGCCCGTTCCTGCCAGTCACGACAGGCGCTAGCTTCCGCCTGAACCGCCGCGGGAGCTAGTTTCCTACCGCAGCGACACCAGGACGATCGACCGCGGCGGTAGTCTCCCCCCGATTTCGGCGCCCGACGCGCGCAGCATCGCCCCCGGCGCGTCCCCGTCCTCGGAGAACGTGCGCCCCGCCATCTGTATCGGCAGGCTCAGGCCCAGCCGCGAGGATCGCAGACGAACCGTGAAGTCGGCCGGGCCTGTCTCGATGTTCACCAGCACGAAGGCCAGCCCCGACCCGGGCACCCGCCAGGCCGATCCCACCACAGGCGCGATGCGCCGGCGCATGTGGCTGCGCTCCCCTGGCTGCGCTCCTGGCGGGTTCACGAGCAGGTCCACCTCGGTGGCCGCACACTCGACGGCCAGGGGGCCCATGAACTCCGAGTACGGCAGCAGAGCGCCCACACCCCAGGCTTGCGCCCTGAGGGCGGCGGCCAGAAAGGCCAGCCTCCGCCGACCCGACTCGCCCCGGGCCTGCTCCGGCGAGAACCCCGCGAGCCGGAGTTGGTGCCCCCACGCGGCGGCCCGGGCAATCTCCAGGCAGAACTGCGGCTCGTAGTCCGCCCCCATCACTCGCACCGGCAGCCGGAGCGCCGCGCTTTCCTCGGCCGGCAGCGTGGGGTCCCGGGGCCGGTAGTTGACGAGTGAGGCGCCGGGGCCAACAAGCGTTACGTAGCCGTGGTAGACGGCCGAGAACAGCGGAATCGGAGACCAGCGCCGACCGAGCCCGCTCACGAACACCCCCTCCCGCTCCGCCGCAGCCTGGGGAGAGAACAGAGCGTCCACTGCATCGAGATAGGGCTCGGCTGGGCCGTCGGCCGCCAACTGGATCGCCTCGCCAAGGGCCTCCCTGATTTCCGAGAGCGTCCGCCGGATTGCGCGGGTGCAGTCGTTCCGGCGCGCGGAATCTGCCTCGGGGCTGCTCGGCGCAGGCGCGGCGAGCCCGGCAACCGCCATGCCGCGGGCCCCGCGCTCGCGCAGCTCTCTCGCCAAGGCGCAGAGCTTCCCTCGCAACTGCTCCGCACCCAGGCTCCCCGCCGCGTCGCGCGCGGCCCACGTTGCGTCGACGGCAACTTGCACAGACACCCCGGCCTCGGCGAGCTGCTCAATGGCCGCCTTCAGGTCGGGACCGCCGTCCCCCGCGGAGAGGAGATCCAGGCAGGCGGCCCCCAGAGTGCAGCGACTTCCCGCGTGCCAGTCTAGCTTGACGGGCACGTTGACAAGGCGCTGCAGCTCCCGAGAGGCCGACAGCGCCGACCGACCGTCGCCCCAGTGTGACGCCCACAGCCCGTAGGAGCTGGTCATCGCGGGCACGCCCCGCTCTCCTCCTCTGCCCCGCGCGCACCACTGTCGTCGTGCCGCCCACCGACGATACTGCCTGGCGGCCTCGAACCAGTCGCCAGCCGTCACGCCGACTGCGGTCGCGTAGCCGATAGACCAACCGCCATCGGGGCTCCGCGCTGGGTGATGTGCCACCGCGAGGGCAAGGCCATCCGCATGCGACATCCCGAACGCGAGCAGCGCCTTGCGCGCGCCCCCGTCGTCGAGAGCCGCCAGCCAGACGGTCGCTAGATCGCCCACCGAGTAGCCGAGAAGCTGCAGCGATGCCGGGCCGGGATACACTGACTCCAGGCGAGACGCAACCCCGGTCTGCGATAGGGCCGCGCGCGGCGACGATATCAGCACCCCGCCGGCGAGCGGCAGAAACAGGGCATCCACAGCGCCCTGCTCTGGGGGCCCAAGTGCTGGCAGGATGGGGAAGTCCACGGACCTCACGTCGATGTGGTGCGGAAGCCGCGCTTCGAGGTTAAAGTCGACCCGCTCGCCCTCGGCCGGGAACTCAGCCGTGGCCACGACCTCTCCGGCAATCTGAACCTGGCCGGCGCGCAGGCCGCGCCAGCGCAAGCGAAGCCGCGCGCCGCCCTCCCCCTCCTCGATCGCGTGAGAGAACTCCTCGCAGTCGCGGTTGGTAACCTCGGCCGCGCCGCCTGCGACCCCCAGATGCGCGACCCACAGCACACCGCTTGCCTCCGCCCGCGGCGAATCGATGAACGCAGTCCCCCGCGCCTGTCCCTGAAGCGCGCTGATCGTGCCGCGCGCGGTCAGAGAGAAGGAGATGTCAAGGCCCGGGCCGGAAAGGGTCACGCGGCCCCGCTCGACGCGCGCCTGGCCCCCGCGCTGCCCGCCGCCTTCGCCCTGGGATGTCTGCCTCATTTGCACCCGTCAGGTCGGCCGGTCGCCGTGCCTCGCGGCCGTTATCTCGCGGACAAGGCGCGCGCGGCTCTCCGAGTCGCGCGTGTAGCGCTCGTACAGCAGGTCGACGATCTCCTTCACATGCGCGTCCTCCGCCTGGCCGTACAGGACGTGGCGGCCCGTGCCGAGCGGAAAGCGGTCCACAAGCCCAGCCTGGGCCAGGGACTCGAGGCTGGCGGCCACCAGCTTGGCGTCCCGCCGCAGGTTCTCTGCGATCTGCTCGGGACGCTGCACCGTTCCCGGCCGCCCCCGCAAGTAGAGCAGGACCTCCAGCTTTGCCAGGCTGTCGATCGCGCTCCCCAGCAGCAGGTCGAGTTCGTGTTCCATCGTTGGCCGGGTCACGCGCTCATTTCGGCGACGATCCGCTCCAGTGCCGCTCGGGGGTCCTCCGCGCCGGTGATCGGCCGGCCGATGACCAGATAGTCGGCGCCGACCTCAAGGGCCTGCCGCGGTGTGGCCACCCGGGCCTGGTCGCCGGCGCGGGCCCAGATCGGCCGGACGCCGGGGGTCACGGTGAGGAAGTCGTCGCCGCACGCCTGCTTGATGTCGCGGACCTCATGCACAGAGGCCACGACACCGTCGAGGCCTGCCTCCCGCGCCAGCAAAGCGAGCCGGCGCACGGTCGCCGAAAGGCCGTCCCGGAGGCCGAGCTGCTCGGCCAGCTCGGCCTCGCCAATGCTTGTAATGATCGTGACGCCGATCACGATCGGAGGGGGCATGCCCGCCTCGGCCGCGCCGCGGGCGGCGCCCTCCTTCGCGGCCCGCATCACCGCGAGCCCCCCGAGGCAGTGAACGTTGAGCATCGACACGCCGAGCCGTCCGGCCGCGGCCGCAGCGCGCTCCGTTGTGTTCGGTATGTCATACAACTTGGCGTCGTAGAAGACCTCGTGGCCGGCGGCGCGCAGCTCCTGGATGGCTCGCGGCCCGACGGAGT
>Ga0123519_10006058_pt1 | contig 19124 bp, 17 predicted proteins | sample YelNatPaOPRAMG02_FD_87396 | JGI IMG/M metagenome (GOLD analysis project Ga0123519, IMG submission 87396) | Hot spring microbial communities from Yellowstone National Park - Yellowstone National Park OP-RAMG-02 (version 2) | ecosystem: Environmental > Aquatic > Thermal springs > Hot (42-90C) ... | reverse complement strand
GATAACTTCGCCGGCAGCTATGTGCAGAGAGCCCAATCTCTGGGGATTAGCGCGTACGATTTACTGGCAGAGGAAGCGGCCAAACTCCCACCGGGTTCAGATGGATTGATCGTGTTGGACTATTGGCAGGGCAACCGAACCCCTTATGTCGACCCAGAAGCCCGGGGTATGATTTGGGGATTCACTTTGTCTCACACACCTGCTCATGTGTTCCGGGCCATCATCGAAGGCATCGCCTATGGCACAGAACACATCTTGCGCACAATGCGTCAATACGGTTACACGGCTCAGGAGCTGGTGGCGTCGGGCGGACCGACCAAGAGCAAGTTGTGGATGCAGATCCATGCCGATGTGAGCAACGTGCCAATATCATTGACCGAAGCAGGGGCATCTGCGGCTGTTCTAGGGGCAGCCATTTGTGCTGCAGTAGGGTGTGGCGCTTATCCCAATCTTGCAGCTGCTTCCCAGGAAATGGTGCGCGTGACGAAGCGTATCTTGCCCAATCCCACCGCTCACGAAGCCTATCAGTTCTTCGTGGACAAATATATCAACACCTATCCTCAAATGCGCGAGCTGATGCACGAGATGACCCGATACATCGCGCGACAAGCCCACCAATGACCAACGAGAAAAGAGGATGCTTATGGAAGATCGAGATACATTGATCAACTTGTGCTATACAATGCTGCTGATCCGGCGCACCGAAGAAAAGATTCTCGAGTTATTGCTCCAAGGAAAGCTGGCCAGCAGTATGTGTCATGTTAGTATTGGCCAGGAAGCGGTTGCCGTTGGCGTGTGTTCAGCGATGCAGCCCCAGGACTATCTCACCAGTACCCACCGCGGACACGGCCATATCATCGCGCGCGGTGGAGATCTGCGACGTATTATCGCCGAGCTGCTGGGCCGCGCAACAGGTTATTGCAAAGGGCGTGGTGGTTCAATGCACTTGGTGGACATAAATCTCGGCCATCTCGGTTCGAATGGCATCGTCGGTGGTCATATCGGTATCGCGACCGGTGCAGCACTGTGGTCTAGCCTACAAAACGATGGTCGGGTGACTGTAGCGTTCTTCGGTGAAGGTGCTATGACGGAAGGAATATTCCACGAAGCCGCTAATATGGCGTCTTTATGGCGATTGCCGATTGTATTTGTTTGCGAGAATAACCAATACGCCATGTCGCTGCCATGGACGCATGCAACGGCCGAGCACTCATTTGCACGCAAAGGGGAAGCATATGGCATGCCCGGCGTAGAGGTGGATGGGCAAGATGTGTTGGCAGTGCGGCAGGTAGCATTACAGGCAATTGAGCATGCTCGGTGTGGAGAAGGTCCTACTCTTATCGGTGCACAAACCTACCGCTTCCTAGGGCATTCACGTGGCGATCCAAGTCCTTACCGGGACAAAGAAGAAGAAAACAGACAACGTGCTCGCGATCCGATTCGTCTCTATCAAGAGCGCCTGTTCCGGGAGGGTGTTTTGACGCAGGCGGACGTGGATGCCATGGAGGCGAAGGTCACAGAAGTGATCGCTGATGCGGTACGTTTCGCTGAGGAGAGCCCGCCGGCTTCGTTAGATAGTGTCTTGGAAGACGTGTTTGCATAAAGAGATAGGGTGAAACTATGCGCAAGATTCGATATCGTGAGGCACTTCGAGAAGCATTGCGCGAGGAAATGCAACGCGACCCGCGTGTGTTTGTAATTGGAGAAGACATAGGGCGTTATGGTGGTGCATATGCTGTTACTCAAGGGCTGCTGCAGGAGTTTGGCCCCAAGCGCATCATCGACGCCCCTATGTCCGAAGCGATTATTGTCGGTGCGGCGCTGGGTGCCGCTATTGTGGGCGGTCGGCCAGTGGCCGAGATCATGTACATAGACTTTGCTACGTTGGCCATGGATCAGATCGTGAATCAGGCTGCCAAACTGCATTGTATGTTTGGTGGTCAGCTGATGGCTCCGTTGGTCATTCGTACCCAACAGGGCACTGGCCGCGGTGCTGGCCCTCAACACTCGCAAAGCCTCGAAGCTTGGTTCGCCCATGTGCCTGGTTTAAAGGTGGTGATGCCGGCGACATCCTTCGACGCCAAGGGATTGCTCAAAAGCGCCATTCGTGACAACAACCCGGTGATGTTCATCGAACATAAAGGCTTGTATGCGCTAGAAGGCGAAGTGCCTGAGGATGAATACACTATTCCTCTCGGTGTGGCGGATATCAAACGACCAGGTAATAATGTCACCCTGATCGCCTACTCCTACATGGTGCATCTAGCATTGGCTGCAGCACAAGAGCTTAGCCAGATTGGTATCAGCGCCGAGGTTGTTGACCTGCGCACTCTTGTACCATTAGATATGGATGCTCTCGTCACCTCTGTGACCAAGACACGTCGAGCTGTGGTTGTTCACGAGGCTAGCTTGTTCGGCGGATTTGGCGCTGAAATCGCTGCCAGCTTACAAGAAAAACTGTTCAATATACTGGCAGCACCAGTGCGACGCCTCGGAGGACTGCATGTGCCGCTGCCAGCACATTCACAGTTGGAGAAACAAGTCGTTCCAAACGGTGCACAGATTGGCCAGGTGGTGAAAGAAATGGTAAGCACTGAGGTAGTTGCCAGGCACGAGATTGCGTAGATTTCTAATGTTATTTCTAGATTTCAGATCCAAGGTAAAGTGATGAAGGGGAAGTGTGACAATGGTTACATCAGTGATCATGCCCCCTCTTACCGAAACAGCTGATTCCTATAAGATACTACAATGGCTGAAACAAGAAGGTGACTACGTCGAACGGGGAGAGATGCTGTTCGAAGTGGAAACTGACAAGGCTGTGCTGCAAGTCGAAGCATTAGGTGCCGGTGTGTTGCGTCGCATCAAGGTACCTGCGGGCGAAACTGCCAAAGTGGGGGAAGTCTTAGCCTATATTGCCGATGCTAAAGAACCACTTCCTGAGTGAGCTCCATCAGGGACAAAACAGCACCTCCTTGGCCAGGAGAGATTGTGATGGACATAGAAGAACGTGTTCCCCAGCCCGTAGTCGCCCGAAGGGTGCCGCTAACCTCTATGCGCCGTGCCATCATAGACCGTGTAGTGCGCAGCAAGCGCGATATACCCCATTTTCACATCATGCAAGAGATGGAGATGCAGGCTGCTCAGGAGCTGTTGGGTGAGCTCAGAACAGTTCATACTCAACCCCGTCTGACGCTCACCCATCTTCTCCTAAAGGCTGTAGCGGCACTGTTGGTGCGACATCCGCGCCTGAATGCTCGGCTTACAGAAGAAGGTATCGAGGAGTATGGATCAGTCCACCTTGGTTTTGTAGTTGGTCTAGAGGATGGAATGATCATCCCTGTGTTGCATTACGCGGAACGTATGTCACTGCTCGAGTTAGCCAGCCAGGCAACGGCTTTGGAGATGGGTGCACGGGCACGTCGACTCCAAGGCAGCGCTCTACTGGGTCGTACCTTTACCCTGTCAAATATGGGGATGTTGGATATTGATGCCTTCCAAGCTGTGATAAGTCCACCGGATGCAGCTATCCTGGCTATAGGTCGGGTAGCAATGCGCCCCGTAGTGCATCAAGATCAGGTGGTAGTTGCACCCACGATGATCGCTACACTCTCATGTGACCATCGCATTGTGGACGGGGCTCATGCTGCTCAGTTCATGACTGACCTACGTCAAACGCTCGAGGACACACAGGAGCTGAAATCCACACTTGGCGTTTAACCTAGTGACCGAGATATTTCCCGCGGCAGACCTCAAATAATCTCAGCAGAGAGCACACGGCGTATATGTATCAGACCCGTCATGAGCTTCTAGAGCAGGTCGCTGCCTGGTATTACGAAGAGAATAGGACGCAAGAGGAAATTGCGCGTCGTCTAGGTCTGTCGCGTTCCACCGTATCCCGTCTTCTTCAGGAAGCACGAGAAGAAGGAATTGTTGTCATCCGCGTTAACAAATTGATCAACGTGGATACGGAGCTGGGAGCAACGTTGGTCAAGACCTTCGGATTGGTGGATGCATGGGTCTTGGCCGAAGCTCCTGCCCAATACACCACCCTGATCCAGCACCTGGGCGAGTTATGTGCTCGCTTTTTGCAGCGTCAGCTGCACGATGGTGTTAAGATCGGTATTGGCTGGGGAACGGCTGTCTACGAGACAGCGCGCAATGTGGCAAGCATCCCACTGCGCGATGCGGTGGTGATCCAGCTTCTCGGTGCGGTAGCACGTGGTCATTCAACAGTTGACGGACCGGATTGTGCTCGCCTGCTGGCTCAAAAGCTGGGCGCCACCATTCGTTTTCTACACGCTCCTGCCTTAGTAGAAAGCGAAGCAACTGCACTCGCGCTGCTGCAGGAGCCCACAATTATCAGCACTATAGAGCTCATCCGCTACGTCGAAGTCGCTGTGACCGGAATTGGCACCATTGACCCCGAACTGTCCAGTCTATACCGCGCCGGCTTCCTCACCGGCGCGGACCTCAGAGAACTCGCTAAAATAGGCGCAGTCGGCGATGTTTTGGGCTATCAGTTCGACGTCTGGGGGCACGTGCTTGATATCCCCCTGAACCGGCGGCTGATCGCAGCCAATCAACAAATGCTCTCCCAGATACCCAAAGTAGTTGGCGTGGCAGGCGGCATGGCCAAAGCATCTGCCATCTTGGGCGCACTACGCGGCAAGTTTATTAACATTCTCATCACCGATGCACGCACAGCCGCTGAAATCCTGCAACTGAACGGCTAGAACTCACACCGATGACCTGATCCCGATCCACCTCCAATTCGGTGACCATAGCGATCGTAGGGATCGTGACCGCATAGATAACATTCTAACCTGTGTTGGATCCAGGCGAGAGTTAGAATATTCGCGCTGCAGACCTCACAGATGAAGCGGGTATCGTGGTCCATTGGCCCTCTGTGGAAGGCAATTCAGGCGAGTGCTTGCTGACGTTGAGCCAACAACGCTTCTATCTCTTCCAAATCGGCATCCGAGAGCTTCCATCCGCTGGCACCTACCAGCTCCGACACTTGGTCAGGACGTCGTGCGCCGGCGATCGCGCCGGTCACCTCAGGCCGACGCAACACCCAGGCCAACGCCAGCTGAGCCAGCGTCTTACCATTGCGTTCGGCGATTGGACGCAGCTGCTCCACCAAACGCAGGTTGACACTCAGCTGGGGTTCCTGGAAAGGTGCGTACCGTTTGCGATGGTCATCCTCCGGCATCGCTTGGATGCGCTCGCGGGTTATCTTACCAGTGAGCAGACCACGCTCCATAGGGCTATAGACGATCACCCCAACTTTGTGAGCAGCACAGTAAGGCAATAACTCGGATTCGATGTCGCGATTGAGCATACTGTAGGGCGGTTGCAAGGAAGCAATCGGGTGGATGGCTTGCAGTCGTTCCATCTGGTTAATATTGAAGTTGGAGACACCACCGTAGCGAATCTTACCCGCGCGGATTGCATCAGCGATAACCTCCCATGCCTCCTCAATGTCCTCATCAGGGCGCGGCCAGTGGATCTGGTACAGATCGATCACGTCCGTTCGCAGACGGCGCAAACTGTCTTCGATTTCCTGGCGCACCGAATCGCGCTTTAACCGGAAGGTGAGCTCGCCGTTAGGCAGCACGTGGATGCCACATTTGGTGGCGATATACACCTGGTGGCGCCGGCCGACCAACGCCCTGCCTACCACTTCTTCGGAATGACCGCGACCATAACCTGGCGCCGTGTCAATCCAGTTGATGCCCTCGTCCAGCGCGCGATGGATTGTGGCAACCGATTCGGCGTCATCCTGAGCCCCCCAGCCGAAGACATAGCCACCACCCCCTATCGCCCAAGCCCCCAGACCAACGGTGCTGAGATGTAGATCGGTGAACCCTAGCTGACGTGTCTCCATAAGATAAACCTCCTTGCTTTTATGTCGGGAACTAGTTTACTAATACAGTGTACCATGAGCCCCGTCTGAATGAACAATCCGCCACAAGGCAGAAAGCCTCTTCAAGAATAGAGATCACCAATAATAAAAACGCCTCGCGCTCCCCTGATAGAGAAGCGCGAGGCGCTAAAAAATGTGTTCTTAGGAACAGGGGCGACTAGTACAGAAACATTGGCTTTCCGTTCACGTGGCGCACCTTGGGACGATACTGATCCACGTCGTACAACTCGTCCACGTCAACACGCTTGACACCCTGTGCAATCGTCTCAACGGGCACATTGGTATAGACGCCTTTTTGGATAGCCACCATACGGCCAAACTGGCGCTCGACAATCAAATCCATCGCCATATTAGCAAAGTTGAAACCTACCATCAAGTCAACCGAGTCGGGCGCGCCCGAACGCATCAAGTAGGCGACCTGTTGATAGAGAATATGCTCACCAGTGAGCTTCTTTAGCACGTCTCCGGTGACAACACCAATGCCACCCAGCTTACGGTGTCCATAAGCATCTGGCTCACCGTATTCGATAACTTTGTCGCCGACCATCTGAGCGCCCTCGGAGATGGTGATCATCGCGTAATTGCTCGGATTGTTACGTTTGTCTTCCATGACCAGCCTGGCCAGCTTCTCAGGATCGAATGGCACCTCCGAGATAATGGCACGATCGACGCCGCTCAGGTAAGCGGCAATCAGCGAGGTCTCCCCTGAGTTACGCCCGAACAGTTCAATGACCCCAATGCGCTCGTGGGAGCCTGCTGAAGTGCGCAGGCTGTGAATAAAATTGACGCTGCGCGTCACGGCGGTCGAGAAACCGATACAGTAATCAGTGCCGAAAACGTCGTTGTCCATTGTCTTGGGGATCGCGACGATGGGCACTCCCTCCTCGTGCAGGCGCAGGCCATAACTTAGCGTATCATCGCCCCCGATGGGTACCAGCACGTCGATGCCCAGATGCTCGAGCACTTTGAGCACATGGGCCGTGCAGTCATGGATCTTACCATCTTTCGGATCCCAGTCCGCCTGGCGCAAGAACTCGGGCAAATCCTTGCTGGCAATATGCGAAGGACGGGTGCGCGACGTGTGCAAGAAAGTGCCACCTGTTCGGTCCACTGTGCGCACTGCGTTCCTGTCGAGGCGGACAGCGCATTTCCAGTTGTACGTATTGTCTTCAAGGTTGTAGTGCAAGGGTCCCCACCACCCGCGCCGAAAACCGATGACCTCATGCCCCTCTTCTTGGGCACGGCACACGAGCGCCTTGATGGTTGGATTGAGCCCAGGAACATCACCACCGCCAGTAAGTACTCCGATTCTCATCTTTCTGACTCCTGATCATGTATAAAGGTTAAATGATTTCTGAGCTAAAGACGTTGGCCACAATCGGGCCAAGGCGCAGAGACATCGCGCGGGGGCAGCGCATCGATGCGGTGCATATAAAATCACCCAATATTGTAACGTCAAGGTCCAAGTTTGTCAAAAGCATTTTCAAGCGAGAACAACAAAAAAAGGCGCAAGAAGCTTTAAGAAACTATGACACAGGCTTTTATCGCTAATATTTCGGAGGAACATAAACCCGGCAACATCTCACGTGGATCACGGATCGTTGCGTGCTTGTTTCCGATACACTATACTTGTCCCTTAGGGTGCTTCATAACAAGCGACACGCGAGTGGCCATGGAGATTGCGCAGATCTCCGCATCTGCCTTGTTGGTGGCTGTGGCTGCTGATACATTCACGAAGCGAGGATGGTATGCAAGTTAAAGCGAACGTATGGATCGAACGCGATGGCCAGGTGGCGCTCAGCCGTTGGCGCGTCGCCCTGCTGTTGGCCGTGCAGGAGACTGGATCCATCTCCGCTGCTGCTCACCGCCTGAATATCCCTTACCATCGTGCCTGGGACAAGATACGTGAGTGCGAACGGTGCCTGGGCGTTCCATTGCTGGCCACCCAAACAGGCGGCCTAGGTGGTGGAGGTGCACGCTTGACGCCAGCCGCCATCGACTACATAAAACGTTTTCAGCAATTTGAGTGCGGGCTGGATGAGCTGATCCAGCAGCGCTTCCAAGCAGCTTTTGGTGACTTGCTATCCCAATCGGACTAATCGTCTGTTCCCAGGAGAGAGACGTGCGCGAATCACCCTACCCGATGATCCCCGTGGAAACCGCAATCACAATCATTTTGCAGCATGTCCGGCCTCTTTCGCCGGTCACGGTTGGTTTTATGGAGGCGTTGGGCTTAGTATTGGCGGAGGACGTATATGCTTCGGAAGCAATGCCCCCTTTCGCCGCCTCCGCAGTGGACGGCTACGCTGTGATTGCTGCTGACACATCCCCGATGCGCCGGATTATCGGAGCACAACCGGCCGGTTCGATGGGCATGCTTGCCGTCACCCCGGGTAACGCAGTACACGTGATGACCGGCGCGCCAATCCCCGCCGGTGCTGATGCGGTGGTGATGGTGGAACACGCGAGCGAGGAGAATGGCTATGTGCGGCTTCACGTCCAGCCGGCTGTGGGTGACAACATCCGTCCGGCCGGGCAGGATATAGCTGTCGGTCAGCTAGTGCTCTCACGCGGCACGTTATTGGGAGCTGCAGAGATCGGCTTGTTGGCGACTGTCGGACGTACACGCGTTAATGTGCATCCGCGGCCACGCGTAGCCGTTCTTCCCACCGGCGATGAGCTGGTAGACCCCAAAGACCAACCTAAGCCCGGACAAATTCGCGACGCCAATCGCTACAGCCTGTTGAGCGCAGTACGCGAGGCGGGTGGACAACCACTCGACTGGGGACGTGTTCCCGACCGGGCGGAAGCGGTACAGGAGGCCCTGGAGAGCGCAGTGCGTCAGGCAGACGCCGTGCTAACCTCGGGCGGGGTCAGCATGGGCGAGCTGGACCTAGTTAAGCCCTATCTGGCCAAGCGGGGTACAGTCCATTTTGGCCGTGTGCGTGCCCGGCCGGGCAAGCCGGTCACCTTTGCTACCGTGGAAGGTGTGCCGGTGTTTGCTATGCCGGGCTTTCCGGTCAGTGCGTTGGTGAGCTTCGAGGTTTATGTGCGTCCTGCCTTGCTCAAGATGGCCGGACACACTTATGTGCACCGCCCACGTCAACGTGTCATTCTCGAGCATACCATCCGGCACGAACCCGATCGTACTGAATTCCAGCGCGCCATAGTGACGCGGCGTGCTGATGGCCACTACACCGCACGTACCACTGGCTACCAGGGCTCCGGCCGCCTGCTCTCTATGGTGGGCGCCAACGCACTGTTGGTACTGCCAGCCGAGCAGGAGACGTTTCCCGCCGGCAGCGAGCTCGAGGCGTGGCTTATTGCCCCCGTGCGCGAAGAGGAAACTCCGGCAAACAGCTGAGCACTATAACTGAAAATGGGGACGGTTGGTGATGCACTATCTGCTCGGGATTGATGTCGGCACATCCAATACCAAGGCAGTGTTGGTTGACGAGACAGGTCACATTGTCGCCAGCGCGACGCACAGCCACTCCACCCTCACCCCCGCCCCCGGACATCAGGAGCAAAAGGCCGAGGATTGGTGGCAAGGCGTGTGCTATACCGTGCGTCGAAGCATGGAGGAAAGCCAGATCAACCCCGATCAGATCGCAGGCATCAGCTTCAGCGCTCAAGGGTGTGCCTGCCAGCCTGTAGACGCACAGGGACAACCGCTTGGCAATGCACTCATCTGGACGGACATCCGCGCTACAGCGCAACAAGCACGTATCCGCCAGATCTTCGGAGAACAGCTAGGGCATGTGACCGGCAACAACATCTATGACCAGCCGGAGCCGCGCATGATGTGGATACGTGAGCACGAGCCGGAACGCTACGCGCGCACCCACAAGTTTCTCACCACCCTCAGCTATCTGGTTTATCGTTTCACCGGCAACTTTGTGGCGACTACATCTGATTGGGGCTTTCATCTCTCCTTTGATCGGAAAAAGCGCTCATGGAACGACTACTTTGTGCGTGCCATCGGTCTTGATGCGGAGAAGTTCCCCACCCTATGCGAGTCGCACGCCCTGGTGGGACGGGTGACCAAAGCAGCTGCGCAAGATACTGGTCTGCTTGAGGGGACACCTGTGGTGGCAGGTGCGCAGGACTCGGTGATAGTGGCATTGGCGGTAGGTGCGTTGGACGTTGGGCAGTCGGTGGTAATGCGCGGCACAACCGAACTGTTATGTCTCTCCACCGCGGAGGGCGATTACCATCCTGACCTCTACACGACCTGTTCGGTCATCCCCGGACTGTTCGTGCGTTATGACATGCGTGAGGTGGTCGCCTCGGGTGGTAGTTATCGCTGGTTGGCGATGATGCTTTTCGGTGCAGCGCGCGAATCCGAGTTCACTCAGATGAACGAATGGGCTGCTGCCTCCCCGGCCGGCTCGCATGGTCTGCTCTATCTCCCATACCTGCTCATCTCCACCAATCCCGATCCTGAGCAACAACGCGCTGGCTGCTACTTTGGTCTCTCCACCACCACGACGCGCGGCGACCTGTGCCGCGCGGTGATGGAGGGCACTGCCTACGCCCTGCGCGAGACGATTGTACGTCTAGGAGGGATAGGAATCACTGTCCGTGAACTACGTCTGACAGGTGGCCCGGCGGAGAGCACCTTGTGGAATCAGATCACGGCCGATGTGACCGGCTTGCCGGTTATGGTGCCGGCAGTGGGTGGCGCAGCGGCTGCTTATGGCGCCGCGTTGCTGGCGGGGATGGGTTGCGGGATGATCCCGATGGACGGCAATTATGCAGCTCTGCGCCGCACGATCCAGCTGCGCCAGCGCTATGAGCCGCAGCCAGCGCAACGAGCCCTGTACGATCGTTTCTACGCGGAATTCTGCCGCCTGACCACGCAAACGCTCGGTATTGCCGCGCGCTTGAGACAGCCAGAGGTTGGTTGACGGACTATCGTCGATTTGCCCGGCGAAAATGGCATGCCGTCTAATGAAGATGCCCCATGGCAAGGCAAGTACGCTGGTACCATCCAATCTGGCGTGCCGACGATTTGGATGATCTTGAGATCCAGCATCACACTACAGACAATGAGAGCTTCTTCGCGCGTCAGGCCGTTGGAATCCATACCCGCATGCTGCCGATGCCGCGGTTGCCCCATGCGTAGTAGGGTATAGCTTTCAGTCGGAGCTTTCGCCGGCTGGTGTGAGGTATGCCCTCGTATGGTCGATACAAGGCGTTTTGCCACGGCTGTGGGTCAAGGAGGTATCCGCCTGCCTCTATCGCTACAACGCCGCCTAGCAGATTCTCGCACCAATGGGTGACTAGCGGCTGCCTCACGTCAATCTGCAGGTCGAGCAGATTGTCTGGCGCCCCCTGATCGCAGCCTTCCAGGCAGTAGACAATCGGCCCCCGTTGGATTGCCACACAACCCCGAATGGCGTCCACGCGAGGGTTAGGCGCGAGCAAGAAAGGTGGCATCGCCAAGTTCAGCTCAATCACATCCTCCGGCTTCCAGCGTCGCGTCAGCTTGATGTATCCGTTCTCCAAAACAGGATACTCCATGTGGTGATTATTCAGAATCAGATTAAAAGATTGACACCATTCCGGCAGACGTAAGCTCAGCTGCCATGGGCTTGAGCCAGCTTCCCGCATCACAATGTGAATGTGCCCTTCCCAAGGATAATTTGTCTCGACAAAGAGGCTAACCGGCTGCCCATCAGGTAGCTGCGTTGTGATGTTGAGTGTCCCATATAGATGAATTTGCAGCCCAGCGTCATTGGCGGTGACAAAATAGTGCCCCAGCGAGGAGAGCAAGCGCATCACATTTGGAGGGCAGCACGCTACGCTGTGCCACTCGGGACGACCGGCAAGAGTCTCTCCCTGAGGCACATTACTGGACAGACGGACATAACGACCATTGCGCAGCATAAGCGGGTTCACGTAGAAATAATGTCTTCCGTCCAGGCTGGGGCTGCTCAGGATGCCATTGTACAAAGCACGTTCGATCAGGTCGGCATAACGACCTTCCCCACTCAGAAGCAGTAGACGCCAATTCCACATCAGGCTGCCAATAGCCGCGCAGGTTTCACAATAGCACTGGTCGGGTGGCAGTTCATACGCTTCGCCAAATGCCTCACCGTCAAAGCGCGAACCTATTCCACCAGTCACATACATTTTGGTCGCGGTCATGTCGCGCCACAGTCGCTCAACGGCATGCAGCAACGCCGGCTCTCCGGTTTCCATGTACAGATCCGTGACGCCGGTAACCAGATACATTTGACGCACGGCGTGGCCAGCTACCTCCTTCGCCTCTCGCACCGGCACGTGGTCCTGATGGTACTCCGGACCATTGGCACCAAGACCGCGCATTCTTCTCTTTCCGCGCTGATCTATGAAGAACTGCGCCAGCTTCAGGTAGGCCTCGTTTCCTGTTGTGCGGTAGAGCTCGACCAGCGCCATCTCGACTTCGGGATGTCCACACGCCCCTTCTCTTTTCCCCGGCCCAAACACCGAAGCGATATGGTCGGCCAGCCGATTCGCAACATGCAGCAAACGGTCGTCATCGAGTGCCCGTCTGAAAGCTATTGCAGCTTGGAAAAGGTGACCGGCACAGTACAACTCGTGACCAAAATCCAGGTCGGTCCATTTTCGATGCGGCTCAACCACCTGATAGTAACTATTCAGGTATCCATCGGGTTGTTGCGCGGCGGCGATCAGGTCGATTATCTCATCGGCCAGCTGCCGGAGGCCATCATCCGGTGCGTTGCCCATCTCCCAAGCCATCGCTTCAAGCCACTTGTACACATTCTCGTCGGCAAAGTGCATACCTCTATAGGGTCCGGATGCCTTCCCAGCAGCCAATCTGAGGTTGTGGAAGTTGCCGGCTTTTTCCAGCATCTCATAGCCGTGTCTCAAGCTCACCTCGCGATTTGATTCCTGACGCGCAGCCCAGAATCCAGCCGTCACCTGCACAGAACCAAAAGGCAGGGTTCTGAGAGTGGCATAAGGGCTGCGTGAATTGTCGACAGGTCCTGCCTTGGATTGCAGTGATTGTTCCACAGGATCTTTTTTCCTTATTTGATTGCGCCACCGGTGAGACCACGCACAATGGCTCTTTGCGAGAAGAGAACCAGAATAACCATCGGGATGGTCATCGTCACCCCAACGGCCATAATCAATTCCCAAGGCTTTCCCCACGGCGAATAGCCAGCAAATATCTCCGTGATGGACACACTGAGCGTCTTGGAGGAGGGCGACGTGGTAAAAGACAGTGGATACAACAAATTGTTCCACGCGTTGATGAAGTTGATCAATCCCATGGTTACCAGCGCAGGTTTGGTAACCGGTACCAGGATGCGTCCAAAGATCTGTAACAGCGATGCGCCGTCAATGATGGCTGCTTCTTCAATTTCATAGGGCACCTGCTTGATGAAAGAGACCAGCACCCACACCGTGAAAGGCGCGAGAGCGCTGCTCAGCACCAATGTGATGCCGGCAATTGTGTCCAGCAGCCGCAAGCTGGACAGTATACGATATAGCGGCACAATGGTGCCGACATCAGGCAGCGCCATTGACAAAACCAACGTCCACATGATAATGCTACTGCCTGGGAACCGAATGCGAGCAAAGGCATAGGCAGCCAGAAAACTGACCACCAGCGTCACAAGTGTCGTCGCCAACGCGAAGATGAGGGAGTTACGCACATACTCCAAGAAAGGCACCTGCTCCACCAGCGTGATGAAGTTACGCAAGGTTGGTGTGGGAAAGTAGACCAGCGGGATCTTTATTAGGTCAGCGGCAGGGGCCAACGACGAACGCACCATCCAGTAGACCGGTAACAGCACAACAAAGGTAAAGAAGAGGAAACTCACATACACAGCGCCGTTGCCCCACCAGTAACTCCACGGTCTCCTTATGCGTACTCCATTCACTGTTTCGTCCCCCTCTCCAACTCAGTAGGAAACCTCGGATCTCCGGAACAGCCAAAGTCCAATGGCACCAACAATGGCCACCACGATGAGCAAAACCACACTAATGGCCGAAGCGAAGCCAAACTTGAAGAACATAATGCCTTCCCGAAACACCTGCAGGGCCAACACTGAGGTCGCGACTCCTGGTCCTCCCTGGGTGAGGCCATACACTAGGTCAAAACTCCCAAGCGACCACACTACCCGGAACAGCCCCATAGTAATTGTTAGTGGCATCACCAATGGTAGGGTAATATGCCAGAATCGATGCCAGGCATTTGCCCCGTCCACCCTAGCTGCTTCATATAGGTCCAATGGGACACCCTGCAAGCCTGCCAAAAAGATGAAAGCCATGAACGGAGCATCTTTCCAAACGTGCACCAGTATGACTGCTATTCTGGCCGAGACAGGATCAATGAAGGCCACCATCCGAGTGCCGCTTATCAGGTTCATCCAGTACGGAATCAGTCCAAATTGATCATCCAGCAACCAACGAAAGGCGTAACCCGCTACAATGGTGGGAATGGCCCATGGAATCAAGTTGATAGTGCGCGCAAAACCTCTTCCTACAAAGGCAGCGTTGAGCAACAGGGCAACCAGCATGCCAACAATGAGTTCGAGGATCGTTGAGCTCACCACCAACATAATGGTGAAGGACAGTGCTTCTTGCACTCCATAGTCGTTGAACACCGCCGGATAGTTTTGCAGGCCGATAAACTCATTGGTGTTCTTGAGGAGATTAAGGTTAGTGAAGCTCAGATAAATGGTTTGAAGGATCGGGTAGGCGGCAGTGGTGATACGCAACAAGAAAGCCGGCGCTATCAGGAGCAGAAAGAGCACGTAGCGCCGTTGGGCAGCTTTGGATAAAGATGACAAGAGAGGTTGGCCCTTTGCACGGACCAAACCCGGTGCATAAGTCTGCTGCACGATCTACCTCCTTCCCTGTTTCACACGATACTCTGGACTACCGCCTTTGCTCTGTCCACTGCCATAGAGGATACAACCCCAAGCAGAAGCAGCGGACACCGCTCCAGTGTAGTCTATGGGTCCTGCCTGGGCAGGCAAGACACCTGCCCAGGCAAACAAATGGCCCCACCGGGACAACCGCTATTCGAGTTGCGCCAACCGATCCTTGGCTTGCTTCAACGACTCGTCGAGGCTGATCTGATTGGTGAGATAGGCTGCCGCCGTGTCTTCGAGAATGGTGAGTGCCTCCACAAACCGAGGATGGAAGGGACGCACACCGATGACACCGGCATCCGTGTACATCTTCAGCTGCTTGACCAACCAGTTGTCCTGAGGGGCAGCCGCTAGTACAGACTTGCGGGCACTGAGGAACCAGAAGCCGACTTTCATTGCCTCCACTGCTATCTCTTTGGAAATGAGGAACTTCAGGAGCTCCTTGGCTTCTGCCAGGTTGGGAGACGTCTTGATGATGCCAAATCCCCAGGCCGCTGCATATGTGGAACCTGCTTTGCCACCCGGTCCAGCCGGCGGCAATGCGACCGCCACTTTATCCTCGCTGAACCAGTCCTTGTTGTCGGGGCTGCGGGCGACATCACCGAAGAAGGGCCACTGGCGCATAAAGGCCACTTTGTCGGCAATGTAGTCCGCATTCTGCTGATTGTAATCCTTCTGGAGCGACGCCGGATTGAGCACCTTGCTGGTGTACATGAGGTCGTAGATGTACTCAAGGGCCATCTTATACTCAGGGCCGACATCGAACGGATTGCCGCCAGCTTGCAGGGTGATCCAAGCTAGATAGACATTCAGGAAAGCTCCCTTGATCAGCCCATCCTCAGAGGCCCACACGCCCTTGCTCTCGTCCGTGAAGACCTTGCCCAGGGGCTTGACCTCCTCCCACGTCGTTGGCACGGGGATCCCTTTGGCATCAAACCAGTCCTTGCGGTACCACCAATAGGGCATTTCCCAGTTGTGGATGATGCGGAAGGTCTCGCCTTTGTAGGTGCTCCACGTCTTGCTGTAGGCAATCATCTCCGGCGGAAAGTCATCCCAGAAATCGGCGGGCAACAGGTCATCCAGCCCGATTACGTAGCCGGCCTGCGAGAATGAGGTGGTCAGCTCGTCCTCGAAGTCGATCACGTCGTAGGGGCTGGTACCGGCCTGAACAGCGCTGGCCAAGCGGGTGAGCTCGGTTTCCTTGGTGTCCGTTCGGAGCACCACCTCGACTTCAATGCCTGTGTCCTTAGTGAAGTTGGTCCTGGCCAGCAGGTCTTTCATGTTCTGCTCGGCCCAACCACCAACCGCTATGCGGACTTTACGTGGGGTGAGCACCGCCGGGGCCTGCCTGCGCGCTGCAGGAGCAGCTTGGGTCTGGCCGGCCAACGCGGCAGCTGGAGCGCTTGCTGCCAACACGCTGCCGGCCGCAGCCACTCCTGCCAGCTCCAGAAACTCACGTCTCGAATAGGTTTTCTTCATTTTGCGCCTCCTCCATTACTGGAAACTGGGATCAGGGGTCCAGAACTGAAACGATCACTTTGACCGTTCACGAATTTTTGCAGGGATACCAACCTCCTTTCGCTTGAAAAGATATCTCGCCGCTCTACCACAGGCCTTTCGGCAAGGCGAGCTGTTCACCCCTCCGGTTGCTTGTTCAGCAATACTCTCCTGAAGGCCGTCCTGGGATTGATCTCCTCTCTGGCCTTTAGAGCGTCATCCACGCCGCAGGTATCACGAATGATGAGCTCACCACGCACTCTGATTTCTTCCGTCTCGCCATGCCCCTCCGCTATCTGCGCCAGCAGGGATTCCGTAGCAACCCGTCCCATCTCATAGACGGGCATCACCACTGTGGTCAGCCGAGGACGCACAATCTTAGCAAAATCACGGTTGTCATAGCCCACTACGGCAATATCCTGCGGAACACGAAGGCGAGCATCTTGAATGGCATAGATTGCGCCAAGTGCCATTAAGTCGTTCGCCGCGAATATCGCGGTAGGTCGATCCCGAAGCGTGAGCAAATTCTGGGCTGCCTTGTATCCACTCTCAATCTCCCAATCTCCCGGCTGAACCAGATCGGGGTCAAGCGGGATGTTATGGCGCTCCAACTCATCCTTATAGCCGATATAGCGCGCCCGCGAGTTGTGCCAGTTCTCCGGTCCATTGATGTAACCAATGCGCTGGTGTCCTAATGAGATGAGATGCCGCACAGCCACTGTAGCACCGTAATGATCGTCCGGCACGACAGAGTTCTTGATCGGTGAACCGAAGATACGGTGGACAAACATATGGGGCTTATTGGACTTTTCCAGAATCTCGCTGCGCACGAGATGCGAGTATTCTACGAAGATGATGCCATCCACAGGCCGGCTGATCAGCGTTTTGATGGCATCCTGTTCCTGATCAGGATCCCAATCGGAATTGACTATGAGGCTCAGGAAACCGTTCTCGCGCAGACAATCCTGAATGCCCCGCACAATGGGCGGCACGAAGGGGCTCATAATGTCATCTACAATAATCCCTATTGTGTTCGTCCGACTGCTGCGCAGGCTGCGTGCTGCGATGTTGGGCCTGTAGCCCATCGTCTGTGCGACGCTCAACACCTTTTCGCGGACGGGTGGGCTGACCGGATAGTCACTTCCGGCCAGGACACGGGAGACGGTAGCGATGGAAAAACCCGTTGCTTTGGCAATGTCCTCTAGCTTCACCGACATGGTTCTCACCGCACTGTAGGGGACGCCCTATGAGGATTCCGCCTTGGCTGTCCCTCCAACCCAAAAGCATCTGCCTTAGAAAACGTTTTCTAAATGCCAGTATAACAGAAAACGTTTTCTATGTCAATAGCTTTTGTGCCAATTTCTTAGATAGGCTTCTTCCTGCAGATGTGAATCCGGTCAGGCACCGCGCAAAGCGGAACGGACAGAGGTCGACGGACCGCCCCTGTTGTTCAGGTGAAACAGAAAAGAGAGGAGCCAGGGCTCCCTTTATGATGGGATGAGGTATTCAGGCGCAGTGGTCACAGGAGCTCGCAAGATGGAGCTCCGTTAGGAGCCGAAGGGAGATGGGGGAAATGCCAGAAGTCCTTTCTCCCCATCTCCCTCAAAGTACGTTTATACGAAGATACTTAGCGGTAAATAAGCGGATACCATCCAGTTCGGTGTGTCCACGATCTGGCTGATCTTGAGGTCCAGCACCACGCCGCACAGACAATAAGCTTCCTCGCGTGTCAGGCCGTACTCCTTCATCATATGCTCGATCATATAACGGGTAGCCTGTTGCGCATTCTTGAAAAGGTCCGGTCCCGCTGACGTGGTGACGTAGTAACCTCCCCCATCCACCGTGGTGAGCTTCTTGCCTGGCGGAGTCTGGAAGCGCAACTCGGGAAGGTTAGTACCCTTGTGCAGATGGAAACGCAATGTCACCGTGGCAGGCATCTCGATAGCAGTGCCGTTGACCTCACCATCACCCTGAGCGGCATGGCAGTCGCCGCAGGAGAACAGGGCACCCGGCACCAGAACGGGCAGGAAGACGCGCGCCCCCGGGGTCAAATGGCGAATATCCAGGTTGCCTCCGTTGCGGCGCGGCGGCAATGTGCCGAAACGGCCGGGCTCAGCTGGCGCGACACCCATGGTACCGCAGAAGGGTTCATAGGGAATGCGAATATGCTCGTTAAACCAGCACCAATTCCCCTCCAGGCAGAACAGATGGAGATAGGGTTCCTTAAAGTCCTCCGCCAACAGACCAAAATCGGGGATAACTGCCCCCCAACCCCAACCTTTGTGCTCCAAGCTAATGACCTCAACCTCCAGCGCATCCCCAGGCTCTGCCCCTTCCACATAAACTGGCCCGGTCAATGGCGCGATGGGATCAAAGCTGAGCGTCTTGAGCGCCTCAACAGTGGAGTCGGGGCGGATCTGGTTGGCCGAGGCTTCCAAAACCTCGAACACTACCGTATCGCCCGGCTCGATCCTCAGCCGTGGCGGGTGCGAATTATCCCAAAAAGCGTGTGGTTGGCTATCATCTAGGTGGTAGGTGGCCATAGAGCTGTTTGTCCTCCATCAATGAGCAGTTTCAGAAGCGGTGAAATGACGGATGCGCGGATCCACAATGCTTTGTACCACATCAATCAAAATACCACTAATCACCACCATGACCGCAGTGAAGATAACCGTGCCCAATATGAGTGGCACGTCCACCGTTTCAATGGCTTCCACGGCCATGCGTCCCACGCCAGGCCAGTTGAACACACGTTCCACCAGCACCACTCCTCCAATGAACCACGGGATATCCATCCCGGCCATGGTGAT
>Ga0123519_10006052_pt1 | contig 19132 bp, 18 predicted proteins | sample YelNatPaOPRAMG02_FD_87396 | JGI IMG/M metagenome (GOLD analysis project Ga0123519, IMG submission 87396) | Hot spring microbial communities from Yellowstone National Park - Yellowstone National Park OP-RAMG-02 (version 2) | ecosystem: Environmental > Aquatic > Thermal springs > Hot (42-90C) ... | reverse complement strand
GCCTTAATTTCAGGGTGATCGAGCTCCTATCAGGTGCTACTTCCCACGATGTGGCAAGCTGGGGTTGGGGAACTCCTTTAGCATCTATTCTAATCAGGGTTTCAATTGCCGGTTGCAGGAAAAAGGCATCCTGATTGTTAATCTTAGCCGGCCAGCCCAGTGAGCCAGTGGGTAATCTCATGTCAAGTATCCTCAGCACTCCACCGTATTTTTTAGTTTCGGTTGGAGTTGATGTCGTTTTAGTAGGCGATTGAGTTGAGGCTATCGGGGAGGTAGCCCCGGCCTGCGTAGGAGTGCCAGTCATGGTCGGCGTTTGGGAAGCAGGAGATGTGGTTGTGGCTGTACCACCACAGCCAAGCAATAGCATAGTAAAGATTAACAGGATAGCTGAAAGCAAGATAATTTTTTTCACCTTGATCCTCCTCAATTTATTTCATTACGATGCGCCGATTTCCAAAATACCGGTTGGTTTGGCTATTCCGTTTTTCGGAACAAGTACCCTGTCTATTGGCGTTATGATTATACCATAACCTGTCAAGGGTAAAACTGCTTTGAGTAGTATCGTCAAGAGACTTGACAGTATATGGTATAATTTCTACACAACACAGGGAGAACAAAATTCCATTTAATGGAACAATGAGGCTGGTTTTGCTTCTACCACGGCTGGTATTCTGGATGATTAAAGCGGATAGCTGGTATTCAATAGTTGACTGAAATAAAGTAAATAAATTGTGAGGAGGATGAAATGTACAGGTTGAGACATTTTGTAGTTATCTCTATCATCCTGGTAACAGTTCTGTCAATTTTATCAGGCTGTCAGGCTTCAACACCTGCTACCACAAGCCCATCTCAGACTACAACTCCGATTTCCCCCGTATCCACTACCACCGTATCTTCTCCAGCTACTTCTGCAACCTCGCCAACCCAGACCAAACCGACTGCAACAGCTCCTGCCGGAGAAGGGCAATATGGTGGTACCCTTCGGATAATCTGGAGTAATTCCCCCGCTTCAGGTTTTGGCTGGGGACCGAAAATTTTCGGTGGTGAAGGATTTGCTGCTGAACCAGCAATGGAGCCTCTCCTGGAAGGAAAATTTCTGGGGGGTTATGAGCCAAGGCTGGCTACCGATTACAAAATTACAGATGATGGTCTTTCGATCATTTTTTATCTGAGAAAGGGCGTTAAATTCCATGATGGAACGGATTTTAATGCCGATGCAGTCAAATTTAATGTTGATGCCATGATCCAGGCAGGCAAGTACAGTAAAAACGTGTTATCCTGCGATGTAATTGACCCTTACACAGTCAAAATCAATCTGAAAAGATTTGAAAATGTATCGCTCGGTGGAGTCGCAGGGACGGTTATAGCATCACCTTCTGCGGTGCAGAAAAATGGGGCGGATTGGGCAGCCATCAATGCTGTTGGCACTGGCCCCTTCAAACAGGTTTCTTATCAGCCCGACGTGAAAATCAGACTGGAAAGGTTTGATGGATACTGGGGACAAAAACCATACCTCGATGCAATAGAAGGTACCTTTATTTCAGACCCGGTGACGCAGATCATGGCGATGAAGGCGGGTATGGGAGACGTGACCCATTCGCGAGAAGCCAAGACCACCTATCAACTGGTAAGTGCAGGGTTTAAAGTACTTCAAAACTACATGGGAATGGTTGCCATTACACCGAACAGCCGTGATAAAAACTCTCCTTTCTACGACGAGAGGGTGCGTATGGCTCTCGAATACGCTATCAATAAGAAGGCGATCGTAAACACTTTCGGTTATGGTTTCTGGGAGGTTGCGGATCAAATGCCAGTGCCGGGGCAAAACGGGTACCTTGCTGACATCGTACCGCGCAGCTACAACCCTGCCAAAGCCAAAGAGTTATTGAAGCAGGCCGGTTTTCCAAATGGATTTAACACCAATATCTATCACGGAATCGGTGACTCCGTTGATATCGCTGCTGCGGTTCAGTCGGATCTGGCTGAAGTCGGAATAAAGGCTGAGATAGTTACTATCGACTGGAGCAGATGGGGGCAGATGAGACAGCAGGGCTGGGATGGTCTCTTTCTTTGCGGGTCAGGTCTTTTTTCTGATTCCAATCAGTTCCTGTATTCATATTTTCGTGAAGGCTCGACCGAAATGTACAGCATCACCAGGGATATTCCGGGATGGAAAGATCTGATTGAGGCAGCGATTACATCTAATCCACCTGATCCAGTTAAAACACAGGCGGCAATGAGGGTGATATTCGACAAGTGTCTCTGGATTCCCATCAAACATCATGGAGACAATTACAATTACACGGAAAAGGTACATGGGCTTAATTTTGGTACTTATGGTCAGTGGGGTGCCTTTGACGCAGAGAAAGTCTGGTTAAGTAAATAGGGACTGGAAAAGTTTTAAACAATATTTCCCGGCGAAGGCGTCTGCACCTTCGCCGGGACAAAACTGTGATTTTGCGAATCGCGGAGCAGGGTTCGCAACCGAATACATACTGAATCCTGTAATGGTGCTCAAAGCCTAATGAGGAGTTGATCTCTCGATGACGGGTTATATCATTCGCAGGTTGATGCAGGCAGTGATCGTATTTTTCCTGGTTTTGATCGGAATTTTCTTTGCCATGCGCCTCTTACCGGGTGATCCGATTATGATGGTAGTTTCCAAGCAAATGGCCAGCACCGCTACAGAAGCGGATATAGAAAAGCTCAGGCATGAATACGGGCTGGATAAACCACTGCTGGTACAGTTCTTCAACTGGCTGGGTGGAGTATTTCGCGGAAATTTCGGCGTTTCGATTACCAATGGCAGGGATGTGCTGAGCGATATCATGAGGCGATTGCCCGTTACCCTGCATCTCGGTCTTTTAGCCATGGTGATCAGCTTCTTTTTCGGCATAATACTGGGCACAATTTCTGCAGTTAGACGCGGTACGTGGATTGATACCGTCGTAACCTCTTTAGCCAATATAGGAATTACAATTCCGGTGTTCTGGCTGGGAATTGTGCTGATGTATATATTTGCTCTCAAGCTTGGCTGGTTGCCCGTGTTTGGCTATACCTCCCCGTTTACCAATTTTCTGGAAAATACCAGGCAAATTATCATGCCTGTTTTTTGCCTTTCGGTCACCAGTGTGGCCGTAATTGCACGGCAAGCCCGTTCTAGCATGCTGGAGGTACTCCATCAGGATTACATCCGGACTGCCTGGTCAAAGGGACTGCTTGAAAGAGCGGTGGTCATGAGGCATGCCCTGAAAAATGGTCTCATTCCGGTTATCGTCCTAGCAGGTCTGGGGTTAAGCGGAATAATCGGCGGTTCCGTGCTTATTGAGACGGTGTTCAACATCCCGGGTATGGGGAGGCTGGCAGTCACGGCGATGCTTAATCAGGATTACCCTGTGGTACAGGGTGTTGTTTTGTTCTTTGCTGCAATGGTGCTTTTGACTAACCTGGTTGTAGATCTGGCTTATGGCTGGCTGGATCCCAGGATTAAATATCAATAAAGGGACATGTCAGATATGCAAAGAGAGGAAGTACTAAAATCGGCTGCCAGTGAGGCTCCTCCGCGTGTTAATGAAGTGAAGCGATTTTTCAAGGTGTTTCTAGGACGACCGCTGGTGGTGTTCGGATTGGTTATTATACTGGTCTGTGTAATCATGGCGATCTTTGCACCCCAGATTGCTCCTTATGATCCATTGAAAAGAAATCTTAGTGAAGCACTGCAGCAACCCAGTGCAAAGCATATTTTAGGAACTGATTCAATGGGCAGAGATACATTAAGCCGTTTGATTTACGGCTCCCGCATCTCTCTAATTGTTGGAGTCTGTGTGGTTCTGATTGCGGGGGGAATCGGTGTGACACTGGGAGCCATCGCCGGCTACTTCGGTGGCCTTGCCGGTACCTTTATCGGAAGGGCAATGGATGCCCTCATGACTGTACCCATGCTTGTACTCGCTTTAACCATCTCAGCTTTACTCGGTGGAGGGTTAAAAAATATTATTATCGCTCTCGGCTTCAGTCTGATTCCAGGATATACCAGGCTGATGACGAGCCAGGTGCTTGTTGCCAAGGAAACCGATTACGTGCTGGCTGCACGGGCAATGGGAGCCAGTGATCTCAAAATAATTCTCAGGCATGTTGTTCCGAATTGTTTTTCCCCGATTCTGGTCATGGTTACCATGATGATGGGTACCACGATCCTGGCAGAAGCCGGATTGAGCTTTTTAGGAATCGGGGTGCCGCCACCAACTCCAGCCTGGGGCAGTATGGTTACTGACGGCAGGGAATACCTGTTGACTTTTCCGATACTTTCAATCGCGCCGGGTGTAGCGATTATGCTGGTGGTTTTCGCTTTCAACATGGTGGGCGATGGTCTCCGGGATGCTCTCGATCCCCGGCTGAGGGGTGTTCTGTGATATAAACTGTAAAATAGAATATATTTCGATAAAAGGAGTGAAAAATGATATCAGGTTACATGGGCAAGATATTATTTGTGAATCTTGCCACAGGAGAAATCATGGAAGAAAAGCCGGACGATAGTCTCTACCGGGACTATGTAGGCGGGTACGGTCTGGGTGCAAGGATACTTTACGATCGCACGAAACCAGGAGTTAATCCGCTGGGACCGGATAATATCCTCGGGCTGGTGACAGGACCATGTACAGGGACTCCAATCCCCTCCGGAGCACGGTACTGTGCTGTAGCGAAATCACCGCTGACAGGAGGATGGGGTGATGCCAATTCGGGAGGTTTCTTCGGTCCATATCTGAAATTTTCAGGCTTTGATGCTGTTTTCTTCTCAGGTATTGCAGCCAAACCGGTCTATTTGCTGATAGGAGAAGGAAAAGCTGAACTGAAAGATGCCAGCTACCTCTGGGGAAAGAGTGCCTATGAAACCGAAGATATGCTGGAAGAGCAGTATGGTAAAGATAGCCGTGCGGTTTGTATCGGCCCGGCTGGAGAAAAGCTTTCTCTGATTTCTTCTATCATGACGGATCATGGTTCGGCAGCAGGCCGCTCTGGTCTTGGGGCTGTGATGGGTTCCAAGAAGTTGAAAGCTGTGGTAGCCAGAGGCAGGATGCCGGTCAGCGTGGCAGATAAAGCGAAGGCGGAGCAACTGGCAAGAGAACATGTGAAGTCGCTCGACCGTCCTGGCCCGATGTCGCTCTCCGGAAATCGGAAATACGGCACCACCGAGTTAACTTATATGTCGGCACACAGTGGAGATACCCCAGTCAAAAACTGGGGTGGGATCGGGATCATAGATGTACCGGATATAGAAGGTCTTAAAGCAGATGTGCTTCTGGGCTATGTCGCCAGGCATTCCGGGTGCTGGCATTGTCCCATTGCCTGTAAAGCATTTCTGAAGGAAGGCACCGGAGAATATAAATATCCCGCCGGCATCAGGCGCCCAGAATATGAGACTCAGGGGAGCTTCGGCGTACTCTGCGGTAATAGCCATACCGAGTCCATAAATATGGCAAATCATATTTGTAATAGCTATGGTCTGGATACAATATCCGCCGGTTCTGTGATGGCATTTGCCATGGAACTCTATGAAAATGGGATTATCACCAGCAAAGATACTGACGGCATTGAGCTGACCTGGGGCAACCACCGGGCGATGATTGCGATGCTGGAAAAAATGGCAAAAAGGGAAGGTCTGGGTGATATTCTTGCCGATGGTGTCAGAGTGGCCGCACAGAAAATCGGCAAAGGAGCGGAAAAATTCGCTGTTCATTGCGGTGGGCAGGAACTGGGGATGCATGATCCTAAACTGGCAGGTAAATATGGCAGTGCAGGCGCACGCTACCAGATGGACGCTACTCCAGGTCGCCATACCGCCGGCTTTGGTCCCGGCAACTTTACTCAATTGGTTGTTAATGCTGCTGGCCTTTGTATTATCGGCATGGGGTTTGGTGTAGGGCCGGAGAAGGTGGCTGGATTTTTAAGCTCGGTAACCGGTATTAACTGGACGGCTGATGACGTCCTTAAAGCTGGTGACAGAATAGGCATTATGAGGCACGTTTTTAACCTGCGTGAAGGCATCTGCGAATTGAACTGGACAATGCATCCCAGGGTTATAGGAAATCCCCCTCAGCCTAAAGGTCCACTTGCTGGCGTAACCATTGATCAGAAAGCCCAGATTTACTGGAATATGGGAGCTCTGGACTGGGATCAGGCAACCACAAAGCCGAGCAAGAAAAAATTACTTTCACTGGGCATGAAGGATCTGGCAGAAGAACTCTGGCCTCCCCAGAAAATCCCGCATGGTCCTCCGATGTAATGGTAGGCCGGCAGTTAAAATAATAAAAAATGAGATCCTCACAGGTTTTTGTGAGGGTCTCATTTTTTTATCAACCGCACTTTTTAAGAACGGGAAACAGGTACTAGTTTGAACTCCCCGGCAATCGGTAACACAACTCCCATCATTACCGGAGATTTAACGTTGCGGAAAAACAGAGGGAAATGGGCTACTCCGGCAGGAACATATATACTGCAGGAAGTATCGAACCTGATTTTTTCCAGATCGTCTCCTTCTCCCAACCAGAACTCCCCTTCGGCTCCCAGATAATTTGTGTCACATGGATTGGTGCCCAGAAAAAGAAAAATCTCGGCATAATCATGCTTGTGTGCACCGTAATTTGGGCTGGTATAAAGCAAGGTGGTGTCGCGCATGACAAAGCCGTATTCAATTTTAACCGTCGCCTCCCTGACCACGTCATTGGAAAAAATCAGGCGTGGGCCGGTGGTCATTTCATTATCTGGAGGGATTCTAACTGTATCAGGTACCTTAAATTTAACTCTTCCTTCGGAATCCCGCCCAGCAATAATGGCAGGCTTCCGTATTACATATTTTTCATACTTTGTTTCTGCCACCGTGTTCCTCCTCTATGGGAAATTTATTCAATCTGAGAATTTAACATAAAGATAAAAGCGGTAGTCACCAGCACTGAATGATACTGGTGACGTACCGCCTGAGAGTACACCTTAATTGTTTAAAACCTAGGAAATATCTATTTTGACCAGTTGGGAAGCCATATAGCTGTTGGCATCCGAAACCATGAATGCAATAATATTGGCAACTTCCTGTGGAGAGCACATCCTTTTTAACGGATTCCTTTGTTTGACATTGTCCCAAAAGCCGGGTGGGAGGTGCTTCGCACCCAGGTTGGTTTCTGCTGCTGGAGGCAGGAACAGGTTGACATAAATACCCAGTGGCAGCAGTTCTTTCGCCAGGGACATCGTCCACGAATCAACAGCTCCCTTGGATGCTCCGTATGCAGAATCCCGGGGGAATCCCTGTCCACCGGAGAAGTTGACGATTTTTCCATATTGGCGGGCGATCATATTAGGAACCACGGCTTTTACCATATTGATTTGTCCGTAAAAGTTGACTTTCATAATCTTTTCGTAATCTGCCAGATCAATATCAATCGCATTGTTCCAGGGGATTGAGATACCGGCGTTATTCACCAGAATATCAATTTGATTAAATTGTGAAATGGTAGCCTTTACAGCAGCATCTACCTCAGCTCTGCTGGAAACATCAACCTTAAAAGCGCTGGCTCTGACACCGAGCGCTCTGGCATCAGCAGCAGTTTTTTCAGCCCCCTCAATATCAACATCAAAGCCGCTGACATGACAGCCTTCTTTAGCCAGAGTTAAAGCTATTGCTCTACCAAAACCTTTCGGGCTTCCCGTCCCTGTAATTACGGCAACCTTGTTTTTTAATCCCAAATCCATAGACCCTCCTTTATCTCTAAAAATATTTATTTTAAAACCGCGGCAAAGCTTTAGTTGATTTTACCCTTGACCGGGATATCCTGAGTGATTCCGTTGACAATTGCCGAATATTTGGAAGTTATGGGGCAATTCACGAAAAAGAAAGGCGTACTGACTCTTTTGTGAATGATCGGACAGTGAGTTAACCCTGCCGGGATATGCACCGCGCAGGTCTGGTTGATGATGATTTTCTCTCCTTCATCACCCAGGTACAGTTCCGTCTCGGCGTCATAAGCATTGAGGTCGGGATGGCAGGGAACGAAAACGAACACTTCGGCGAAGTCATGTTTGTGAGCGTCTTCTTTGCCATGGAACGGTACGCTGACATGGGTAAAACGGATTTGAAAACTACTGTCTTTCAAGGCATAAAAGATCATCCCGATAAATGGAGGATAAATACTTGGGCGGACGATTCCGGTAGTTTTGAGATAGTCATATTTTGATTCTGCCATTTTTCACTTCTCCTCGAATATCTATTGTGTATCGTTGCTTTTACGGTTTTGAATTTAATATAAATCGCCGATTGACATGAATAAAATGAACGCTGCACCTCCCAGCAATAATATGTTCCGAATAATGGAATTAGTTTATCATTTCGTTGTGTAGAAATTATAACATACCATGTCAATACCTCAGGAAAGATTTTGTCGTCGAAGTTCCCTCTTGACAGGTTATGGTATAATCATAACGCAAAGAAGGGAGAACCAGGTTCCGATTATTGGAACGAAATTATTGCGCATTGATTGTGATCTTGAATGGCATTGGTTTTTTCGAGGATTTAATCAAAATTTGCTGAGGAATAAAAGGAATAATTTGGAAGAATAATGAAAAATTATTACCGGGAAAGGTCAATGGAATGGAAAAATTAAATTACGCTAATTATATCATCACCGATCCCCCACACCATATCCAGCGAAAAGAAAATGGACCTGTTTTAAATCACATTCTTGGAGTAAACGGGCAATTGCTAAACGGCGCTTTCCATGTGAATTGTGCCTGGATAATGCCAGGACCTAATCCTGGGGTTCTGGAAGCTCATTCGCATCCCCATGATGAGGTAATCGGTTTTATAGGCACCGACATGGAGAATCCGGGGGATCTGGGAGCGGAGGCAGAACTCTGGATAGAAAATGAGAAATACTTGATTCGTAAAAATTTTCTGGCTTTTTTCCCAAAAGGGATGATTCACTGTCCGCTGACGGTGACAAATGTCAGGCAGCCAATTCTGCATTTTGATATCCAGATTACTCAGGAAAGACCCCAGTTTTTGTGGGTGAATGGACGCAAAAACGATGAAGGATTTCCAGAGTAGTTTAACGAACTGGCAAAAGAAAACTTAAAGGGGGAAACATGGTTGAGCGAGAGAAACTGGAGGAAATTGTAGGAGCGGATAATGTGGTGGAAGACCAGGCTGTACTTGATTCCTTTGCCAAAGATATGAGTTTTGTGAGTCCCGTGAAACCGGATTATGTGGTCAAATTGAGGTCCACGGAGGATGCTCAAAAACTGGTCAGGCTAGCCAGAGAAACCAGGACACCCCTGGTACCGGTCAGCTCTGGTCCACCCCATTTCCGGGGGGATACGGTGCCTTCAGAAGGCGGTGCAATCATGGTGGATCTGAGCGGGATGAAAAAAATTATCCGGGTAGATCGGGTTAACCGAACGGTGATGTTTGAGCCCGGAGTGACTTTTGGAGAGCTGATTTCGGCAGCGAAAGCGGAAAAACTGCGGTTGAATATCCCTTTAATGCCCAGGCAAACCAAATCGGTGACTGCCAGCATGCTGGAGAGAGAACCGGTGGTGATGCCCACCTACCACTGGGATATTGCCGATCCCCTGCAATGCGTGGAGATTATCTTTGGCACCGGAGATATGTTTCGCACGGGGGCGGCGGCCGGACCGGGCTCGCTGGAGGAGCAATGGGCAGCAGGCGGAGGACAGGTTGAGGCGGCCGGGCCTTCTTCAGCCTCCTGGTACCGGGTGATTGGTGGTTCCCAGGGAACAATGGGTATTGTAACCTGGTCATCGGCAAGGTGCGAAATCCTGCCCAGGCTGGAGGAACCTTATGTGGTAGCATCGCCTGCTCTAGACAGAATAATGGAGATGGTGCACTGGTTGATCAGGCTCAGGATTCCGAATGAATGCTTTGTGGTAAATAAGGTGAATCTGGCAGCCATGATGGCGACAAGTTTTCCCGATGAATATCAGGAGATCAAAAACAATCTATCTCCCTGGATACTTTTCTACAATCTGGCTGGTTATGAATACTATCCCGAACAAAGGGTCAAAGTTCATGAAGAAGATGTTAAGGGTATCGCTCAGCGCGCCGGGGTTGAACCCAGAAGAGCAGCGGGTAAGGTCAGTGCGTTTGATCTGCTCAGGGTTTCCCAGTCACCTTCGCCAGAGCCCTACTGGAAACTGCGCATGAAAGGAGCCTGCCAGGAGATTTTCTTCATCGCTAATTTTCAGGGTGTGGCAAGATCAATTGACGCCATGTATGAGATGTTAGCGCAGGTTGATTATCCTGCGACAGATCTGGGTGTTTATATTCAGCCCATAGTCCAGGGGGTGAACTATCATGTCGAATTTGACCTGTTCTATGATCCGGCCAGTCCGTGGGAAACAGCCAGAATCAGAGAACTCCTGAATAGATCTGTTGACCGTCTGGTTAAATGTGGCGCATTCTTCTCACGCCCATATGGGGAGTTGGCACGGCAGATATTGAACAGAGATGAGTCAACAGTACATGCTTTAAGAAAAGTCAAGGGTATACTTGATCCTGATAATATTATGAATCCGGGGAAACTGTGCTTTTAGAATAATGAGTAAGGAGAGCGCGATGTCGTTGGAAAAATATAGACTTGATATGGAAACCTGCCGCCGATGTTCAGCCTGCAAGTTTATTCCCTTTGAAAAGGTGACGGGATATGACCACGTTTATGTCTGCCCGAGCATCACAAGGTATGAATTTCATTCCTATTGCGGTGGCGGTCGCATGGTGATGGGTACAGCCCTGCTGGAAAAAAGGCTGACTTATACGGATAAACTGCTTGAAATCATCTACAATTGCCAGATGTGTGGGGCTTGCGATACATCATGCAAGTATTCAATGGATATGGAAGTGATCGAACCGATCAATGAAATCAGGATTGATTGCGTTGAGTCGGGGCATACCCTGCCGGCTCTGGACAGGGTTGTTAACAGCCTGCGCAGGCAGGGGACCATGGTACCCGGAGCCAGGGCAAGAAAGGGAGACTGGGCAGAGGGGTTGCATCTAAAGAACTTTAAAAAAGATAAAGTGGATGTAGTCTACCATGTAGGTTGCCAGACAAGCTATAACCGGGACATGTGGAAGCTGGCGCAGACCACTGCCGGTCTTTTGCAGAAAGCAGGCGTCAACTTTGGAATCGGTGGAGCCGACGAGCTTTGCTGTGGTGGGCGAGCCTACCAGATGGGTTACAAGACCGACTTTTTGAAACAGGCAGAGGCGAACGTGGCGGCAATCAGGGAATCCGGCGCCAGAACCCTGGTCACAGGATGTGCCGAATGTTATTTTGCTTTTAAGGTTCTTTATGATAAACACAATTTAAAAGGCGATGTGGAGGTTCTGCATACCAGCGAGTACTTTGCCCGGCTGATCAAAGAGGGCAGGCTGGTGCCGTCGAAAAAGGTGGAAATGGAAGTTACCTACGAGGATGCCTACCATCTGGGCAGACTGGGTGAGCCGTACATTCACTGGCATGGCAAAGAAATAATCACCAGCATCCGGACATTCGATCCGCCCAAGGAATACCGCCGGGGAACCAATGGTGTCTATGAACCACCCCGCGATGTGTTGAAAAACATTCCTGGTTTGAAGCTGGTGGAGATGGATCGAATAAAGGAATATGCCTGGTGTTGCGGTGCGGGAGGCGGAGTTATCGAGTCCAATCCAGCCTTTGCAGAATGGACGGCTCTGGAAAGGATAAAAGAGGCTGAAACCACAGGGACAAAAGCGATTGTCACAGCCTGCCCCTGGTGTATCAGCAATTTCGCTGAAACGATTTCCCGCAACGGTAGCAAACTGAAGGTTTACGATATTGTTGAATTACTGGCACAGGCGATTTAAGAGGAGGTCATGAGCCATGACTTTAAATAGAGATTTCTATAAGGCACTGGAAGATGCCCTGGGACCCGAATACGTCTCCGCTGATCCGGAGATCACCGAAACATATGCCAATCCGGTCAGGCATGGGCTACCGGTACCGCCCAGGTTTGAAGCAATTACGCTGCCTGATAGCACGGAAGAGGTTCAAGCAATTGTCAGGTTATGTAACAAGTATAAAGTTCAATACAAGGCATCCAGCACTGGCTGGCTGTACAGCGACCCTGCCGGTCCCAACTGCATAAAAATCGATTTGAGGCGGATGAACCGCATCATTGAGATCAATGAAAAAAGCATGTATGCAGTGGTAGAACCCTATGTGGTCGGGGGACAGCTTCAGGCGGAATGTATGAAGCGGGGGCTCAACTGTAATCTTACGGGCGCGGGAGCGAATTGTTCGGCCTTACCCATGGCAGCGCATGTCAACCTGGGGCACCTGAGCCAGAGTGGCTCTTACGGAGAAAGAAACCTGCTGGCTCTGGAATGGGTGACCCCTGATGGAGAAATCGTCAGGCTGGGTTCGCTGGGTTCTCTGAACGAATGGTTCTGCGGAGATGGCCCGGGCCCCTCCCTTCGGGGTATTGTCAGGGGCAATACCACCCCATTAGGTGGGCTGGGGGTCTATACCAAAGCAGCCCAGAAGCTCTTCCACTGGCCGGGTCCCACCACGTTTCCCATGGAAGGAGTTTCTCCAAAGTATAAACCGGCTTACATTCCACCCAATTTTCTAATGCGCTATTTCTCTTTTAAAGATCTGGATGCTATGGTTGATGCTGTGCTCAAAATAGGGGAAGCGGAAATTGCCACAGAATTAATGTGCTTCAATGCCGCCATGATGGCTGCCAACCTGGCAACCAAGAATGTGGAGGAAGAAAGGGAGATTTATAACAGGTTCTCAAAGGAGGTACAGGGACCTGGTTTCATGGTGCTGATAGCCGCTAACTCTGCGGGTGATTTTGAGTATAAAAAGCGCGTTCTGGAGACGATTATTGATGAAACGGGGGGCAAACCACTGAAAGAAGTTGAAGACCCGGAAAATCAGGGAGGCTATATCTGGCGCTATTTCAGAGAGGTAGGCTCGATTAAGGAAACCGGAAGAGTCCTGGGACCGCAGGCAGGCATGGTTGGCGGAGGAGACTGCTTCCCTCTGATGACCAACTTTATCAAGGAGTGTTCGAAAGTCAAGGAGAGGCTGATCAAAGAAGGTTTGTTATTCGATGACGGTACCGCTCCATTCCTGCAGTCGATTGAACATGGGCATATGGGGCATGGAGAAGTGCTCGCTCGTGTCTCACTGCAAGCTAAAGATCAGATGGCGGTAGCCAGGGAAATTAATCGCCAATCCAACGAGATCTCCATCAAGAAGCACTTCGGGGTGCCTCAACATGTCTGGGGAGATTCCCTGCATGATATGTATGGACCAAATGCCACCAATTATCATCGTTGGTTGAGAAAGATTAAAAAGACGTTTGATCCCAATGGCGCATCCGAATCATCTACCTATATCACTGCTAAAGAATGAATGATGATTATACTTGATTGAAGGGCGTTTTGAATCCATGTTTGCAAAATAAGTCCGAAAGTCAGGGGTGACTTTCTGTGGGAGTCATTTCGGGAGGCTGGTACATAAATACCAGCCTCTTGTTATTTCGGATTTAAGGCGAAAACATAGAATATTTTGTAGCATGGGTAGCGGTTAGTTTTGATGGGCTTGTTCCCGAATTACACCAGAGCCCACAAAAAGCTATTCAAACATAAAAATCCTGAAAAAGGATTTTTAATATTTGACTCTGACGTTACGTCATAGATTATATTGTACTCAAGATGTTTTATCAGGTTAAACAACTGGCTAAAATAGCGGGAGTAAGTGTTCGGACTCTGCACTATTACGATTCAATGGGTATCCTGAAACCGGCTTTCCGCAATGAGAACGGATACCGTTATTATGATGAAAACTCAGTGATCAGGCTGCAGCAAATTCTGTTTTTCCGGCATCTTGGCTTTAGCCTGAAGGAGACCGGCAGGATAGTCTCCAGACCTGACTTTGACGTGATTGAAGTGCTTCAATCACACCGGGAGATTTTAAAAAAGAAATCGGAACAGATCAACGACTTGCTGAAGACCATTGATAATACGGTCAAACGGTTAAAAGGAGAGATAGAAATGGAGATAAGGGAATACTACCAGGGTTTCAGTGAAGAACAGGTTGAGAGGTATCGCAGGGAAGTCCGTGAGCGCTGGGGGGAGAAAACCTTACAGGAGAGTGAACAAAGGATTCTCAGGATGGGGAAACAAAAATTCGCTGAGTTACAGGCTGAAGGTGGTAAAATTTTCCGGGTAATAGCTGATAAACTATCCGAAGGATATGATAGCAAAGCAGTGCAGGAGCAGGTTGCCAGATGGAGGAACTGGCTGGAAAATTTTCATCACTATTCAGAAGAAGCTGTACTGGGATTGGGCAGGGCATACAGCCAGAATCCAGAGTTCGCAGAGTTTTTCCGGAAGATTCATCAGGATTTGCCCGAATTTCTTACTCAGGCTATTGAGTATTATTGCGCTCACAGAGAATAGAACAGACGCCCTTTACTCCTGTTCCGGCTGCTGTTAGACTGTCCTAAAGAGTTTTTGAGGAGGATTAAACATGATCAAGACAATCGCAGTGGCCTATAGAAAGCCGGGATTGACCAGGCAGGAATACAATCAATACTGGCTCGAGCAGCATGCCCCACTGGCGGCAAAGTTGATTCCCGGCGTCAGAAAATATGTTCAGAATCACTTTATCGAATTGCCAGGCAGGCAATATGAAGGTGATGGCATTGTGGAAATGTGGTATGACGATTTAGCATCCTTTGAGAAATCCATGCAGTTTATTCATTCACCTGAGGGTAGAGAATTGGTAGAAGATGGGAAAAAGTTTGCGGAAATGCGCGGGAACCTATTCTGGATTGTCGAAGAGCACGTAATAAAAGATGAAATAAATTCCTGAACTCAAGAACCGATAAAGTCCAATTTCATAGCAAAATGGTAAAAAAAATAAGTATAAAGCAGGGTCGGGATATCCCGACCCTGCTTTAAAAAATAAGGCAATTTTGCAAGCTGGCAGGTTAACTGATCTGGGTAGAAAGGAAGACCTGTACGCCCATGTGTCCGATTTCATCCTGTACAGCTTCAATATCATCAATATGAGCATCTTCTTCGTTCAGGATATGCTCCAATATTTCACGAGTGGCAAAATCCCTGGCTTCACCACAGAGAAGGATCGCTGAGTTATAATTTTTTATTGCATCGGCTTCAGCCTGATGATCGTTGGCAAACATCCTGACTACATCCGAGCCAATATGAATTTCATTTAATTTGCTGACAATCGGAATTCCCTCAAGGAAGAGGATCCGTGCAATTAGCTTTTCAGCATGTTTCATTTCATCAATCGCCCTTTTTTCGATGGCTTTGTGTAGTTTTTCGTAACCCCAGTTGTCGCACATTTCTGAATGAACCATGTATTGATTGATAGCGGTTAATTCATCGGCAAGTAGAGAATTTAATGCCTCAATTACTTTTGTATCACCTTTCATAATCTCCTCCTTTTGAATTCTAAACTTAAGCTATAACGGCATTATAAGGTCTAAATCCTGTTAAGTAAATAAGAGTTTTATTCATCCTGAGCTTTTTTCATTATATCATCAAAATTTGCTCAAAAACGGGCAAGAGGTTAAAATATATTCATTAAAAATATATCCCATAAGATAAAAATGACTTTCAAACGACCTGAGATAATACGTCCACCCAGCGAGGCGCAGAGTTATTTTTTACCTTTAACCAGCGGATGTTCTAATAATTCATGCACCTTTTGCAATTATTTCGGCTGTAAATTAAGCATACGGGAGATCTCAGAGGTCAAAAAAGAAATAGATGCACTGGTTTTGTATTTAAAGCATGGAGTACGTGTCCCGGATATTCCGTGGATCGTATATGCTCTTGCCAGTGAGTGGGATGGTAGAAGGATTTTTTTACAGGATGGTGATGCACTGGTTTATCCTTACCCCTGGTTGAAAGAGGTACTCCAGTATTTAAATCAGAAATTCCCAGGCTTAGAGAGAATAGGTTGTTATGCTACTGCTCAGGATATTCTCCGTTTGAGCATTGATGAACTAAGAGATTTAAAAAATCTTAAACTCGGGATCATTTATATGGGACTGGAAACCGGCGATGATGAAATCCTCAAAGAGATTTGCAAAGGGGTGGATTCTTCCCAGATGGTTGAAGCAGGGATACAGATTAAATCTGCGGGTATTCTCAGTTCCATTACAGTGATCCTCGGCTTGGGCGGTATCGAGAAGAGCAGTGAACACGCACTGACAACTGCCAGAGTTTTGAGTAAAATGGATCCCGATTATGTCGGTGCGTTAACTTTAACATTGATACCAAATACTCCGCTTTATGAAAAATATCTCAAAGGTGAATTTTCCCTGATTTCACCGATGCAATCTCTACAGGAATTGAAATTGATCATCGAAAATGTGAACTTCACCAGTTGCTTTTTTAGCTCCATGCATGCATCCAATTATCTTTCGATACGCGGTAGATTACCCCAGGATAGAGAGAGGATGTTGTCTCAGCTTGATTATGTGATTTCCCGAAACGACCCGGCTATGTTAAGGCCGGAATTTATGAGAGGCTTGTAAAATGGATTCTGTCAAAACTGAAACTAAAAAACGCTCATTTTTCCTGACTTCGCTACCCTTTTTTATCCTTGCTCATGCCACACACCACTTATTGACCGCTCTACCCCAACCTATGCTTCCATTTATCCAGCAAGAGTTTAACCTGAATTATGCCAGATCAGCGGCAGTGACCTCAGCTTTTTCGCTCTCCAGCGCTGCTGCACAGCTTCCAGCAGGGTGGCTGGCTGACCGCATAGGCCCAACTATTTTGATTACCATCGGGGTACTTGGAGTGGCTGTAGGCGGAATGTTTGTTGGTCTTTCTCACACCTACATTGTGCTGCTTATTGCCATGGTGTTTATGGGGCTGATGGCGGGTGGTTACCATCCTGCTTCAACTCCTCTGATTTCACTTTCTGTACCTCCCAACCAGCGGGGGAGGGCTCTTGGATTACATCTGATCGGGGGTAATTCAAGCTTTTTCCTGGCGCCTCTGATTGCCGGCGGTATCGCGGCAGCCTGGGGTTGGCGGGGATCTTATATTGCTCTGGCAATTCCAACTGCGATATTGGGAGTGTTCTTTTTCATTTATCTCAGTCGGAGATATGGCAAAGCGCATGTAGAAGAAATGAAACGTAAGCAGGTGGAAGAGAATCCACCGCAGCCGGGGTATAAACGCCGGCTGATAGCATTTCTGACCATGATGGTTATCGGTGGAGGGGCTGGAGCATCGGTTAATTCCTTCCTCAGTTTGTACATGGTCAATGAACTGGGAGCTTCGAAAGAAGTTGCTGCCATGGCTCTATCCATTGTTTTCTCCTCGGGGGTGTGGGCTGGACCGATCGGAGGGTTTATATCTGATCGTTTCGGTAGTACAAGGGTGATTATTGTTACCGGTATTTTGAGCGGCTTGATGATATTCGCTCTAAAGGAAGTGAGTGGAGTCGGCATTGGTCTGTGGGCGGTTCTCTGGGCAATGGGCTTTATACAGGCAATCAGATTCCCGGTTACTGAGGTATTTATTATGAGCCAATCTCCGGCCAGACACCGTTCGACTGTTTATGGAGTTTATTATTCCACAATGCAGTATACCGGAGCTATTTTCGCTCCGATCATGGGTGGCTTCATTGATAAATTTGGTTTTCCAACCATGTTTACATTCTCTGCGTATGCAGTCACAGCAGTAGCGATTGTAACGTCTCTTTTCATCTGGGATGCTAGAGGTTGATGCCAATAGACTTTTAAAATCCCAGGTTGAATGGCTTGTATTTAAATGATCCGAACTCGAAAGCAGGCTTGAAACGGTACAAGTTGAAGGGAAGAGTTTCAAGCCTGCTTTTAACAAGAGCCGTAAGAAGCTGCAAGCCAATCCTGAAAAAATAAAAGCACTGGTTTATTTTTTTATCGCTTTCCTGATTTTTTCCTTCGTATCGGCAGGAATTTCGTTCATTTTATGCGTATTTTTAGCATGTAGTTCAACAATTTTCATCAGCTCATCTTCATCCTCATCCTTGACCTCGAACCCGCATTTCATCCCGATATCTGCACATTTAAAAGATGCCATGAATGCCTCCTTTATGAATACTCTAATAATGTGATTAATGCATAATCGGGATTTATTCAATCAACCATCCTGCTGAGCTACACACGTGTGATTTAATCAGCACATTATACACAAAAGGAGCAACCAGATGTTTGTACTCACATTGGTTTGCTATTCCTGGGAATAGGCCATCACCTTTATCCCACGAATACTTCAATTTTGGCTGGATTTGCCATCTGGATAAGATCGCTTGTAAAGGCTGTCCAGTTCAAATCTCCTTTATGCCGGTACTGGTAGTTGAGGCTTACCCTTTCATCCAGAACAGACATGCTTTCCAGTCTGACTCCCTGCAGTCTTTCTTTTAAAAAATTATTCAACCGGGTTTCAAGTTCTTTAAAAGAAGTTTGGTCCACTGAAATCATCAGGGTGCCTCTACCAAATAATGAAAAGCGGTTTCTTACCATCCATTGAATCCCCAGGACAGCGAAAACAATCACGAGTAAAATTCCGGTTATCACATTATTGTTGGTTGCAGCTCCTATGGAAGTTGCAATTAATAGCAGAATAAAACCGATTTCGGCCGGATCTTTTACTGGAGTTCTGAAACGGACAAAAGAAAGAGCTCCCAGGAGACCCAGAGAAAGGGGAATTGAGACCTGTATCCCCAGAAACAGGGCAGTAATCGCCGGTCCACCGATAATGAAAGTACGGTGTACTCCTGCCCCTATATAGCGCGAGCCATAGAAAAATTGATACATCAGATATACAATTATCGATGCAAGAAGAGAGAACCCGATAGCAGTTAGCGCCCTGTCAAGTTCCATCGGAGATTGCAAACTCCGGAAAAATTCGATAATTTTTTCCATAATGTAAACTCCTTTGTATATTTATTTTGTATAGCTTGTTCGACATACAAGCTGTATATTATCTGGTAGATGTTGAGGTTAGCGTTCGTCCTCCTTGAGGGAAAGCCTCGTAAGAAAGACTGCTACCTCAACTCTG
>Ga0123519_10006048_pt1 | contig 19133 bp, 19 predicted proteins | sample YelNatPaOPRAMG02_FD_87396 | JGI IMG/M metagenome (GOLD analysis project Ga0123519, IMG submission 87396) | Hot spring microbial communities from Yellowstone National Park - Yellowstone National Park OP-RAMG-02 (version 2) | ecosystem: Environmental > Aquatic > Thermal springs > Hot (42-90C) ... | reverse complement strand
GTATTTATTATCAGCGTCATAAGGGGAATAGGTTTTTCGGGCTCGTAGTCTAGTGGTTATGATACCGCCCTTACAAGGCGGTGGTCACCGGTTCAAATCCGGTCGGGCCCATTCCATATATGGTTTAGTTTTTAAACAAATCCTTAATTTAACTATGTTTGTTTATATTCGGTCACCTACACTGATATACTTTTACTCGGGAATTTTCTATTCCAGCTTTTGGCAAATGACTTACCGCATGATAACCTCTTGACACCTTCCCTTATTGTGTTCTTCAGATCCTTCTCAGAGTTTATTGGTGCAATTGGCATTATTCTCTTGACACTTTTCCATATGAACTCGATAGGATTCAGATCCAGAGAAAATGGAGGATTGAATATCAGCCTTATATTAAGCATATCAGCTGTTTCCACAACAAGTTTCGTATGGTAATCTATTCCAATAACTATTTATACTTCTAATGTAATATAATATTAACTATGAAAGCCAATGAGGTATTAAACCTTCTTCGCATTACGAGAAAAACACTTCATGTATACGTTTCAACAGGCAAAATAAGGTTTACAGTTATTGATCTGCTCCCTTTAAGTTTGGATATATTTTAGTGATACACAATATACCTTAGAATCGGTTATGAAAATGTGTTCAGTGACCAGAATAAAAATACCCCTGGACATTCCGAACCAAATGATTATGATCATATTTAGCAAGAAATTATGATGAATGCACATAGGAAATACCTCAGGCACACCATTAGAATGGAATGAGAATGCAATATGCAGGAAACTAGGTGTTTTATAAGGTCACTTAAACTGAATCGCATCATTAAAAGTGTCCAATATTAAGTGGGGCACATCAACGACCATAATCGTGCAGTGTTCGCTGTAGATCATAAAACAGGCACTTGACAATGAATCACTTGTCTCTCAGGCACAGGATATCCTTCATAAGGAAGGCCTTGACATAGCATATGAAATGTTCGAGAGATGGCATCCTTCCCTTTACAACTACAGGGCTTATGGGGTATCATTCCAGAAGAGGATCAGGACAACAAATGTACTTGTAATCCCGGTTGATTTTTGTGCATTTTCGCCGGAACAGTCTCTTCTGAGGCTTGTTGCATCAATAATGATGGACATAAATAAGGAGTGGATCACGGGCAGAAAGTATAGGAACATGGAGATTGATTAGGGCTGAACAGGATCTTTTCAAAATTACAGCAATTTATGTACACTATCATCGCACATGTTAAATTCATGGGAAGAACGAAATGATAGGTTTGTATTACCACAGAGCAATCTATTATGAGACTTGTTGTAACAATAATGATAGACTTAAATAAAAATGGTTCACTGGAAGAAAATATATGGAAATGGAAATAGCAGATTAGTTTTCAAAAGGATCTTTTTGAAATTAAAGCAGTTTCTATATACTAACGGGAAGCCCTTACACACTCCCAAAGATAGATTTTAAACTCGAATTGCTTTGTGAATTACTGGAATAAGGATATTTTATTGCGTAATAAGCAGAATAACCTCCGTAGTATGCTTCCAACCTGAAAGAAATGCCCGATGGAAACTCATAGGTTGAGTTTAAGGGAACAATAATATAATATGAATAGTTTTTTCCAACTGGGGGAGAAGATGACTTCCACAGATATCCGTTAGCTGAAGCATTTCCAAGAAACATTTTCGGATAAATCCTGAACTGAAGTTTATCTGAGAAATTTCCTTTTACTGTTATATTTATCTTCATCATATCAACGTTTGTACCGTTACTGTAAACATGAACTCCGTTGATTGAAATCGGTTCGTTTTGAATATGAAATATTGGTGCGGCACCAACTGGAATTATTATAATCAGAGATAAAAGGGCAATCTCTCTTTTAAATCCTTTAATCTTCAATCTGGGTATTTTTTTCAAAAACTTTTTGCCATCAATTTTCGTAACATCCCATATAAGGAAGAAAGACAACACCGGCCACAGAACCAGATAATTAACTAAGAGTCTGTAATTGAAAAAGAAAATTATAAGTGGAAAGGTTGTCATTGCGTATTTGTATTTCTCGAATCTGAAGAAATAAAGTATGATCAGCAGAATCATTTCTGTAAAAAACATCAGTGTAAAATAAATGTGGTTTAAAAGATAAAAACCCGCAAAGGATATTATGCTTATTCCCTGCCCAACTCCAATGAGAGGCATCGTTTCAGGGGCAAGTATGGCATCTAACCATTCATGAGGGGAGAGAATCATGTAAGGGAGGTTTATTGCAAAAAATACCAGTGCCGAAATTAAAGCTGAGATTACTGCGCTCTTGAAACCTTTTTCTTTCCAGATAAATATGAGGTAAAAAGGGAAAAACACCCATGTTATCTGCTTCAGTGCAAGTGCAATCCCCATGGTAAACGAGGGGACAAATCTCCTGTCCCTGGTTAAAATTGTTGAGATTAAAAAGAATGCCCAGATAATATCTACATCAGAATACCCTGCAAATGCAAATATTCCAATATCTGAGAGAAAAAGGAGAACCAGCATTGGAAGATATTCATGCAGATTTCTGTTCTTGATAAAGAAGAATGCTATTAAAATTATTCCAACTGTGAACAGAAATATCTCGTATCTGGGGTCAAAATTCAATACAACAGACGGCAAAAACATTATTGCTGCAAGATCCGGATAGAAAAGCCCCTTTGCGAAACCACCAGTGGTGAGTGGTGTCCTGAATGCTATGGGAACACTGTAATAGCTGAATGCATTTGCAAGTGCCCCCGGAATATAGGGATTGGAACCCTTAACTATAAGAATGGCTGAATAGAAATCGAACAACAATTCATCAGTCTGGAACGGGGCAACGAGAAATATGAAACCCAGGCTTATAATTGCAAACTGCATAATCACTGCGAAATAGGCATATTCTTTTCTTGACCGAATGTCCAGATTCCCAAATGCCAGATATAGTGAAGCAATGGAGAATACCACAGAAACTGCGATTAGAAATATATTGGAGATTACGAAAAAAATAAAAAGGGGCATTGCTATGGAAAAAACAGTTATTAAAATCCTGTCCTGTAGCTTCCTGTTTGGTGAAAGAACTTTAAACAACATGTTATCAAAGGGTGTTTCCACCAGGTAGGCTATAGAGGCAATTATTATTATTGTAAAAAAGATACCGGAAAACCTGTAGTAAATAAGAGTGTATATAAGAATATATATGGTTAAAGGAACGAATAGTATTTTCATAATGGTCCTGATTGGAAGTTGAATACGGTCATGTATTACAAGAGCGTAGATGCACAGAAAAATGCCATACAAAATCAGGATCCATTGTAGTATAAGATAACCTATAGAGTAATAGCCACTCACATAGAAAAATAGATCCGCGAAGTAAAATGAAAGTGACCCGACTATGAGGGCCAGATATCTGTCGTTGTTTAACAAATTTCCATTATTATCCATCAGGCAAAGTCAACAACATTGAAAAATATTTAAAGTTTCATTTTCAATCTTCAATTCCATCCACTATTTCGCTGTCAAATTTCTGCTTTTTCTCTCCCCATACAAGTGTGGTTGAAAAAATATACCTGAAAAGGTAGGCAACTGCGATTCCTAGGAAGTTAGCAAGCAGGTATTCAAAACCGCCCACGTAAAGCATGATATATGACGCAAAGTTGACAATTCCGGGTATAAGTGAAAAGAAATTATGCATTGCCAGTCTCTTGTATATGCCGAATCTCTTTTTCCTGTTCTTAAATGTCCATAGATCATTAAGGAAGAAGTTAGAGGTTATGGATGCCTCTATACCAACTATCTCAGCAATATATGGATTGAATGTATGAAGGGCGTAAAGAAGGCCTTCACTTACCAGGACTCCGGAAACACCAACCAGTATGTACTTGAAAAAATTACCTTTTGTTGCTATGAATACGAAGAAGTCCATTATATCTTTGACTTTTAATTTGGAATCCCCCTTTTCTCTAGGCTTGAAATCTATTGGGAATTCTGAACATTTATAATTCTTTGTAATTAATCTTTCCAGTATATCTACCTGTCCCGTATAGCCCGCCTTGATTGTCTTCTGGCTGGAAAGGAACTTGTATGCTCTTCTGGAGTATACCCTAAAACCTGAAGTTACATCCTTGACAGATGGGTGAAAGGCAAGGTTCACCATTTTGTTGGCAACTGTAGATATAATTTTTCTTGATAGCTTGTCACCATTATATCCACCTTTGACATATCTGGATCCAACAACTACATCTGAGTTTGTCTTTATAGCATAGTCGATCATTTTTTTAATTACGTTTGGATTGTGTGAGAAATCCGCATCCATTACAACAACGTAGTCATTTTCCGCCTGCCTCATTCCTTCAAGCTCAGCGGATACCAGCCCCCTTTCGTTCTTTCTCACAAAGAATTTGACGTCAGGGAACATTTCAAAAAGCGTATTTGTTCCATCTTTTGAGTCATCATCTACAACATAAATTGAATGAAGATCCAGATCCCTTAAGCGGGGTAGAAGATCCAGCAAGTTGTGATACTCATTGTAGGTTGGTATCACTATACCTACAGTCGAGTCCCTAAACATGTTATCAGGTTTCATGATATCTACCATTTCGGCTTCTTCTCCACGCACTTGATCCCGTTTTGTACATTTTCTATAAAGGGATTTCCAAGTTTGGTCATTTAACTTAAATGATTAATTTGTATTTAATAGTAACTAATGTAAGAATTTTTCATATTCATAATTTATTAATTTTTTACTTGGAAGAAGAGGGAATTTAGACGTCAGACATAGTCAAACAAAATTTTCTCTTTATTAAATGTTTCCTGTAACTGGATGAGACAAATCTTATTCTTATTCCTTCTGGTGGTTAGCCCAACTGTTTTTTCCTGATTCGTTATACGTATAAGATTTTACTTTAAGGGATACACTTTTTTTTACCCATGATAAAGATCATTGCCAGAAATTATTTCTGACCAAAGTTATTATGCCTCATTTTGATTATTGTCATAATGGAATCAAGACCTACATGGGATCAATATTTCATGAGAATGTCCTATCTTGCTGCCAGCCGGGCCAATTGCACCAGGAGAAAGGTGGGTGCAGTTATCGTGAAAGACAAACATGTCATAGCCACCGGGTACAATGGACCACCATCTAACACAGTTCATTGTGATGTTGTAGGCTGTATCAGAGATGACTTGAATATACCTTCCGGTGAAAGGCATGAGCTTTGCAGAGGTCTTCATGCCGAACAGAATGCAATAATTCAGGCTGCCCTCAATGGAGTAAGCACCAGAGATTCAATTATATATGTTACTACCCATCCTTGCGTTGTATGCTCAAAAATGATAATGAATGCACAGATCAAGGAGATAATTTATGCTGATGGATATCCAGATGAACTTGCTGAACTGATGCTGCTGGAAAGTGATATCACAAAACGAAGATTTTCACTTCCGGAAAACGAGGTTAAGACTATGCTTGGTGAATATTATATGCAGGGTCCTGGCAATGACTAAGCTTATAGTAAAGTAATAAATGCCGATCAAGAGATTTAACAATGTCATTAACCATAGAAGTTATCAATGAGATGACCAACATCATCCAGACAATAGGATACCCGGGCATTTTTTTCTTAATGGTGCTGGAGGGCATGCTTCTCCCAATTCCATCTGAAGTTGTTATGGTTTTTGGAGGTTATCTCCTGTACAGGAATGACCTTACAGGAATAGGCGTTTTGCCTGGTTTTGGTGTTCTTCTACTGGTTGGCACAATAGGAAATCTGGTAGGAGCACTCATTGCATATTACCTGGGTGATAAGGGAGGCATTCCCCTCATCATGAAATACGGAAAATATGTTATGCTGGATGAAAATTCCATAAATACAACACACAGATGGTTCAAAAAATACGGAGATATTTCTGTTTTCGCCACCAGACTTGTACCAATTTTCAGAACATTCATATCAATCCCGGCAGGGATAGCAAAGATGAAATTGAGTTATTTCGTCCTATTTACCATATCAGGAATGATCATTTGGGACACTATCCTGATATACATTGGCATAAGGCTTGGGCCAAACTGGCAAACAATGCTTTCCTACTCAGACCTTTTTACCTACATAGCAGTAGCAGCCATAGTTATTCTAGCGTTGTACTGGGTTTATATAACACTGAAAAAGAAGAAGGCAGCAACGGAGATCGGATAGCTGTTTTTGCATACATATGAGGTTCAGAAATTTTTTATTGATTTAGGACAGAAAAATAAATCGATCCATGCAACACCACAACCAATCCAAATGAGTTTGCCTTCCAATGCGGATTGTTGATGTCCATGGAAAGATCACTTTTCCAATCATGCAGAACAATTAGAGACTATCTTTGCCTATTTCAAGAAATACATGGAAAAAATCATTAAAAAATTGTAAAAATGTTCGGGTTTACGCCAGGAATGAAGAGAGAAATATAAAAAATCCTACTATGGCGAATATTTCCACTCCATACATGGGTATTTTTAGATAGTAAAGAAGCAGCCCCCCAAGCTCAATAAGAAATAGCCCAAGGGCGAATAGGGGGTATCTGTATCTGCTTTTCAACGCGTGTTTCAAATCATTTCACCTCACAGCACCATGTGCAGGTTAGGGATAATTCCTGCAGCAACCGCTCTTATGTACAGATCAACGAAAACAAACATCGCTAGACTGGTCCACGCCAGTGCCTCGTGATGCCTGTTAAAAATGGACTGAAACCTGAATACCTTCCCACCACTCTTGTGGGCAGTTGTGCAGCTGAAACAGTCCATTCTTCCTCCAACCAGGTGCCTTATTGAATGGCATGAAAATGTGTAAATTGTTACTGCAATGGCGTTTATGAGAATTATTATGCCTCCGATTGAGAGTATTATGGATCCTGGCGTGTAAGTCATTGAAACGTAGAAATCATAGAAGAAGAATGGAAGAATGGCAACTGCTATGTACATGAAATATCTGTGAAAGTTCTCCACACGGAAAAATCTGGTTTCGCCGGTATAGGCCCGTCCGAATTTGTCCTGTCTTGTATTGAGCTCACACGCAACCGGATGATCGAAGAGATGCCTGTGGTAGTCTTTCCTGTATGCATAGCAGGTTAGCCTGAACAGACCGACGAATGGTATTACCAGAACTGTGGGCGAATACCACGGGTCTGTAAGTCCGTAATTTTTAATTGCACCGGAAACTGAACTCTGGAAAAGACCTAGAAGGTAGATTCCAAGTACGAGAATTAGGACAAACGACCAGAACCTCCAGTTAAGCTCCGTAAATTCCACTGGTAACAGTCTGGTTTTGGCAGGGTTAGGGTGCTGATTATTCGTATTATTTTCCATCAATTCAATTACCTCCCTTTCTACTCTTTCTTCCTATTATAAGCCTTGCTATGGGATCATAGGTGATATCGACCGCTCTCTCTTTCTCCGGAATTATGGCATTATCCGTTATGGGGATGTGTTCGGGACAGGTTTCCTGGCAGCATTTTGTTATATTGCAGTATCCAAGTCCTCCCTCTTCGTTCAGAAATCTGGCTCTGTTCAAATCGTCCAGTGGATGCATATCCAGTGATGCAGCCCTTACCATGTGCCTTGGTCCAAAGTAATCTGTTTCCTCGTAATGCTCACGCATAACGTGGCATACGTCCTGGCACAGGAAACATTCAATGCAGCGCTTGAATTCCTTTGATCTCTCAATATCAACCTGCTGCATCCTCCATGGTTGCTGAAGCCCCTCCCTGGGTTTAAAAGCCGGGACTCTTTTGATACTCTTCCAGTTTGCTCCAACGTCGGTTACCAGGTCTTTTATGAGAGGGTATGCCTTCATTGGGCCCACGCTGACATTGTCGCCCAGTGTTTCAACCCTTGTTTTGCACATCAGTGACGGCTTACCGTTAATTTCTGCAGAGCACGATCCACAGTGCGCAGCCTTGCAGTTCCATCTAACGGCAAGTGTAGTGTCTATATTCTCTTCCACATACCTGACAGCATCTAATACAACCATTCCTTCAACGTATGGAACAGTATATTCAACAAACTTCCCTTCCTTTTCCGTCTCAGGATCATGCCTGAAGATAGATAATTTTACATCTTTCATGAATACACCTCTGGTTTAACGTACTGGGCCAGTTCAGGCGGAGTTGGCTGAACCGGTATATAGTCAAACTTCATGTTCTCTCCATCCTTGTTTATTACAATATTTTTTAACCATTCTTTGCTCTTTTTTGGATAGTCGCTCCTTGCGTGTGCCCCCCGGCTCTCCTTCCTGAGAAGGGCTGATCTGACAACTACCTCTGAAACTATGAGCATGCTCTTTAATTCCATGCATGCCAGCAATCCGTGGTTGTAACGTCTCCCACCGGGAACTCCGAGAGAAGAATACTGCTTTTTGAGTTCCTGGATTTTTTCAAGCGCTTTGTTCAGATGTTCCTCGTCCCTTATTATTCCAACGTTTTCACTCATAGCAGTCGTAAGCTGGTCCATGATTGAGTATGGATTTGTACCCTTCTCCTTAAGGAATGAAAGAACATAAGAGATCTGGGCCTGAACTTCATCTTCGGGTATCTCCCTGAGACTCTCTTTTTTTGCGAAGTCTGCTGCGCCTTCACCGGCCCTCTTACCGAATACCAGTATATCCGCCAGAGAATTACCGCCAAGCCTGTTTGCCCCGTGCAATCCGCAGGCCACCTCTCCTGCAGCAAACAGACCTTTTACAGAGCTCATGCACGTTTCAGGATCGAACCTTATACCTCCCATCTGGTAGTGGGTTGTAGGTGCTACCTCCATTTTTTCCTTGGTAATATCAACGCCCGCGAATTCGAGGAACTGCATGTACATATGAGGGAGTTTTTCCTTTATATATTGAGGGCTCTTATGCGATATGTCCAGGTACACTCCGCCATGTTCGGTACCCCTTCCTGCCTGAATTTCTGCATAGTTTGCCCTTGCAACAACATCCCTGGCATCAAGTTCCTTCTTTTCTGGAGAATACCTGAGCATGTACCTTTCCATTTTATTGTTATAAAGAATACCACCATCACCCCTGACACCTTCTGTAACCAGCAAGCCCCTTACACCAGGTGGATATACCATCCCTGTGGGGTGAAACTGGAACATCTCCATGTCCATAAGTGTGGCCCCTATTTCATATGCAAGTTTTATTCCGTCTCCTGTTGATTCCCATGAATTTGAAGTGACTTTGTATACTTTTCCCGCTCCTCCAGTGGCTATAACAACCGCTTTTGCACTTATGGCGTAAAATTCACCTGTATTCATCTTTATTCCGATAGCGCCAGTTACCCTGTCTCCATCCTTTACAAGTTGTGTTATATAGAGTTCATCGATCACATCTACATCCCTGTGCAGAACCTGGTCCTGCAGAGTCCTTATAAGTTCAAGGCCAGTTCTGTCTCCCACATGGCACAACCTTCTGTATGTGTGTCCGCCAAATGCCCTCTGAAGTATCCTTCCATCTGGAGTCCTGTCAAACAGAGCACCCCACTTCTCCAGCTCGAAAACCCTTTCAGGAACTTCTTTTGCCAGAATCTCTGCGATACGCCAGTTGGAGATGTATACTCCCTCCTCCATAACATCTTTAAAATGAACCTGCCAGTTGTCTTTTGGATCCACATTACCAAGTGATGCTGCAATTCCTCCTTCTGCCATAACTGTATGTGCTTTCCCAATAAGTGATTTTGATACCACCGTTGTTTTAAGTCCTGCATCCGCTGCCGAGATTGCAGCCCTAAGGCCAGCACCTCCAGCACCAATTACAAGCACATCTGTTTTAACTTTATTATAAGATTCGTTCATGTTAACCACACTGTCTTTGAATTAGCAGTCTGCTCTTGTTTAATCGCACACTCAGTTATAAATTTTTTACAAATATCTGTGGCTTATAATAATAAACGCACTACGAGCAAGCCTTGAATGAAAATAAGTGCTTAATACATACTTTTTTACGAGACATCGTTCAGTGTTCATCTTCTTTTTTCAATTTAATATTTAGTCCTGCGGAATAATAAAGGTTTACCCCTGAACATTTTGAAAATGTTTTTATACTAAATAGTAATCTTAGGTTGTCAACCAACAGTTGACAACTGAAGTGATGAATATGGTTAACAGAAGAAGAAGAGACTTTGATGAATACAGGGATGACTGGAGAGACGAATTTGGCGATTTCTTTGATGATTTCGGATTCGATTTTGACAGATTCAACGAAAGAATGATGAAGATATGGAGCAGATTTCTGAAGGATCCTGATGTGAGTTCCTATGGACCCTATGTATATGGATTCACTTACAAGGTGGGACCTGATGGAAAACCTGTGTTTGAGGAATTCGGGAATGTTCCTGGAACTCAGAATCCTCTGGGGCCTGCAAAACCACTGGATAAGAATGTCAGAGAGCCAATAACAGACATAAACGAGGATCAGAAAAAAATATACATAACGTACGAACTCCCCGGGATTTCAAAGGAAAACATTGAGCTTAACGTATCACCGAAAAATGTTACCATTAACGTAAAGGAAGACACTAGAAAATACTATAAAAGCATAGATCTACAGTATAAGATCAAACCCGAAACAGCCCAGGCCAAGTTCAAGAATGGCATACTTGACCTGATTATTGAAAAGGTTACAGATGAAACAACAGGTGGAAGAAAAATCCAGGTAGAGTAAGCACCCATGTTTGATGAGGATATAGAGGACTTCTTTGAAGCCCTTGAAAACAACACCCGGAGGGAGATCCTCCGGAGACTCATCCGTGATGATACATATGCTTTTGAAATGAGCAGGATGATAGGTGTATCACAGCAGGCCATAAACAAACAGCTTGAGATGCTCCTGAGAGCGAACCTCATTAGCGTTGTAGGAGTGGTTCCCAGCAGCAGCGGAGCTTCCCGTAAAATCTACCGTCCAACTGGGTTTTCCACAATGGTTGTGGACTATTCCAGGAATTTTTTCGAAGTAAGGCGCTATCCAATTGAAACAGATCAGAACATGAAAGTAGAGATCGACTCTGATAGAGGATCTGACCTCATAGTCCATCTTAAAAATATAAACCAGAAAATTGAAGAAATTATGCTTCAGCGTGAAAAACTGGTAAAGAAAAAAGATATTGTACTTGGAAAATTAAACCAGAAAGTGGCTGAACTTGCACCTGATCCTGTGACCCGGGAAATCCTGACCACATTTCTGGATAACCTTAGTGTTAAGGAAACTGCCCAGAAATTTGGACTTCCTGAAGATTTTATCAATGAAAAGATAAAGAAATTGATCATCTAAAGTGGAAGTTTTCTGCAGAACATGGACATGAAACGCACCTCATCCTCAGTGGGTCTCTCGGGAAGAATGATGCAGTTAATTTTTCCTCCCTCATAAGAGGTCATGCTTCTGAATGTACCCATAACGATTTTTTCATCACTGTGTCCAAGGTCAGAAATTGCAATCAATTCCCTATCCTCCGTTAAAAGCCCGGTGCCAAATCTATTTTCCATTTCCAGCAGGTATTTCACTGCTTCACTTATTTTCATTCCTTTTCCGGGGCTGAGGTCCAGAAGGATAAGGCTGTGCCTTCTGTCTTCAATATTTTTGGATATCTTGTCGTATACGCTCCTGGGGAAAAATTTTTCATGAGGAAATGGAAGAGAAACAGGTGGGGACATCCTGTAGGTAAAGAGGCCTGTGTAACCGAAAGCTGCTGTTATGATGGATGCATTTTCGTAACATTTCACCTCCACACCTGAATTTTGAGCTTCCAATCTCAACTGGTTATGAGTTGTTGCAGTGAGAGGGTCTCCCACAATGATAAGTGATACTATCCCATCGAGGCTTTCTTTTATTATCTCTTCCGGATTCTCAACGTCAATTCTTGCCAGAGGCTTGACTGATCTTGAATATCTGCTTTCCAGCTCGTTTATGGTGTTCTCAGGAGCAATGGAAGTGTATGCCTCAAAATATATCCTGTGGGATCTTTTCAGGATCTCATCCTCCTGGATGGTAAGGCTCTGTACCCCTCTGAGACCCATGCCAATAAGATTCAGCATTTCACAGAACCAGTAAATCTTCCTCTATTCTTGCCAGCTCATTCAACTTGGCCAGCCTCTCCCCGCCAATAGTACCGGATTTTATGAAAGTTGAAGAAAATGCAACTGCCAGGTGTGCAATGAAGTTATCTGTTGTCTCTCCGCTCCTGTGTGAAATTGTGTTTTGCATTCCAGCCCTGGTGGCAACTTTCACGGCTTCATATGTTGCAGTAAGTGTACCGATCTGGTTCACCTTAATCAAAACTCCATTGGTTGATTTCATCTCTACGCCCTTCTTTATTCTTTCAGCATTTGTGGTGTACAGATCATCGCCCACGACTATGGCCCTGTCCTTTACTGCGGCTGTAACCCTGGCAAAACCCTCGAAATCAGCCTCATCCATAGGATCTTCAACAAAATAGAAGCCGTGTTCCTTTACCATGCTGATCGCGTAGTCTATCTGCTGGTCCTGGTTAAGCTTCCTGTTCCTGTAAACATATTTTCCATTTTCATAGAAAGATGACGCAGCAAAGTCAATTCCAAGCTTAATTTCCATCTTTCGTTCAGATGAAACTTCCTTAACCGCTGTTTTCAATATCTCAATGGCGTCCTCGTCTGATATATTGGCAGTCCATGCCCTTTCGTCGCCGACACCCACACTCTGGTCTTTGAACCTGTCCGATAGCATCTGCCCTATTCTTCTGTGCACCACGGCATTTGTGTATGCAGAATCCAGGAATGTCTTGCCCTGGCTTGATACAAGGAACTCCTGTATTGTTGTACCATTTCTTGTGTGTTTGCCGCCACCTATGACATTACCCATAGGTCTTGGAATTGAATTGGCCAGGTTTCCCCCAACATATCTGTAAAGAGGTATTTTAAGTGAGTTCGCAACCGCCTTTGCGTTGGCCATGGAAATTGCCGTTGCCAGGTTTCCACCAAGATTTGAGAAGTTTCCGGATCCATCCAGATCCTTGAGCATGGAATCGAGCTGAACCTGGTTTATTGCGTGGAAGCCCATAAGTGATGATTTTACATTTCTATTGAAGAATTCAATTCCCGAATCGACTCCACCTTTTGGAAATGCCAGAACCTCTGTGGCTCCTGTGCTAGCACCGGCCGGTGCAGAGGCAATACCATAACTCCCATCCAGAATTACTGTGGCCTCGACGGTATAATTCCCCCTTGAATCTATTATTTTCCTCATCTTTACGTCTTTTATTTCAAACATGGCAGATCACTTAAGTTAATTATGAAATATCTTATATAATGTACTGTTTCGGTTCCAGAGGTTTCAGGTTTTCCTTATAGCGTTTTGCGAATGAATTGTAATTCTCCTTGTATTTTGTCCATAATTCAATGTAATCTTGATTTATATCCCCAATAACCTTTGCTGGGACACCTGCTGCTATTTTCCTGTCAGGGATTTCAGACCTGTTCTTTACAACAGCCCCTTCCGCAACTGCTGCCCATTCCCCTATTCTGGCAAAGTCTGATATTACTGATCCCATTCCCACCACTGCCCAATCACCAACCGTTCCAGTGTGCACAAGCGATAGATGCCCAAGTGTTACATGTTTCCCAATGACTGTTTTCTCTCCTGGCCTGGCGTGTATTACGCAGTTGTCCTCAACTGCAGTGCAATCTCCGATTTCTATTTCGCCGTAATCTCCTCTCAGTACGGCACCTGGACCGATCCAGACATTTTTGCCTATTGTAACTTTTCCAATGATTGATGCGCTGGGCGATACATAAGAACTTTCATCTATCCTTGGAGTCCTTCCCTCAAATGAGTATATGTTCATGTGAACTAAATTCATGCCAGATTAATAATCATTGGTTATTGCACTGCCTACAGGACCAACCATTTCCTCTGAGATTAAATTAACATGCGATCCCGGTTTCTTTCAAAACATTCCCTGAGTTGTTCAGGGATCATGCTGAACTCCGTTATTGGTTTCCTGATAGCTTCAGCTGCCGTTATGCTTCCAAAAATTGCGGAATCAGTCAAATTGTAATGATTATAAAGACCAAAATAGAGTCCAGCCCTGAAGGCATCTCCAGCCCCCACCGTATCGTGGATTTCAGGCACTTCAAGACTTCTTATTTTGGTTATTTCATTATTTTGGTGGATTTCAGATCCCTGGGAACCTTTTGTCACAATGAAATTTTCCAAGATATTTTCTGGTGATTCCCCAAACTTTTCCAGTCTCTTTTTCAATATCTGGAATTCATCTGAATTCACTATTAACATATTGCTGTGTTTGACCATGAATCTGGTTGACTCATCTCCATACCTGTAGGATAATTCCTGGCCTGGATCGAATACAATCTTTTTTCTTTCAGTTTCTCCGGCAATTTTCATATATTCCTGAGCCGGCCCAGTTCCCATGTTAATATATTGATAGTTTCCCCCATTAAATCCATTTGAAGCTTTCCAGTTTTCAATTGGCCCCTGGTGCATAAACGCCCTCTGGTTTTCTCCGTCAGTGATTATATAGCAAACTGGCCCTGATTCGTTATCCTCAATATGAATTCCGGAAATATCTACACCTATTGACTTTAGATGATCGAGATATCGTACGTGTGTCTTTGAGGAAACGGAAGAATAAAGATCAAACGGTACCTTTAACCTTGCGGCAACCATTGCAAAATTTCCAGCTGTCCCGCCAAAAAGCTCTTCAACGTTTTCAGCCTTTTGCGAACCTGGGATGTTCACATCGGCAACCCTGATCTTAATATCTATGTTGACATGCCCGAAAAAAGCAAGAAATTTTTCCATATGCAGGTATGGGAATGAATGTGATATAATTTTTCAGATTTTAAGTTTCAGGACTGGAAATCTGACATTGCAATCCTGGGAAAAATAACTCTGTCAAGGTGCCTGTCATCATGAGGAATAAAAGGCTGGTTTGATATTTCAGCCAATTTGAATTCTGAAAGAAACTTATCAAAAACAGGCCTGTGATCATAAACCACAATAGCCTTATTCATACCGGTTATGAACCCAACTTCATCCTTGGCTTTCTTAATCTGCCTCTCCCCTGCTATGTGGATCATTAGCCTTAAGGATCTATCCTTCACTCTTTTTGCAATATCACTATCCCTTCCAAGATGGTTGTATGCAGCAAGTATCTGGACTTCAGACACTATGGAATCTGGATTGAGGATGCAGATAAATCCATTAAGGTTTGAAATAACCGAAATAAGTTTTTGATCATCCACTGATTCATTGAAAAAAATATAGGAGATTTCAGGCAGCATTTTTTCCAGTTATTCCCTGCTGGCTGCTGAACCCCTTCGGTGTTATGAAGCTCTTTATCCTTGAGAAGAATTTCTGTCTCTCAGGAGTTTCCACCAGTGCATTTTCAAGAACGTCCTCTATGGTATCAACAGGTATTATCTGGATCTTGTTCTGATGATTTGAATCCAGCACTATATCATCGTAGTTCGACCTTGGTACAATGACCCTCTTGAGACCGGCCTCAATGGCAGCCTCTACCTTGGCAGTTACACCACCAACTGGAAGAACAGCTCCCCTCACACTTAATGAACCTGTCATGGCAAGACTCTGGTCAATGGGTATGTTCTCTATGGAAGATATGACTGCTGTTGCTATTGAAACGCTTGCGGAATCACCCTCCACGCCATCATATGAACCAACGAACTGTATGTGTATATCCATATCCGAGATATCTATATCGCTGAGTTTTTTGAATACTGCCGAGACATTCTGAACGGCTTCCTTTGCTATTTCACCCAGTTTTCCTGTTGCCACTACAGAACCGTTCCCTTTATGTTGCGAGGGTGTGACTTCTGCCACTATTGGCATCACGATACCGGTAAAATCTGCCATGCCTGAATTTGCGCCAAGCACAGCCAAGCCGTTGACCATCCCAACCTTGGAACCTTCGCTGATGAATGTCTTGTATGATTTCCTTATTTCTATTGATCTGTCCGCCACCTGTTGTTCAAGGGGTTTGCTCAGATTCTTGGCTTTCATAACCTGTTCTGCGGTTACGACGTCAGATTTCTCACTTATTGCGATATCACCGGCCACCCTTACCAGACCTCCCAGTTCTCTAAGCCTGAGTGTAAGTTTGCCCTTTCTCCCTGACCTTTTCTGTGCTTCCTTGACAATTTCAGTAATTGCATCGGAATCGAAATGCGGTATCTTCTTGTCTTTGATAACTTCCTGTGCTATGAACTGAACAATCTTTTTCCTGTTCTCATCGTTATCGTCCATTGTGTTGTTGACATAAACTTCATAGCCGTAGCCCCTTATCCTCGATCTTAATGCTGGATGTATGCCCTGAATTGCATCCAGGTTTCCTGCTGCAACCAGAACGAAATCGCAGGGTATGGGTTCTGTTTGAACCATTGCACCGGCGCTTCTCTCACTTTGCCCTGATATTGAATACTTCTTTTCCTGCATTGCCGTTAGAAGGGCCTGCTGGCTCTCGGGCCTGAGAAGGTTCATTTCATCAATGAACAGTACCCCTCTGTGGGCTTTGTGGATGTTTCCGGCTTCAACCCTGTCATGTGCCGGTGTTTCCAGACCGCCTGACTGAAATGGGTCATGCCTTACATCCCCCAAAAGAGCCCCTGAGTGTGCACCGGTGGAATCTATGAAAGGTGGTTTGTCATTTGGAGAATGGGATACCAGCAATTTAGGAACCATTGCCCTTTCTGCCCTCATAGCAGGGTTTATTGCCATTGCCATGTAAACGAATGCTGCTGCCATTATTGCAAAGAATACAATTATCCAGTCCGAGAGAATAAATGCAAAAACAACTCCAAGGAATACAATTGAAAGTATAATGAAAAGTATGCTTCTCGATCTGTCCTTCTTTTCACGCTCAGCCTTTATCTGATACTGCCTGATAATCTCCTTGCCTTTGCCTGCTGGCAGTGTTTTGACCTTCGGCCTGTTGCTGTCCTCAGGATTTGGGAAAACGATTATGTCCTCAAGGTCTTCCTTGGGCAGGAAATCCACCATAGACTGCGCAAGCATTGATTTTCCAGTCCCTGGATCCCCTATGAGAAGGACATGTCTCTTCTGGAGGGCTGCTTTTTTCACAACATCTCCTGCTTCCTCCTGCCCTATGACCTGATCAAAGAGAATTTTGGGAACCTGCACATCTTTTGTGCTGGAAACGTTTAATTTCTTTACCCATTCATCTACAGATTCCATTGAATTTTCCACACCTCTTTATTAAAATTTAATAAATAAGCCTTTCCTATTTTGAATAGTTATCATTACTTCGTCTCAAGTGAAATTTTCAATTCTGCCAGGAATGACTCCGGATCATAATGCCCTAATTATTAAGGATCCGAAACCAAGAACCGTTCACTGAGGTTTTATCAGTTCCCCCATACACTAATTCACTGAAAATACTACTCCGAATGAGACAGAAGTGGGAAAATTTATTGAGAAAGGTTTAACTTACCCTATCTCCACTGCAAAAACTTTCTTATGATTGAACATTGACTTCAGGGATTTCACGTCTTCTATGTATTCCTGGTTCACCTTGAAATATCTGAATCCATTTTTTGTCTGTTCCACAGTAATGAGACCAAGTCCGACAAGTGACTCCTCACCTGTGTATCTTACGCCCAGACCTTCAAGACACCCCTTAACATTTGAAGGGTCCGACTTTATTGCTCTCGATATCTCCGAAAGATAGGATCTGTAAGGATATATTGAAAGCAAATAGAAAAGAACCTTCCTTCTCAATTCACTTCTGTTTAGTGATCTTATAATGTTTCCATCTGCTACCAGTTCCATGCCATAGCATCTCTTATGGTATATATAAATATTTGCAGCAACTGCTCGATATGTATGCCTACATACAATGGACTGGACCGAATTACCTACATACATCAGTTGCTGTCCTACAAAATACTGACAAACTGGACATTACCAACATAATGTTATTCCATGACAAGTATTTTTATACGGCGGTATTATTGTTTGGTTAAATGTCCTTTACAACCGGATTATCACTGAGATTTTCAATATTCGGATCTTCCCATGGAGGCGGCATTGGAGGTTCACTTGATGGCTTTCCCGCTGGTTTCAGGCTTAATACAGATCGCATGAAAATGTGGGCTGACAGGCGTAAACCCGGGTCCAGCGTATATACCTCACAGAGAAAGGAGGACGATACAATAAGAATTATTTCTGGTTTTACGGAAGGCTATACAGACGGATCTCCCATAACTGTCATTATAGAGAATAAGGACAGCATTTCGAAGCATTACGATTACCTTAAAGATAATCCTAGGCCCGGCCATGGAGACATAACCCTGTTTTACAAATATGGAAAATACAGGAATTACCAGGGCGGTGGTTTTCTTTCAGGACGGATGACTGCCCCACTTGTGGCGGTGGGTTCAGTAGCCCTTGACCTCCTCAAGGAAAAATTCGGCATCGACATTATTTCATGGATAGACAATATGGGGGGGTCGTATTTTGGTGATGAAATACCTGAAAACTCAGAACAGCCGTATAAATTTGAAACAAGATCCGGAAATCCTCAATCGGACAGGTTATCTAAGGACATCCTGAAAGAGGTCATATCCAGAGGAGATAGCGTTGGAGCAGGCATAAGAACAGTGGTTAGGGATATGCCCGAGGGATTGGGAGAACCTTTCTTTGACTCAGTGGAGAGCTCCCTTTCGAGGATTCTTTTTTCCATACCGGGGCTTAAAGGAGTTGAGTTTGGATCAGGTTTCCGTTTCCAGGAGATGAGGGGATCCAGTGCCAATGACCTGTTCTACGTAGATGGAGACAGGATAAAAACCAGAACAAATAACAATGGTGGCATTCTGGGAGGAATTTCCAACGGCATGCCACTGGATTTCAGAGTTGTTATGAAGCCTACATCCTCCATACATATAGAACAGACGACTGTCAATATTGAAAAAATGGAGGAGAGTACTCTGATGGTTACCGGGAGGCATGACCCATGCATAGCCATAAGGGCAGTACCGGTTATTCAGTGTTCTACTGCAATAGTATTGCTTGACCTTATGATTCAGTCCCAGAAAATAGGTAGGGTTTTAAAAAATTGATTTTACT
>Ga0123519_10006047_pt1 | contig 19134 bp, 16 predicted proteins | sample YelNatPaOPRAMG02_FD_87396 | JGI IMG/M metagenome (GOLD analysis project Ga0123519, IMG submission 87396) | Hot spring microbial communities from Yellowstone National Park - Yellowstone National Park OP-RAMG-02 (version 2) | ecosystem: Environmental > Aquatic > Thermal springs > Hot (42-90C) ... | reverse complement strand
TTTGCCAAATGGATTCCGGATAACGATATTATTTATCGGTTATTACCCTGTGTTCGCGATTTTATTAATCGCACAAAACCGCAAATAACAACTACCCAATCTGAAAGCGTAAATAAAAATTCTATTTCTAATTTAAATCAATCAGACAATTTATCAAGCTTAAAAACAAATAAGGAGAAATAGAAACAAATATGCATTTTGCTAATAAATGGTTTTTTCTTCTTTTTTTAGTACTGATTCCAATGATATGGCTTTATTTTATTAGAGACAAGAAAAAACCGGCTATAAAAATCTCAGACCTGTCTATTTTAAAAAAAGTTATTCAGCCTAAAGTTATTATATATTTACGTCATTTTCCTTTCTTTTTACGTACACTTGGAATTAGTCTTTTAATTATTGCCCTTGCTCGTCCTCAAAAGGGTACCTCGGAAGAAGAAATAACTGCTCAGGGAATAGATATAATGATTACTCTTGATATATCTGTAAGCATGAAAGCATTGGATTTTCAACCCAAAAACAGACTCTTTGTTGCCAAAGAAACAACTAAAGAATTTATAAAAAACCGTAGAAGCGACAGGATCGGGCTCGTCGTTTTTGCAAAAAGAGCCTATACCAAATGCCCTCTTACGCTTGACCTCAATATTTTATCTGGTTTTATAGACAAAACAGATTTTGAAGAATTTAGCGATGCAACTGCAATAGGAACTGCCATTGCAACAGCAGCAAACAGATTAAAAGAATCTTCTGCTAAAAGTAAAGTAATTATTCTTTTAACAGATGGCGCAAACAATTACGGCGAATTAGCTCCTATTACTGCCGCAAAGGCAGCAGGTGAGCTTGGTATTAAAATTTATACAATAGGTGTTGGTAAGCAGGGAAATGTTCCATACCCCGTAGAGGTTATAAATCCCTTTACAGGCCAAAAAAGTGTTCAAATACAAAATATACAGTCAGATCTTGACGAACAACTATTATTGGATATTGCATCTACAACACAGGGAAAATTTTTTAGGGCTCACAATACAGAAGAATTAAAAGAAATTTATTCTATAATAGACAAAATGGAAAAAACAGAAATAAAATCTAAAATTTATACAAGTTATTCAGACAGGTTTTTCCCATGGCTTTTTTGGGGATGTATCTTGATAATATTAGAATATTTTCTTTCTCATACAATATTAAGGAGACTTCCCTAATGCAGTTACAATTTGACAGCAGGAATTTTTAATATGAATTTTGGTAGTCCTTTATTTTTATGGTTTTTGTTAGCTATCCCAGTATTTATTGGTTTATTTATTTTATATTCTCAATGGCGGCAGAAATCTCTTTTAAAATTTGCCTCATCTGAGCTTATAAAACGTTTAATTCCCCCCAAAATTACTCAAAGACAAATTATAAAATGGACATTTTTTTTGCTTTTTCTGTTTTTTGCTATTATTGCACTTGCCAGACCACGTTTTGGTATAAAAATGCAAATAGCCGAAAGAAAAGGTGTGGATATTATTGTTGCACTTGATATTTCTCAAAGTATGCTTGCAGAAGATGTTGTTCCCAGCAGGCTTGAAAAAGCAAAATACGAAATATCAAAATTTATTGATTTACTTAAAGGTGATAGAATTGGTATCATTGTTTTTGCAGGAGAAAGTTTTGTTCAGTGTCCGCTTACATTAGATTACGGCGCCGCAAAAATGTTTTTAGACGCTATCTCAACAGATTGGATAAGAGTTCAAGGAACAGCAATTGCAGATGCAATATATAAAGCAATAGAAGCCTTTAAAACACAACCGCATAAATCAAAAGTTCTTTTAATTATTTCTGATGGTGAAGATCATCTTGGTAATATTGAAAATGCAGTTCAAAAAGCAGTAGCAAATAATATAAGGATTCATGTTGTAGGTATAGGTTCTCAAAATGGAGCTCCTATTCCAATTAAAAAATCGGGTGGTTCTGTTGAATATAAAAAAGATGCCAATGGTAACATGGTAATAACAAGATTAAATTCTATGATGTTAGAAAAAATTTCTATAGAAGGTAAAGGCAAATATTTTCATTCTGGAACAAATTTAGATATGACCGCCATATACAACGAAATATCAAAAATGGAAAAAAATGAATTTGGATTAGACCGGCTTAATGTTTTTGAAGAACAATATCAAATTTTTCTTTTTATTGCGTTATTGTTTCTTTTGGCAGAATTTTTCTTTCCACAAACAACAAAATCTAATAATTTTTTAAAAGGCAAGAATAATGAAAACATTAATTAAAAATATGATTTCTTTTAACTTTATTTTATGTGTTTTTATTATTTATTCTCTTGCTTTTTCCGACAATTTGTATTCAAGAAACCAAAAAGCCAATAAGCTTTATAAAAACAAGAAATATGAAGAAGCATTAAAAGAATACGATAACCTATGTATAGAATATCCATCTGAGCCAAAATTAAAAATCAATAAGGGCTCTGCCTTATATAAGCTTGAGGATTATCAAAAGGCAGAAGAATCTTATAATTCTGCAAAAGAAATAAAAGACAAAAATATTCTTTCCAATCTTTATTACAATCTTGCCAATTCTCAATTCATGCAAGGAGAAAAATTAAGCTCTCAGGATATCAACCTTGCCATGGAAAAATATAAATCTGCCCAAGAAAATTATATAAAAGCCCTTGATTTAAAACCTTACGATAAAGATGCCAAATACAATCTTGAACTTACTCTAAAAAAGATTAAACTTATGGAACAGCAAAAGAAAAATCAAGAACAAAATCAGCAGAAAAAAGATAATAAAGAAAATAAACAAGATAAGAATCAAAATAACCAAAGTCAAAATCAAAAAGACAATAAAAATAACCAAAAGCAAGATAATCAACAACAACAACAACAAAACAAAGAAAATAAAGATAAACAGCAGTCTCAACAATCTCAACAGGAACAAAAAGAACAAGATATGAAAAAAGAAGCAGCTGCAAAACTTATAGAACAATATGCAGACGATGATAAAGAGCTTAAGAAAAATGCAGAGCAAAAAAAGGGCATAGGGCTTCCCCAAAAACAAGAAAAAGACTGGTAAGGAGATATAATTGTGAGCTACAAAAATATTACTATTATAATTCTTCTGTTTTATATCATTCTATATGCCCAGGATGATATTTCTTTTTCTGTTACTGCCGACAAAACCAATGTTACATTAGGAGAACAAATACAAATTACTGCCCAGCTTGTAAGTAATAAAAAATTAAAAGACCTTTCTATGCCACAAATTCCTAAAAATGAAGACTTTGATGTTTTACATTCCTCGCAAAATCAATCACAGTCAACTTCAATTCAAATTATCAATGGTTCTATGAGCCAAACAGTCAATATTACATACTATTTTCAGTATTCAATTATGCCAAAAAAAATTGGCTCTTTTACCTTTCCGTCTTTAAAAATAAATGTTGAAGGGAAAGAATATGTTTCTTCACCCTTTCAGATTAACGTTACCAAAGAGCCATCTCAAACATCTGATGTAAGAATTTCTCTTATACCTAACAAGAAAAATCTTTACTTAGGGGAACAGGCAATATTAACCGTAAAAGTTTCTCAAAAAGCACAAGCCTCGGTTCAACTTACACAACAAGGGCTTGCATCTTTATATGAAAATTTGGAAAAAAATTTAAGCAAAAATTTTGCCATTGCCCGTCTTTTTAATCAGCTACCATCTAAGGGTGTTATGGAAACAGTTAATGGAGAAAGAGAGTTTAGTGTGTCGGTTCAATACTCCTTATTCCCTTTATCAAGTGGAGAAATTAGGATTCCTCCAATGCCATTGGAATATATAGGGTTAAAAAGAATTCAAACAAGAAGAAGCTACGATTTTTTTGATGACTTTTTTTCTACAGACTTTTTTGGACCCGCTGTTCAACAAATTCCAAAAACAGCAATTTCTAACGGTCTTATATTAAATGTGCAAACATTGCCACCTTCTTCCAAACAATTTAGCGGAGCAGTTGGAACTTTTTCTTTAAAAGTAACTGCTGCCCCTCTTCAGGTTCCAGCAGGAGAGGCAGTTACATTTACAATTAATATAAGAGGCAATACACGCGCAGGAAATATTCCCGATATATCTTTACCTCAACTTACAGATTGTGATATATTAGCCCCAGAAAAACAGATATCTCATGATACAACCTCAAAAGGAATTTATTGCTCAAAAACATTAAAATATCCTATAATTCCCAAACAACAAGGCAATCTTGTTATCCCATCGTTATCTTTTACATACTTTGATCCCATTTTGGGTCAATATAAAACTATTTCTTCTGATTCTATTTTAATTACTGTAACACAAGGTAAGGCAACATTGCAGCCTTCTGCGACAAGCAGATATTTAACTCAAGAAGAAATTAGACAAATTGGCAGGGATATAAGATATATTAAATCAGATATTCAAATAAAGAATCAAACATTTAAAATATATAAAAGTCCGCTGTTTTTTATACTTTATTCTTTGCCTTTTTTAATTTTTATTTCTTCTTTGTTATATAAATTGAATTCGTTAAAATATAAAAAAGATTCTTCTCTAATTCTTAAACAAAAGGCTCTTGCCAATGCTCAAAAAAATCTTTCAATATTAAAAAAGAGGGCAAAATCCATTCCCAAAGAAGAATTTCTATCTAAAATTTATAATTGTATAGAAGATTTTATTACAAACAAATTTGGTTTTTCTGCTTCTGGTAAAACAATAGATGCTCTTAAAGAAGAATTAATAAACAAAGGGCTTAACCAAAAAATTGTTGATAATCTTATATCATTTATAGAAAGTCTTGATACTTATAGATTTGGTGGCCAAAATTTGGAATCTGCTTCAATAAAAGAAATAATAGAAAAAACAGAAAAAATTATTAAAGATATTGCAAAACAAAAAAAAGGAAATTCCAGATGAAAAATATTTTTGTTATTTTAATTCAGGTTTTATTTTTTTCCTTTTTTGTAAATAATGTTTTTTCTACTCCTGTTAATTATTGGTTTGAAAGAGCCAACAAATTCTACGAGCAGCAACAATATGACAGCGCTTCTTTATATTACGAGAAGATCCTTCAAAGTGGAATAACAAATAGTGGTGTATACTATAATTTAGGCAATTGCTATTTTAGATTAAAAATGATAGGGCTCTCTGTTTTAAATTATGAAAAAGCATTAAAGCTATCACCAAATGATCAGGATATAATTGCAAATTTAAAATTTGTAAATTCTTTATTGATTGATAAAATTCCAGAACCAGAAAAGCCTTTTTTAGAGGCAATTTTTTCTAAATTTCACAATACCATTCCATTAAATATTCAGTTAATTGTAATCTTTATAATTTTGCTAATCTTAAGTATAATGTTTTCGTTTTTCCTTTTTGTTTCTTCAAATTCAAGATTGTGGATTATTTATATAGCCTGTATTTTAGCTCTAATTCTACTTCCATTTTGTATATCTGCAGGACTTAAAATTTACGCTACCGAAAAAATATTTTACGCAATAGTTCTTACACCGTCTTTAGATGCAAAAAATGAGCCAAACGGCAATAAACTTATTTTTACTGTTCATGAAGGTACAAAATTAAAAATAGTAAAAACACTCGGAGAATGGTCTCTTGTTAGTTTACCCAACGGAATTAGTGGATGGGTACAAGATAAAAATATTGGGAAAATTTGATAAAAATATATATATAAAATTTTAATTATTACCTGTTTTTTTTATTTTTCTTGGTAAATAACAATTATTTTTTTTAAATGAAATTAAATTTGCATCTTTTTTATAAAATAATAAAATCCATATTTTTTTCTTCTTATACTACTGTTCTTTGTCTCTTATTCCTTTCTGTTTTAGTTTTATGGGGTACTTTATATCAAATTGATAATGGAATATATGCTGCCAAAGAACGTTTTTTTAATTCATGGTTTATATTAATCAAAGGAATTATTCCGTTTCCAGGTCTTCGTATAATAGGATTACTTTTAATTGTAAACTTGTTTTTGATGTTTTTTAAAAGAAATTATTCTGTAAAAAATATTGGATTAACTATTGGTCATTTAGGAATTTTTATTTTTCTAATTGGTGGTGCAATAATTTCTTATACTGCCAAAGAAATGTTTCTTTCTCTTTATGAAGGTAATTCCTCAAATATGGCATCTTCATATACTCAATGGGAAATAGCTATATGGACAAACAATAATACATCAACAAATAAAAGTAATAATATTACTCTTTTTACAGATACAATTACTCCCGGGCTTATTTATTCTCTGCCATTTTTAAATTCAAGCATAAAAATTTCAAGATATTATAAAAATTGTCTACAACCATTTATGAGCGAATTTAATAACATGCAGTTATCAAATTATCAACAATATCAAAATAAAATAGAACCCCTAGAAACCTCCAGAGATCCAAGCGACAATCTTCCATGTGCCGAAATAGAATTTATTAAAAACGATACGGTTGTTCAAAATATTTCTCTTTTTGGAGCAATTTCTTCGCCTACATATATTTATTTTCTTAATGACACAATATGGTTTTTATTGCAAAGAAAAAAAATTCAACTCCCTGTTAATATCACTTTAATTGATTTTATCAAAGAAAATTATCCCCAAACTCAAATGGCAAAACAATACAAAAGCATTATTAAAGTGGTAGCCGATGATTTAAACCGTGAGGCTGTTATTTCTATGAATAAACCCTTTAGATATAAAAATTATACCTTTTATCAGGCATCTTTTTATCAAAATAAAGGAATAGAATCTTCTACTTTTGCAATAGTAGAAAATAAAGGGAAATGGCTACCTTATATTTCTGGTGCTTTTATGTTTTTAGGTTTTAGTATTCACTTTATAATAAAATTATTTACCTATATAAAAAAACAAAAACAAGAAAAATTATGATTTTCAGGTTTTTTAAAATTTTATTTTTTATTTTAACTTATTCATCTTTGCTTTTTGCAAAAAATGATTTTAATCCAAATGGACTAGATCAATTATTAATTTTGGATAACGGTAGATTAAAGCCCTTTGATACCTTTGCAAGAAATTTTTTATATCAGTTTTCAGGAAAAAATAAAATTTCGGGGCTCACTGCCACACAATGGTTAGCCAGAGTTATCTTCTCTCCATTAGAATCTTCTGATGATAAAATTTTTCTTGTTAATAATCAGGAAGTCTTAGATGCAATAGGAATTGAGCCTCAAAAAAGAAGAAGATATAGTTTTAACGAAATTAAAAAAGGCTATCACAAATTAATAGATCTGGCTCATTCTATTCAAAATAAAGATTCAAAAGATTGCTCTGCTTTCGAAAATGAAGTCTTAAGAATTGCTCAAAATATTACCGATTATATGCAATTATCATCAATTTTTATGTTTTTTATGCCTTATCATGAATTTAATATAGATGATTCTCTGGTATGTGAATATCTTGGAATAGATAATAAGAATTCAAATAATCTTTCTTTTTATGATGTTTTTCTATTATCCGATAAAATTTCTAACGCAGCCAAAGAGTCTTTAAAAAAAGAAAAAAGCGAATTAAAAATATTTGATATGTATATGATATCTCTTGATAGAACAATAAAAAAGTGGGAAAATTCTTCGGGTGAACACCCATTTCATATAATACCTGTAGACTCTGGAGGGAATTTAGAATGGATTACGCCGTGGGACTTAATGTTAAGAGCCAAATCAAATAAAGATAATCTAAATCTTATTAAACAACTTTTTGAAATAAGAAAAAGTTATTTAGACAAAGACGAAAAGACTTTTTCTAAGGCAATAAATAACTTTAATAACAGCGTCAAACAAAAAATAAAGCCTCCTCATGTTAAGATTGAATTAATTTACAATTCTATTGACCCTTTTTTCAAATCAAAAATATTGTATTTGATTGCTTCTATTATTTCTTTACTCCTTTTTACGGTGATTAAAAATCGTTTTATCTTTTTTATCAATATTTTTTTAATACTATTAGGTTTTTTATTTCACTCTTTTGGAATACTCTCTAGAATAATAATTTTACATCGTCCTCCCCTTGCCACGATATACGAAACATTTATTTTTGTTTCGTGGCTTTGTGTTTTAATGGGAATGTTTTTAGAATTTATTCAAAAAAGACATCTCGGATTATTTATTGCATCATTATGTGGATTTTTCTTTTTGCATCTTGCATCAAAATATAATGCCGGCGATTCAATGGGTATGGTTGCTGCTGTTCTTAATTCTAATTTCTGGCTTACAACCCATATTATGACAATTACATTAGGTTATGCAGGATGTATAATTGCTGGAATAATAAGCCATATTTATCTTATTCAAAAACTATTTTTTAAATTTTCTCATATTAAGCTTACCTCTACATTTTCAACAATATATGGATTTTTATGTTTTGGTTTTTTATTTACTCTTATAGGAACTATGCTTGGTGGAATGTGGGCAGACCAGAGCTGGGGAAGATTTTGGGGATGGGATCCCAAAGAAAATGGAGCCTTGCTCATTATATTATGGTCTGCATTTTCTCTTCATGCAAATTCTACAAAAATAATAAAAGAAACAGGCTTTGCTATTTGTTCTATAATATGTTTTTGTCTTGTAATGTTTGCATGGATTGGAATTAATCTTCTTGGTATAGGAATGCATTCTTATGGATTTACAAATACCGGTAAAACATTCTTGTTTAGCTTTATGATTATTGAATCATTGTTTATTTTGTTGTGTGTTTTTGTTTTATTGTTTATTAATAAAATCAATCCAAAAATATTTTCTAAACAATAAAACTCCATCTTTAGATATAACAAAAAAGTAATATGTAATAATTTTATTAAACATTTTTGAGAGCACACATACAAGAATTTATTTAGCTATAAAAAATATTTGCAGATATATTTCAACAAAGAATTTTAATAATTAAAATTGATTTTAAAATTTAATTTTTTTATTGAGGGGAAGTCTGCTAATCATTTTTCTTTACTAATAATATTTTTTTCTTTTGTTAGGTAAAGTCTAATGTTCATCTTTTTTTAAACAAAAATATTTTTTTTATTGAGAAAATCTACCTATTAATTTTTCTATCATAATAAAATTTTATTTCTTGTGGGGGAAGTCCCCCCTCGCTGTGTCGCCGCGAAGCGTCCCGCCCTAGCGGGACTTAGGCAGTTATGAAGCTAGGGGGAGGCTTCCCCCACCTGAATAATAATTAAAAATTAGAACATCTTGAAAAGTTAAAATAAATTACATACAGTAAATGAAAGATTTTTTCCAAAAGAATAATTTTTAAAAATATTTCTATTTTATTTATAATTTATAATTTGTCATTTTTAAAGAAATAGTAAAAAAAAATTATCCAAGATAAAAGAATAAATATGCACATGAAAATAAGTTTTTATCTGATGGAAATTAATTACTAATAATTATTTTACTAAATCTAATATTTAATAAATGAAATTTTATTATTCTTTTTTTTAATAATTACATCAACAAAATATTTTCTATTGACCAGTTGTTATATTAGCCTTTCTCTCCAACGAAATACTTTTTGTAGTTATTAATCCAGAATTATTTCTTATTGTTATTGATATTGGTATTTGTGTAATTCTGCCAGCGATAATTGGCAACGTTATATTTTCGCTTACCCATAAGAAATCATTAGCCTGATATGTAAAAGGAATATTTATTTCATTCATATTACTAATTTTTGCTGTAGCCGTTACAGAAGATATTCCACTTTCGTTATCAAACGTAGATATTGCGATTTTTAAATTATTACCACTTACAGGGAAGGGCTCTATATTATATAAGCTTCCATTAATAAATATTGCATAAATAACAGGAGGAGTTTTATCAATATAATTTGGATCTTTTGTAATAATAATAGATGTGTCTGCGCATAATTTTCCTGCAACATAGGCAGATATTTTTATAATATTTTGCCCATTTACCAAACTAATATTAGCCCCAAAAATTCCAATAGAATCATATATACTTTTTTTAGCAATAATCTGATTGTCTTTATATGCAACCATAGTAACAGAATCATGGCTCATATTAGTTACCGAAACAATAACAGGAATTTGGGAAAGTCTTGTTGTTAAAGAAGTTGTTGGATTAACTAAATTAATTTTAACTATATCTGTAGCAGGAGCTCCCTGCTCATAAAACAAATAAAAAGTATCTGTTGTTATATCACCCAGTTTATTTGTTGCTTTTACAATTGCTACCTTAGGATTATTAGCCATATATGATTTCATTCCAGTAAAAACTTTCCAATAAACAATACTATCGTTTGTTGAAAATTCATCTCCTATTAACTCAACGCTTGCAAGGCCCAAACCCGATGAATCAATAACCCTAACAGTAAAAGCAAGGTTATCTTCCCCTGTAACAACAGAATCTTTATTTCGTAAACCAGCGCTTATACATTCTATTATTGGAGCAGAAGGCTTAAAGAATTCAAAAACAAATGGACTTTTAGGAGAAGTGGTTTTTTCTTCCCAGTCGGTAACCCATAAATATCCTGTTTGTATTTTCCCTATTTCCTGATTGTAAAATTTTGGATTCTCTTTATAATTAATGGTTGTTTTTATAGTATCTTTTCCAAGGGCCCATACATAAAAAACAAAATTATCTGCAACAGGCTCAGTATAAAGAGTGCAGGGTTGACCAAGAATTTTATAGAAATCTTTTTGTTTAAGAGAAGAGGTTATATATAAAGGCAAGTCTGTTTCCGAAATGGTATTATTTGTTTTATATGTAATTATTTTAACAAAAGAATTTCCTGTATCAAAAAAAGAAATTAAAAAAATATAATTCTCCACAGAAAGTGGTTGCTTAATTGTGGTATCTACCCAATATCTATTAAAAGGGACAAAAATCTTAAAAGAATCTATTTTTTCTCTTACACAGGTAAAAACAGCCAAAGTTTCTGTAGAAAAAATGTTTAATGTATCATGGTTTTTTAATTTTTGTGAACATGCTTCTGGTAAAATATATACATTAGCATTTAAATAACTCTCAAAAGGATTATAATCATTTGAGCAAAATAAAAAAATTACTGCTAATATACAAATTAATAAACAATATATTTTTTTTCTCATAAGTTTAATCATTTTAAAAAGTAAAGCTCCATATAATGCCCAAATATCCTAAAACAGAAATTGTTCCTGTTGCTAAAGTAGAATAAAAAAAGATATCCCTATTTTTTCTTATAGAAATCCACTCTTCCTCATTATGCCATCTTAAAACCAAAGGATCATCAACGCTAATTTGCTTAAGCTTGTGCTGTGTACTATTCCATTGATTGGCAAAGTATATTGCTATAACAGTAGTTGGCATTGCTATACTTAATCCCGAATATCTTAATATATTTCTCTTTCTAGCCAAAGGATCTTTTATTTTTAATCCAGAAATTTCTAAATCCTTTTCTGTTTTTGATAGAGCATATTCAAAAGGATTTTCGGAAAATACCTGTTCTTTTCCATCTATCATTAAATTGCTTTTACCATTATACTTAAATTCAACTCCATGCAATTCAATAAATTTTGTTTCGGCAAAAATACCATAAACAGAATATAATACTTTACAATAGCTAAAAATTGTCCCTAAAGCATCTTTATGAATATATATTCCATTCCAGTCATAAGGATTTGGGTACAAAGAAGTAATCTTGTTATAATTTCTATCGTTTTCTGAGGTAAATATAACGGGTTCATCTTTTGTACCACATACTTTTAGAGTTCCTAGTACATGCATACCTGTTAAATTTTTAAAAAGAAAAACAACGCCTTTTTCTATGGTAACACTTTTATTAATAGGTACTTCTATATCGCCAATAATAAGATATGGCCTTTTTGAAGATTTAATTATTTCTGGAAGCTGCCCAACAAGAGTATCAAAATAAATAGTCTTGGAAGAAGAATCTTTTGAAGGATCTATTATATTGTTTGTCTGACAAAAAGAGCAAATAATAAATAAAAATATTATAAAAAATATTTTCTCCATAGCTTTATAAAATTAATTATTTCTGTATATCAAGATAAATAATTGTTAATTCTTATTTAAATATTATACAACAAAATTGTTATTTTTTCTTATTTTTTTTTATTTTTTCAAAAAAAAATGAAGGGCTTAATAAAAGCCCTTCATTTTATAATATCCCCCCTTTTTATCCCCTATAAGCCCTGTTATAATTAAATTTATAAAATTTTTATTTAAAAAAAGGCTTTAAAATGAATAAAACTATATTTTCTGTATTCAAAATGAATACAAACCGGGTTAATTTAAACCAAATATATTATCATATAATAAACAAAAATATTTGAAATCCTACAAGGGCAATAGTATTAAAAAAAATAAAACAATTTTAATAAAAGATTACTTTAAATTAACAAACCCACAGAACTTTGCGGGTGTGCCCTGAGTGGTGGTAGTAATTGAAACAAGCGGTACACCGCACAAAAGATAGGGATGTGGCGCTAAGGCGGGGCCTAAAACTGAAATGAAGTTATGGGAAACTTCCCCCACAAGAGAATAAAAAATATTTTATTATTATTTTAGACTCACCTTAAGAAAGCGATAAATATTTTGTGTTCATAAAATTATAATTTTATGTATTATAAATTAGCCTTATCAAATAAAAAGCATCTAACTTAAATTACAATAAAACTCCTTGGCAATATTATATAAGTAGAAAGGCTCTTACCCTAATAAAAAAATGAATTAATTCTTTTTAAGCTGATTTAATTATCGTATTTATCTTAATAGCATAACGAATTGCATTCTCATAATCTATAGCAAATAAAATAAATTTTTTTTAAATAGAATAATTTTTATTTAATATTAGGAATAATTAAAATTTCTTTGTCGCCAGCATTCATATAATAATATTGATGCAGAAACAGAGGCATTTAAAGAATTAACCAAAGGATTTATTGGAATTTTTACGAAATGTGTGCAAAGTTTTTCAAGATATGGAGGAATACCTCTATTTTCTCCACCGGTAATAATTATCAAAGGCTTTGTAAAATCTATTTGATTCGGATTCAAATCACCTTGTGTATGTGCCCCAATAACCAGATAACCTTTGGATGCAAAATTAGCAACAACAGCCTCTAAGTTTTTAGGCTTGCAAATAACTGCATGTTCCAACATTCCTGCCGAAGATTTTGCAACAACAGCCCCTATTGGAGCGGTATTTTTTTTTTCTAAAAGAATAGCATCAACACAAAAAGCAACGCATGTTCTTATGATTGCGCCCAAATTTCTTGGATCTTCAATAGATGCGGGTATTAATATCAATGGAGGTTTAGACTTTTGTTCTATTATATGAAAAACTTTTTCTATATCAAATAGTTCTACAGAACTGCAAAGCACAGCAACCCCCTGATGCTTTTTTGTCCCGCATATTTCATTTAGCTTATTAAAAGGCACCATCTGATAAGAAATACGCATTTTTCTTGCCTGTTTTATAAGATCAAACAAAGCTTTGTTTCTGCTTTGGTTGTCAAAATAAATGCGATCTATTCGCCGTATTCCTTTTGATAATAATTCGGTTACTGGATTTATTCCAAAAACAATATTATTATCCATAAATTTTTGATTATTTAAAAATATTAACGCTAATTTTACTATTACTATAATATATTTTATACGCAATAAAACCAATTAAAAAGGTATTATTTTTAAAAAAGGAGAAAATCATGGGTACAATGAGTCCACTTCATTGGCTGATAGTATTAATTGTTATAATACTGCTTTTTGGGGCAAAAAAAATTCCAGAACTCGCAAAAGGACTTGGTCAAGGCATTAAAGAATTTAAAAAAGCCTCAAGCGAAGCAACAGAAGATGCCAATAAAGAATTAAATAAGGCCGAAAAGATTGATGATAAAAAATCTAATTCTGAAATTAAAAAAGAAGGGTAAAACCAATGCCCAAGAGGGCATGAACTTTCTTGATCATTTAGAGGAACTGCGCACAAGAATTATAAAAATGGCATTGAGTATATTTTTATGTGCAGTTCCATGTTTTATATTCTGGCGAAAAATTTTTGAGATTCTTCTTATTTATCCCCTAAGATATGCTAATCCCAAACCACACTTAATATATACTTCGCCTGCCGAAGCAGTAATGCTGAGCATACAAATAGCGTTTGTTTGTGGAATAATTATATCTATACCTTTTATTTTCTATCAAATATGGGCTTTTGTTTCTCCGGGTCTTTACAATCAGGAAAAAAAAATTGTTTTGCCACTTGTAATCTCTTCCAGCATTTCTTTTTTTTTGGGTCTCTTATTTGCATATTTTGTTTTACCCTTAATGATAAGAGTCCTAACACTGTGGGGAGCCGGTGCAATAGAACCTTATTTTAAGGCAAAAGAATATATTTCTTTTCTTCTTAAAATGAGTCTCGCCTGTGGAATAATATTTGAAATGCCCGTTGTTTCTTGGCTTCTTACAAAATTAGACTTAATTACTCCTAAATTTCTTATAAATAAACTCAGACATGCAATTGTTGTAATTTTTATTATTGCTGCAATTATTACTCCACCCGATGTTTTATCTCAGCTCTTTCTTGCAATACCTCTTATTTTTATTTATCTAATAAGCATTCTTGTTTCCTTTTTATCTGTGGAGAAGAAAAAATGAATATGGGACTTGACTTTTCGGAAATTCTTGTTATTATTGTTCTGGTTTTAGTTTTTTTTGGCTCTAAAGAAGTTCCAAACATGATTCGACAAACAGGAAGATTTATTGGCAAAATAAGAATGTATACCGATAAAGTAAAAAAAGAAATAGAAGAAATAGCAAAAATAGCAGAGCCAATGCCTTCTTATGATGAAGAAATAATTAATAAAAAACAGATTTTAAGAAAAAAATATATCCAAAAAAGAAAAAGCCTTTCAGAAGAAGAAAGAAAGCAAAAATCCTATACTATATGTGAGCATATTAAAAAAGACAAACTCTTTATTAACGCCAAATCTGTTATGGCTTATATAGAAACACCTTCTGAGGTTATTATGAGTAATTTTATTTTAGAAATGTTTTCTATGGGGAAAAGAGTGATCCTCCCCTATCTTTTAGAAGATTTTTCTTTAGGCATCTCCGAAATTACTAATTTGGATAAAGACATTTCTAAAAGCATATATTGTGTTTATGAACCGGTTAAAGAATTGCGAAAAAACTTTTTTAAAAGCGACTTACAATTTATTATCTGTCCTGGAGTTGCCTTTGATATTTATGGCGGTAGACTTGGAAGAGGCAAAGGATGCTACGACAAATTCTTAAAAGAACTAAAAGGAAATGTTCCTATTTACGGAGTTTCTTTTGCCTGTCAGATTATGGGTGAAGATGAGAGGCTGCCTTTTGCTTATCATGATATCATTATGGATCAGGTAATAACCGAAAACGGGCCTCTTATTCCAAAACCAAATGAATTTGAAACAGACAATAATAATCCCAAAATACCGTATGCAGGATAACTAAAAAGATAAATATTTTTATATATTAATTTTTTATGCAGTATTTAATAATAGTATTTGTTTTGCTTTTTTTTGCTATTCTTTTTATTCTGTTTTTTGGCAAAATATCTTTAATTTTTAGTGGCAATATAAATTCTAATTCGCCACCAAATTATTTAATTTATGGTTTCTTTATTAATAAATATTTTATAAAATATGTAATAGACATAAAACAAAATTGTTTCTGTGTATATTTTGCAAATAAAATAAAATTATATCCTTTTAAAATAAAAAAAAATATTAAAAACAAAACTTTTTCTATAAATAAAGAAGATGATAGTAATAATAATTTTTATAATGATAACAAAAAACTTAATATAGAAACAAATTCATTATCAGGCAATAATAAATTGCCTAACTACTCGGATGAAAACACTTCAAAAGATTCACAATCTAATCCTAAGTCTACAAAAAATCAAGAAATGATATTTTCTTTTGAAATATTAAAAAAACATTTTTTGTCTTTTTGTCAAAAAATTTATTATGCAAAAAACATTTATATTCTTTTAAAAGATACAAAGCTTATAAGTCATATTTTGTTGTGGATTATTAGACTATTTAAAAATATTTGCAAGGTTATTTTAATAAATAAATTATATATCAAATTAAGGTTGAGTTTAATTGAGCCTTCTTATACAGGATTTTTATATGGATGCTGTGAAGGAATTAAAAATATTCTAAAAAATAAAAATTCCAGAAAAGAAATAATTTTTGAACCTTCATTTAGCAATGAACCTTTTTTCGCAGAAACAGAAATACACTTTTCGTCATCAATTGGTAAAATATTATTTCCATTTTTAATTGGTCTTTTAACTTTTCCTTACTTAAACATTATTGCTTTTTACTTAAAATTTAAAAAAAATCAAAAGCAAAAATAATATATTTGTATAATTTAACAAAATGTATAAAATCGCTTTAATTAATTTAGGATGTAATAAAAATCAGATTGATGGTGAAAATATTTTATCTTTTCTTACAGATTCTGGTTTTGAATATACAAATAATCTTTTGTCTGCAGAAATAATTATTGTAAATACATGTGCATTTATCAGGGAAGCACAAATTGAAGCAATAAACGCAATCCTAGAGGCTTCGGAATATAAAAAAAAGGCTAAATGTAAGATTCTAGCTGTAGCCGGCTGTTTTTCTCAAAGATTTAAGAAAGAGGCAATGATTGAACTGCCAGAGGTAGACTTATGGTTAAGCATAAGCAACTGGCAAAAAGAATTAATTAATTTTCTTAAAATTAAATCAAGAAAAAAACAGCAAAATAAAAGAGTTCTTTTCCCCCCTTTTCATACTCAATATTTAAAAATTTCTGAAGGGTGTTCAAGAAGATGCAGCTTTTGTATTATTCCATATATCAAAGGGAATCTTAAAAGTCGTTCTCCCAACGAATTAATTAAAGAATCTTTATGGTTATATTCAAAAGGTGTAAAAGAGTTAATTCTGGTATCACAGGACACAACATCTTATGGAAAAGATATTAACTATTCTCTAATCAAATTGCTAGAATTACTTCTTAAAAATACCAAATTTCCATGGATAAGACTTATGTATCTTCATCCTCAGGCTGTTTCTTTGGATCTCATTAAACTTATAGCTTCAGAAAAAAGACTGCTTCCTTATTTTGATATTCCGCTGCAGCATATCAACGATGAAATTCTTATTTCTATGAGAAGAAGACCTCTTTCAAAAGGGATATACCAATTAATAGATAACATTCGTAAATTTGTTCCTGATGCAGCAATAAGAACAACATTTATTGTTGGATACCCCAAAGAAACTAATAAAATATTTTGTGAGTTGCTTGATTTTATAGAAAAAACGCGCATAGAACATATAGGCGTTTTTCCTTTTTCTCCAGAAAAAGGAACACCTGCATATTTACTACCTAAAAAGCCTAAAAATAATACTGTTTCAAAAAGATGTTATGAATTAATAAGCCTCGCAAGAGAAATAAGTAAAAGTTTTTATCAATCAAAAATCGGCAAACAAATAAGCATCATTGTTGATGATAAGTTAAAACAAGATTTAAGTATTATAACTCCTGCTGATAAAAATTTAAATAATATTTTTTATGAAGGAAGAACAATTTGGGATGCACCGGAAGTAGACGGAAAAACAATTATTCCTGCAAAAGTCAAAATTGGTGATATTATAAATGTTAAGGTTATTTCCTCAAGCGATTATGAATTAACAGGTGTTCCTGTTATAAATTGACAAATTTATAATATATGTAGTATATTTTAAAACAAAATTTAAACAAAATAAAAATTTGCATTTTTAACAGGAGTTTATAAATAATATGCCAACCTATGAGTATGAGTGCTTAAAATGTGGACTCATATTTGAAGAATTCCAAAGAATATCCGAGCCCCCACTTACAAAATGTAAAAATGCAAATTGTAATGGAAAAGTAAGACGCCTATTTTCTCCGGGTGCGGGTTTTTTATTTAAGGGCAGTGGTTTTTATATAACAGATTATCGTTCAGATTCTTATAAGAAAAAACAAAAAACTGAGACAACAACATCTTCTTCCGATTCTTCTAAATCAAGTAAAACAGATATAAAAACATCGTCAAAAACAACAGAAAGTAAATAATTTTTTTTCAATTATTTGAATTAATATTTTATTTATTAAGTATAATTCTTTAAATGTTTATAGATGAAACAATAATAACTGTTAAAGCCGGAAATGGGGGTAACGGTTGTGCTACATTTTTAAGAGAAAAATATAAGCCCAAAGGTCCTCCTGCTGGAGGAAGCGGTGGAAATGGCGGTAATATTTATTTGAAAGGTTCTCCACATTTAAGAACTCTTATTGATCTTGACTTTAGAAAAAATTATAAGGCAGAAAATGGTGCCCATGGCAAAGGTGGAAACAAAGATGGAAAAAATGGCAACGATATAATAATATATGTACCATTAGGAACTGTTGTAATTAACGAAGATACAGGCGAACAGCTTTTAGACATTACAGACGATAAAAATCTATATCTTGTTGCCAAGGGTGGCCGCGGAGGTAAAGGAAACGCGGCATTAAAAACAAAATTAAATCCTGCTCCAAAATTCGCAGAAAAAGGAAAGCCTGGCGAACAAAAAAGATTACGTTTGATTCTAAAAATAATTGCCGATATAGGTCTTGTTGGCAGGCCTAATGCAGGTAAATCTACATTTTTATCTAAAATATCACATGCAAAACCCAAAATAGCAGATTATCCTTTTACAACAACACGTCCGTATCTTGGTATTGTTAAAACAGAAGATTATAAATCATTCGTTGTGGCAGATATTCCTGGTCTTATAGAAGGTTCTCATTTAGGTAAAGGCTTGGGAATAAAATTTTTAAGACATATAGAAAGAACAAAAATTCTTGCAATTTTAATTCCATCGGATTCTAAAGATCCAATAGCCGAATCAAAAATTCTGCTTAATGAATTAAATTCTTATAGCAATATTTTAATGAATAAACCAAAATGTTTTATTTTATCTAAAAGCGACCTCTGTGAAGATATAAACAAAATATTACCAAACGGATGGTATGCAATTTCCAGCATAACAGGATATGGTATTCCACAAATCATAAGAAAATTTAAGCAAATGTTAGATGATT
>Ga0123519_10006045_pt1 | contig 19139 bp, 19 predicted proteins | sample YelNatPaOPRAMG02_FD_87396 | JGI IMG/M metagenome (GOLD analysis project Ga0123519, IMG submission 87396) | Hot spring microbial communities from Yellowstone National Park - Yellowstone National Park OP-RAMG-02 (version 2) | ecosystem: Environmental > Aquatic > Thermal springs > Hot (42-90C) ... | reverse complement strand
CCCTAAAGAGCCGGAGTTGGCCCTCAATATGGACCTGCTCGCACCTGAGGGGTATGGAGAGATAATAGGTGGGGGGCAGAGAGAGGATGATCTCAACACACTCTTAGAATCTATACGAAAGAATAATCTCCCCCAGGAGGTCTTTGAGTGGTATCTGGATATCAGGAGATACGGGTCAGTGCCCCACTCAGGATTCGGACTGGGAGTTGAGAGAACCCTCGCCTATATATGTGGCTTGCACCATGTCAGAGAGACGATACCATTCCCCAGATTGATGGATAGACTCAGCCCTTAATCCTTCTGTCTCAGAGTACAAGGGCTGTTATCCATAGAAGTTCGGTATTGCCAAAGAATATAGATGGTACTACGATAAAAACCTGTACAAGCACGGGCTCAAAGGAGGGGATTTTAAGTGTAATAGACTCCCCCTTCTGTTCTGCGATCATTCGCTTTTTGGAATAGACCCTGAATCTCAGCATATCTCTCTTCTCAAAATCCTTCACCTCAGCCTTGATTGTCCTCAAACTGGAGATGGAGCTCTGACCTGCGTAGATATAAAAGTTGTCTGCACTGGCAATGAAGTCATAGGCGAGATAGACGGAGCCGTTTCTGATGGCAGAGATGATAATCTTTCTGTCGCTCTCAGGTGAGTTTTTAAGAGGTGTATCTGTAATTATATGGTTTATACAGGAATCGATCACCCTGTCATAGGAGGGTTTCCCGTGGGCATCAATACCACAGATAATTGTTACGGGGTGGATGGCGAGGGTATCAAAGAGGAATTCTACCTCTTTCTCAGGATAGGTGAGGAGGTTCATCATCCCCCATTTGAAATTCAGGGGGGTATACATAGTGGATATCAACCCTCTCAAAAATGGTGGTCTGAAGCTGTTCTCGAGATAGGTCTTCATATTTATGAGTTCTATACCCTCAAAGTCGAGGTTCTTCTTATCGGTCCAGGGATTGGTAGGGCTGGTGGGGTGTGCTATAATTGAAAACCCCCCTTTTTCTTTAACCCGCTTGAAATAGTAGTCTGACTTTTCCGATTCCCTAAGGGGCTCGTCGATATCGAATGCAAGGAAGTGGCCTGCGGGTGTGGAGACCTCAGTTGCAGCTATCAAAAGGATACCCTGTTTGTACCCCTCATACTCCTTTGCATCCAGATTGTTGTGATCGGTGGTTATCACGAAGTTGAGTTCAGCTTTGGAGGCTGCAAGGAGCAATTGGGGTATAGTACCTGTCCCATCGTGAGAGAAGTTTGTGTGGATGTGGATAGCCCCCTTGTAGTGATAGGTCCCATCTGACCTCTTAGTTGAGGCTGGTCTGGGAGTGTAGACGGGGAAATCATAGAATATTATCCTCATAGTACAGTATACAAACAGGATTACTGGCAAAGCAATGACAATCTTTGTAATTATCCCTTTCATATTCCCTCTCCATTCATTTGAGTTTTATAATATTTTGCAAATACTCCGTTTTTGCTGAGTAGCTCCTCGAACCCCCCCTGTTCGCAAATCCCCCCATCTTTCATTACATATATTACATCGCAGCCCCTCAAAAATGATAGCCTGTGGGATATGACCACCGCCGTCTTGCTACACATCAGTTCATCAAGTATCTTCTGGATGAATACCTCGTTCTGACTATCAAGGGCACTGGTCGCCTCATCCAGTATGATAATCGGTGCGTTCTTCAGAAATGCCCTTGCAATGGATATCCTCTGCCTCTCGCCACCAGAGAGTTTTATCCCCCTCTCGCCTATTACTGTCTCAAACCCATCGGGGAGGGAGTTTATAAATTCGTACAGGTTTGCCCGTCTGGATGCCTCAATCACCTCCTCCCGGGTTGCAGAGAGTTTGCCAATGAGGATATTGTTGTATATTGTGTCGTTGAAGAGGATTACATCCTGAGATACAACAGAGAATATACTTCTCAGGCTTTTAAGATCATATTTACGCAGATTGATCCCATCTAAGAGGATCTCCCCCCTATCTGGTTCTATCATTCTTGTCATAAGAAGGATGAGGGTGGTCTTCCCTGAACCGCTCTCACCTGCAATCCCTACCTTCTTACCTCTTTTGACAGTCATATTTATACCCGAGAGTATCTCCCTTGATTGAAAGGATATGGATACATCCCTGAATTCTATCCTGTCCTTGAATTCTGTGAGGGGTATCCCCTTTTCATTCGGGGTTATGGTTGGTATCTTTTCAATTACATCGAATACCCTCTTTGCACCCGCTATCCCTGAAGTAAAGAAGTTATTCATCCTCGAGACATTCTTGATCGGATTATACATCATAAGGATAGTTGCAAAAAGGGATATGAAGTTCTCGGGTTTGAGCTCTTGTGATGCTATCCGCTCTCTCGCATATATTATTGTGAGGCATACTCCGATAATCCCTATGAGTTCCATCACAGGTGACTGGATTGCCCTGATGAATAGCGACCGTTTCATATCCCTCAGGAATGAATTGAGTCTATTGAGAAAGATCTTCTGGGCGTAGGAGTGGGTTGAGTAGAGGTGGACTGTCTGAATACCATTTATGTAGTCATTTGAGGTGGAGGCTATCTCCCCGAGTCTGTTGTGGACTTCGATTGTGGTCTCTTTGAGTTTCAACCCGAAGAGCCCAAGTGGTATGGCAGCGACTATGAGGGCTATAAATGAGATCAGTGTGAGTTTGTAATCGAGATAAAAACACAGCCCTATGAGCACAATTATCTGCACCGTGTCCCTGATAGCTGAGCTCAGGGCATATGTAACAGACTGTTCTACCTTCTCGCAGTCCGAGACGATTCGGCTGGTGAGATCTCCAGAGTTTCTATCCCAGAAAAAGCCTATGTCCTGCCTAAGTATGGCATCAAAAAGGGATTTTCTAAGGTCAAATATCACCCTCTGCCCAATATAGCCCATAACATAGAATTGCACGGCATAGGAGATGCCCTTCAAAAACCCTACAATCAATAAGAATAAAGGCAGAGTATATATGAATCTCTCGGGCTCTGACCTGATGGAGGGGAAGAATACCACCATAAAGTTGAAGAGCGTTCCTTTTTCTGAATCCTCTCCTGTGAATATGAATTTCATTAGTGGTCCAACGAGGTAACTATAGATTGCTGTAGTCAGAGCGAGAACAAGCATGGCTAAAACAGCCACCGCAAACAGGGGGATATAAGGTTTGATGTATCTTAAGAGTTTGAAATAAATACTCATATGCTATTCGCAATAGATGATATCCACTCTACGAATAATATTTAAATTTTCGGAAATTACAAGGGGTATCCTCTTTATCTGGCTATGACATACATTTAAGGCGATTTCATAGGCGGTCTTTGCAGGGAAGAAGTCAATCATAACCCAATCTTTAGCCTCCATAAGCCCTATCTCACCTTTGACAAATCTCCTGTCGAGGCAGATTGAGGTAATCCTCCGTTCACTGTAGTAGTACAGTATGGATGAGAGTTGATATCTGAATGTCACCACCTTTTTGTTCTGTGGGAGATTCTGTATAATCATATCGGATGTCTTCTTCCAGTATCTTATTTGGGATAGAGGGTCTATATGGGGCTTCAATGGTATTATAGAAAAGATTACCTGCAGAGAAATGAGTATGAATATTGCATACTGGTAAATAATTGATGATATGAATACTGCCTTCTGTCTCTCCAGTTCACCTGCAATAAGAATTGAGATCGGGATGAAGGAGAGGGCAGTCCAGTTTGGTTCAATATGTTTGAAGAGGGAGAGGGGTATCAGGATTAGAAACGGGACGACTGATATAATTACGAGAAAGTGTTTAATCTCCTTTCTGTCTTCATCTCTTTTGAACAACCTGCTTATAAATATTACCATAGCAAATGGGGAGAATATGAATATCTGAGATAGTAAGAATGGGAGGAATGTCTTTGATGGCTCGAAGGATGGGCTGGAGGTGGCGTGGGCGAGTTGAAATATATAACTTTGATATCCGTTGTTGATATTATAGATCAGATTAGGTAGATAGACTACAAATGATGTAATAAGGGGGATTATTACAATATGCAGTCTCAAATGAGGTCTGTTTTTGAAGAGAAAATAGAGAACAAGAAGGGAAATATAGATTGAGAAGGCTGTATATTTTGAAAGCAGGGCAAGACCCAGCATTATACCAGAGATAATGCTTACTGAAACTCTCACGCTATCTATGAGGTTTTTGAGTGAAAAGTATATGTAGGCTGATATAAAGAAGATCAGGGGAGTATCGGGGGTGGAAATGACTGAACCGGTTATAAAGATCGGTGAGAAAGCTGCAATGATGAGGGCTCCATAGTATTCTCTATTGAGAATCTTTATGGAGTAATATAAAAATATGAGGGTAGCAAATGAGAGGAGGAGATTGAGCCCCCTTATCCTCAGGTTCCCATCGAATATTATACGGGATAGCTTTATTATGTATGCTATTGCGGGCGGGTGATCAATATACCCGCTGCTGAGGAATTCTGACCAGGAGAAGTAGTATGCCTCATCAGGATGGATGTCGAGGGTAAATATAAAGTAGAGCGTGGATGAGAGGCTGAGAGATATTGAGACTATAAATAGCGCTGGAAGTATCTTTTCTCTCTTCATAAATAATATGCTTAAAAACTTATATCTCAAAATCATCTCTGTTTAAAGGGATAATTGATGAGAATTATATATAAACCTCTCCTTTATATATTTGACATCGGAATTCTAATCGTTATAATAAGCCTGTTGACTCGGAGGTTGCAAATGGATAATGTCACTCGCAAGGATATAGCAGATTATATATTGAGGATTGGTGTGGAGATCGACCCGGTTAAGGCACTCGAATATGTGAATCAGATAGTAGATATATTAATCCAGAGGCTTGGCAGTGGAGAGGATGTCCTTATCTCCAATTTCGGGAAATTTTCCGTAAGGCAAAAAAAAGAGAGGATTGGTAGAAACCCTAAAACCCGCCAGGAGGTAATAATCCCTCCCCGTAAAGTTGTTAAATTTCACCCCTCTCCGGCATTCAAACAGAAGATTCAGAAGACACCCTGAATAGATGTTTGGCCTTGGTATACAGGAGATTATTGTAATAATTATAGTTATCCTGTTGCTTATAGATCATAAAAAGATCCCTGAGTTCACAAGAGGGGTTGGGAAGATATATCGGGAATTCAGGAGGGCGCAGGAGAGTATAAGGGATGAATTGTTAAGAGAAGAGGTCAAACTGGACACATCAGAATCAGAGAAGGATTTGCTCAAGGGGGAATCAAACACGGATAGAGATTACAAAAACGGGGGAGGTGAGTATGACAGGACAGGAAGGGCAGGATAGGGAAGTACCTTTTATCGAGCACATCAAGGAGCTCCGCAAGAGGCTTATAAACTCCTTAATCTCTATCCTTATAGGTTTTCTTATCGCCTACTATTTTTCAGAGGACATATTTCGATTCTTGTTCAAGCCCTTAAAAGAGGTATTGCCAGAAGGGAATAAGAATCTATATTTTACAGGGATTGCCCAGCCATTCTTTCTCTTCTTGAAACTCGCATTTGTAGCAGGGATATTTATAGCCAGTCCGTTTGTACTCTATCAGATATGGCTCTTTATAAGACCTGCACTTTACGAGAAGGAGAGGAGGTTTACACTCCTTTTTGTACTCTTCGGTTCGGCTTTCTTTATAGGCGGTGCCTTATTCGGCTATTTTATTGTCTTTCCTAACATATTCAGCTTCTTCTTAGGTTTTGCTAAGGACTTTCTCAGCCCTATAATAACCATCGATGATTATTTCTCCCTTGTCATATCCCTTCTCCTCATCTCTGGACTTTTATTCGAACTCCCCCTGATTATGTTTATTCTTATAAATCTGGACATCCTCTCGGTGGATTTTTTCAGGAGATATAGAAGGTATGCCATTGTAACTATAGTCATTGTTGCCGCCATAGTTACACCTACTACAGATGCAATCACCCTTCTGCTTCTGAGTATCCCCCTCATATTATTATACGAAGCAGGCATAGTATTTTCAGTGCTCTATAAAAAATTGAGAGTAATCAGGTGACTCGATTTTAGTCTTTTGTAATTAATATTATCCTTTTAGGCTCAATTGTGAGCAATTTATAATAATCTTGTAGAGTTAAGGAATCAGGGCTGAAACTTATATTTTCAGATATGATCTGAATCTCCTCTTCTTTGCCCTCTATAATCAAATTGTAAGGTTTTGAAGTGCTCAGAATCTCAAGCAATATCAATATCAGAGGTTTGATCGCCTCATTCTTTTTTATCTCCCCTGAAAATCTGATACCCCCTCCATTTTGCTTGAATAGTATGTCCAGCGCCTTGAATAACTGCTCGTATCTCATTGATGAGGGGGTATCTTTAAGAAAGGAGTAGATAGTTGCCATACCCTCATTTATCGACCTCTCCCTCTCTTTATCCTTAAAGTACTGTTCGTATACTACTCTGTATCTGTCTAATTCAGAGGATAGTTTTGATATTAATCTGTTCATCTCTTTTATCAGATTGTTATAATGCTTATAATTGCTCGTAATTGTAATAAGAGGTTTCTCCCCCCTTTCTATTCCTTCTATCCCTTCTGTTATCTCCGTAATCAACCTCTTCTCCTCAAGGTCAAAATGAGTAGAGACCCAGAATGCCATAAGAGACGAAATTAAGAGCGTAATGATATAGGCAAGGATTATGCTTTTCAAAAGACCAGGATTCTTTATACTATACTTTATTGAGAAGGATTGTAGATTCAGTATCTCCTTTGTATCTCTGGTTTGGCAAACTGAGATAGACCTGAATTCTCTCCCTTTTTCTATCTCTATGCAGAGTTGTAGATCCTTTTGAGGGATTGTCTCATCAAGAGATGAGATGACTATTTCATCCCCCGATTCCAGCATTGTAAATATGGAAATACTGTCTTTATGTATATATGGTGGTATATAGCCAAATCCATCCTTGAGATATGTTATATTATCAATATTCTCCTTCAAATAATCGAGTTCTCCCTCACTCAATCTCTTATCTGATCGGGGACTTATTAACCTGCTTTCTTTGTTATATGATAGTATTCTGGATACGGGTCTATAGTCTCTGTCCTTCAAAAAATTAGTCAGGTCATATTTTGATGCTGTATACAGGTTGTTCAGTTTGCTCTTTAAATAATCGTGGTAGACATTGATAGAGTTGTTATTAGTTTCTTTTATAAAGATGTTGTAAATGACGAGGTATACGAAGGATATGACGATTACTGTAGCGATTAGAAATGTTGTGAATACTCTCCTGATATTCATAAAGCTATCTCTACAATATCTGAGGATAAATAACAATGAAAATATACATTTTTGATTTACATTTAATTTGACAGATGTACAAACTGATAGTATAGATTATATTATCTTTTGAGAGCAATTTATGAGAGCAATTGCCGCCGGATTGACAAATGTAGGAATGAAACGAAGCCACAATGAGGACTCTTTCTTCATTGTAGAAGATGAGAACCTCTATATAATTGCAGACGGGATGGGGGGACACTCCTCAGGGGAGATTGCCTCCCAGATGGCAGTGGAGACAGTGGCAAATTTTTTCAAATCTACCTCAAATGATGATGAGGTCACATGGCCATTCAAGATGGACAAGGGGCGGGATTATCAGGAGAACAGACTCGTTACAGCCATCAAACTCGCCAACCTCAGGATATATGAATCTGCTCAGAGAGAGGCAAAGTACAGGGGTATGGGTACGACTATTGTAGCCGCCCTGTTTAAGAATGATGAGGTAATTATTGCCCATGTAGGAGATTCGAGGTGTTATCATATAACAGGCAATGAGATAAGGCAGATCACAGAGGATCACTCCCTGTTGAATGACTACATTAAGGCAAAGAAGCTTACCCCAGAAGAGCTGGAGAATTTTCCACACAAGAATGTAATAGTCAGAGCCCTCGGGATGAAGGAGACCGTTCAGGTAGATATAAACAGGATAAAACCCTCACCTGGCGATATCTTCCTTTTGTGCTGTGACGGTCTATCAGGGATGGTGAAGGACGAGGAGATGAAGAATATAATATTGACATACAAAGACAACCTTGAGAAGGCTAATGAGGTTTTGATTGCTAGGGCTAATGAAAATGGTGGGATAGATAATATAACCTCAATCCTTGTGAAGATTATTCTTTAGAAAATCCTCAGCAGTTATTAAGTGAAAAGCTGTTAGATAAAATTCCCCTCTCGTAGAGAGGTGTATGTCAGAGGCAGAGGGAATGAACCTGTGTGTTTAAGCCTATTAATAAATTCACCCTGTTTTTATGGTAGACCATATATTTTTTCCTGCAATCTTACAATTAAAAGTGTACATTCTATAAAAAATGAAATTGCCATCCGTAATTTAATATGTACAATTGGTGAGGGATTTGATTTGACTGTTTTGATTATTTATGCTAACAATCAGCCTCTATTTTTTAAGGAGGTAATGTAAATTGCCAGCGAAAAAACCACCAAAAAAGAAACCATCGGTACTGAAGAGACAGAGACAGAATCTGAAAAGAAGAGCCCAGAATCTTAGATTTCGCTCTGAGTTGAAGACCTATTCAAAGAAATTGAGAGAGCTTGTTGCAAAGGGTGAGAAGGATAAAGCGGTAGAATTTTTCAGGCTTGTGCAAAAGAAGTATGATAAGGCGGCCCAGAATGGTTATATTAAAAAGCAGAACGCCTCGAGACATATCTCGAGATTGGCGGGGCTTGTAAATAAACTTGTCGAGAAGAAATAACGAGGCCCCAGGGATTAAGGGCTTAAGCCTCCTCATTTAAATTATGCGGTATGCTCTATTGAGTAGGGCTACTTATAAATATAAAAGGAGGTCTTTATGGCAAAGAAGAGAGTAGTTATTATGGGAGCCGCAGGGAGGGATTTCCACAACTTCAATGTCTATTTCAGGGATAATCCTGAATATGAGGTGGTTGCCTTCACTGCGACTCAGATACCGAATATAGAAGGGAGAAGATACCCACCGGAACTGGCTGGGAGTTTATATCCTGAAGGTATTCCTATATACTCTGAGTCAGAACTTATCAATATCATTAAAGAAAAGAAGGTGGATGAAGTAGTATTTGCATATTCCGATGTTTCACACAATTATGTTATGGATAAGGGTTGTGCTGTTATCGCTGCAGGTGCCGATTTCAAGTTTATCGGTGCTGATAAGTCGATGCTAAAGAGCATAAAGCCTGTAATCTCTATTTGTGCTATAAGGACTGGGTGTGGTAAATCCCAGACCACTCGAAAGGTTGCTACTATATTGAAGGGTATGGGGAAGAAGGTTACTGTTATAAGACATCCTATGCCCTATGGGGATTTGAATAAACAGAGGGTTCAGAGATTTGCCACCATCGAGGATCTGGATAAGCACGATTGTACTATTGAAGAGAGGGAGGAGTACGAACCACATATAAATGCAGGTATAGTGGTTTATGCAGGTGTAGATTATCAGGATATATTGAGAGAGGCTGAAAAGGAATCAGATATTATATTATGGGATGGTGGCAACAATGACCTGCCATTCTTCCAACCTGATCTCGAGATAGTCGTTGTAGACCCGCATAGACCCGGTCACGAACTGCTCTATTACCCTGGGGAGGCTAACTTATACAGAGCCCATGTAATAGTCATAAACAAGATTGATAGTACCACTCACGAAAATATAGAGATAGTTGAGAATAACATAAAACAGAAGAATCCGAATGCAATAATAATTCACGCCGATTCCCCGATTATTGTTGATGGACCGGAGGATATCAAGGGGAAGAGGGTTTTGGTGGTAGAGGATGGACCGACTCTGACTCACGGTGAGATGAAGTATGGTGCTGGAATTGTCGCAGCGAGGCAGTATGGTGCTCACGAGATAATAGACCCGAGGCCCTATGCGGTGGGTTCCATTAAGAAGACTTTCGAGAAGTATCCACATATAGGAACGCTGCTGCCGGCTATGGGTTATTCCAGGACACAGATGAAGGAACTGGAAAAGACAATAAACGATACCCCCTGTGATCTCGTTGTTGTGGCTACCCCGATAGACCTGGGAAGGCTCTTGAAGATCAATAAGCCATATAAGAGGGTAAGGTACGAACTTCAAGAGAAGGAGTCGCAGGGTCTTGCATATATAATTGAACAGAGACTATTTAAGGGAGAAAAGGGGAATAAGTAAGATGAGCTCAAAGGAGAGAAAGAGGAAGATTGCAGTCGTTGCCTTCGGTGGTAATGCCCTGATCAAGTCAAAGGAGAAGGGGACTATGAAGGAACAATGGCAGAACGCCGAAGAGGCAGCGATGGTTCTGATGAGTATTATAAAGAGCGGCTATGAACTGGTCGTTGTGCACGGGAACGGTCCTCAGGTTGGTGCCTCACTCATAAGACAGGAAGCGGCCTCCAATAGCGTTCCACCCCAGACCCTTGATGCCTGTGTAGCCGAGACTCAGGGTTCTATGGGATATCTCCTTCAGGTTTCGATGAGAAACAGGATGGTATATGAGAACATAGAAAAGCCTGTGTGTACGATTCTGACTACAGTAGTAGTTGACCCGGAAGACCCCGCATTTCAGAACCCCACAAAGCCTATAGGCCCTTTCTTCACAAAGGAGAGGGCAGAGGTACTTATGAATGAGAGTGGGTACAAAATGATTGAGGATAGTGGTAGAGGATACAGGAGGGTTGTGCCATCCCCAAAACCTCTTTCAATCCTCGAGATAGATATTATAAAACATCTCGTTGAGAGCGGAAATGTGGTGATAGCAGGTGGTGGTGGTGGGATTCCTGTCTATAGAGATGGATTGAGATATAAAGGTAGTGAGGCTGTCATTGATAAGGATTATGTTGCATCCCTCATTGCTCGAAATGTAAGGGCTGACCTCTTTATAATACTCACTGAGGTCAGTTGTGTCTATAGGAATTTCGGGAAACCAGACCAGAAGGCACTCGAGACTCTCACCCTCATTGAGGCGATAGACCTCTACAGAGAAGGGCAGTTCCCCCGTGGTTCTATGGGGCCAAAGATAGAGGCCTCTATTGACTTCTTGATGAATGGGGGCGAGGAGGCTCTTATTACAAATGCCGCTGAACTGCCGAATGCGATTGAGCGTAAGGCAGGTACAAGGATAATTAAGAATACAAGATTTGGTTTCCTTGATAATAAATAACCTTTTTAAGAAAGGAGATTAGTTGTGAAAAAGAGAGATTTTCTCAGCCTTTATGATTTTACTACAAAGGAGTTGACCGATATTCTTGACCTTGCTGCAAATATCAAAAAACGCCCCAATGCCTATAAACAGGCACTTGCGGGTAAGATTATCGCCCTTATATTTGAAAAACCCTCATTGAGGACTAAGGCCACATTCGAGGTTGGCATTATGCAGATGGGCGGTAATGTCATATACTTTTCCCCGAGTGAGTTTCAACTGGGAAGGAGGGAGGCAGTATCGGATGTGGCAAAGAATCTGGAGAGATGGGTTGATGGAGTGGTATGCAGGACATTCGGGCACAATATAATAGAGACGCTGGCTCGTAATTGCAGTAAGCCCGTCATTAATGCCCTGACAGACCTCTTGCACCCCTGTCAGGCTTTGTCGGACTATTTTACTATAAGAGAGCATAAGCACAAATTGAAAGGGTTAAAACTCGCCTTTGTAGGGGATGGGAATAATGTATGTCATTCCTTGATTTATGGCGCCGCGAAATTTGGAGTGGAGATAAATATAGCCACACCGAGAGGGTATGAACCGAAGGTAGAGGTGTTGAAGAATGCCTATGCTGATGCCGTGGCAAATGGGGTCAATATAGAGTTGACCGATGACCCGATAGCCGCGGTGAATAATGTAGATGTGGTTTATACCGATGTCTGGACATCGATGGGACAGGAGGCTGAGACGGCAAAGAGGAGACAGATATTTGCTCTATATCAGGTCAATTCAAGGCTTATGGCTTTTGCAAAAAAGGATGCCATATTTATGCACTGTCTGCCAGCCCATAGAGGAGAAGAGGTTACCGATGAGGTGATTGATTCACCTCAGTCGATAGTCTTCGATCAGGCTGAAAACAGACTCCATGTGCAGAAGGCGATATTGCTCTATATATTTGGTATTAAAAAGAAATAGATTTCCGTTATATAATTGGTTTCTGCTTTAATTCTTATTAGGAGGGGATTTTATATAGAAAATTAAAGATAGGATTAGCTATCTGATTCTATATATTCGTAATTGCTGTTTGTTTATACCTGACATATATTTTACTGTATTTTCTGTATTTTATCGAGTCATAAAAGAAATCACAAGGCTCAAATAGAGCAGGGGTTATAGCTTTTCATTGTCATTTGTTGTGAATCAGGTATAAACTGCGACCTGTTGTTAGAGAATCAGAATACTGGCATCCTTTATATACAGGTTTGTAATATGGATTTAGTGTGAACAGCCGCTATCGGGGTTGTCTTTGAGTGATCCCGCGAGATATAATTCTATTGCTTTATCTACATCTGTCTCGGTTGTTATTATAGCCTCAATTCCCGCTGCTCTCAGATCCTCGTATATCCTTCTCCCCATCCCGTTTGATATGACTGCCTTGCAGTCCTTTAATGCTTCAATGATCGAAGAATGAGTAGAGGACATATTGGAATGTCCTTCAATGCCGCGAGCGTGTCCTGTAAATGTATTTGGTTTATACTCCTTTGAAATTATTTTGTTATTATCGATAGAAAAGATCACGAATCCCATCGTTCTGCCGAAGTGAGCAGAGATATTCTTACCATCATCGCTTGCAATACCTATTTTAATCATAAAAACACCTCCTTGAAATGGATTTTCTATTTGTTGTCGTTGGTATCCTTATCTTCGCTCTCCTTGACGAGTGTGTGATGATATCCGCCCTCTCTTACCATTCTCTTACCACACTTTGGGCATACCTCATCCCTGCAGGATACCCCTCGTTTATGGGGTATTTTTTCACCGCAGGATGGACACACACAGAAACCACCAGCTCCTAAACCTCTTCCGAATTTGTTGTTCATAGTATCCTCCTTATTGAAAAAGGTCCTTCTTCTACATAATTTTGGTTTCAATCCACATTTATTATTACTATAAAATGTTTCTTCATTAAAATTGGTGCTTTTGAGTCTCTCAGCGATTCCCAAAAGGAGTAATCTGATAAAAAGATCGGAGATCTTTAGACTATAGAATATATTCTTACCCGACTGCCTGCCTGTAATGAGACCCGCCTCCAGTAAAATTCCAAGATGGAATGAGACATTCGGCTGTGTAGTACCAATTGTTATGGCAAGTTCATTGACACACATTTCGCCTTCGGACAAAGCAGATATTATTTTAAGCCTTGTTTCATCTGAGAGTGCCTTGAATATTTTGAGAAGTTTATTCATATACTCTTGATCAATACCTCCGAGCCCATAATATAAGCATATATTTATATGTTGTCAATATATTATGAATAATTGTTCTACTTTGATATAAATAGTTATTGTTATATCATTTGCATACTATATAATCGATGATTCTTATCAAATCAGAGGTAGTATTGGCCTTAAAGTGTGAACTGGTATTATTGTACTCTTCCTGTGATATAACCCCTCCATATCCTACCATAATCGAAATTGCCCCTGCTGAATGTGCAAAGTCTACATCTACCTTAGAATCCCCGATCATATAGAAATCTTCTGGTCTCAGGTGATATTTTTCTAATAACTCCTTGATCGTTACTGGATCGGGTTTCAAAGCCTTCATAGTATCCTGACAGAAAACCCCATCGAGTATTGGTAGTATATTGAAGTGTTTGAGGATTTTAATTGAATGGGGTGAGGGTTTGTTGGTGATGACGAATAGATAATGCCCGCCTCGTTTGATAATTCCTATACACTCGTAAATTCCATCGAAGATATATGATTCATCGATACAGTGTTCAAGGTAGATCTCCCTGAACTTCCTGACAGCCTCATCGAGGTCTATAATCTTCAGGTTTTCCCCCAGAACGCGCTCCATCAGTACCCTTGCACCATTGCCGACATATGAAACGATCCTTTCAAATGGCAATTCGGGGAGATGGTAATAATTGAGTGTCCTGTTTACACTAAAGACTATATCTTTTCTTGAGTCTACGATTGTCCCATCGAGGTCAAATGCAAAGGCAAGTCGGCTCATATCGAAATCCCTTCATAAGTCAGAGGTTTGTGATAAATAGAGAAGTCATACGGTGAGTCTATATAGCAATAGATTAGTTCAAATTCTACAATTTTTTATAGAGGATACGACTATTTGATATTCTCACTATATCTGGCAATCAAAATTTGTGAAATTTGCAAAATAAGGTGTTGAAGAATTGGTTTGTAAATGATACTAAGTCTGCTTGAGGTGTTGAAGACCCTCTGAAATTTATGTGTAGAGCAATTGTTTTAAGAAGTCTTGCGACAAGTCTATGGATATTAGTTAGTCTTCTGGTGATGGATCTTTCAGGTTGTAAAAAGAGTTTCGAGCCTATAAGACCAGAATATAATCGTCCTACTACTCTAACAGAATATGATAATATCAAAAAGGAGATATATAAAGAGCCTATTGGACCCGAATCTGATAACATCAAGATTTTCGGGAGGATAGAGGATGGGGAGACACTCTCACAGGCACTGATTAGAAGCGGGGTTGAATATAGGGTTGCAGAGAAGATAATTTTGAGTCTGGGTGGTGTCTTTGATTTTAAGAAGTGCAAGTCAGGAGATGAGTTTGTAGTATCGATTGACAAAGAGACGGGGGAATTGAAATCCTTCAACTATTCATCCTCTCCCATTGATACATATGTAATTGAAAGGGGTGAAGATGGTAATTATCAGGCTTATAAAGAGGAGTACGAAGTTGAGAAGAGGATAGAGTATGTAACCGGCAGAGTATCTGGTTCGCTCTATGAGTCAATGGAGAAGATAGGGGAGGATCCAGGCCTCTCAATAGTGCTGGCAAATGAGGTGTTTGCCTGGGACATAGATTTCTATACAGAGGTAATGCCCGAAGATGAATTCAAGATAATTGTTGAGAAATACTATAGCGGGGATTATTTTATTCAGTATGGCAGGATCCTTGCAGCTGAGTACAACGGAAGGATTACAGGGAAGAAGGAGGCATTTTATTATATTGCTGATAAGAAGGGTGGGTATTACAATTCTAAGGGGCTTGCCATAAGAAAGATATTATTAAAGTCTCCTCTGAAATATGGGAAGATATCATCCGGGTTTGGAATGCGTTATCATCCGATTTACAAGAGGGTGAAGATGCATCACGGTGTTGATTATGCGGCACCAATTGGTACACAGGTCTGGGCGGTTGCAGATGGTGTTGTTAGTTTTGCTGGTGTGATGGGTGGTTATGGAAATCTAATAATTTTGAAACATAGAGGTGGGCTTGAGACAAGGTATGGTCATCTCTCAAGGTTTGCTCCGGGGATCAGGCAGGGTATGAGTATAGAGCAGGGAAGGTTGATCGGCTATGTAGGTTCTACTGGCGTTTCAACCGGGCCTCACCTCCATTTTGAAATGAGACAGAATGGGAAGATTATAAATCCTTTAAAAAAGGTAGCACCAACAGCGGAACCACTTGATAGAAGGTATATTGCCGATTTTATGAAGAAGGTCGAGGAGTACAGAAGATATTTTAACCTTGAGAAGAGTCAGGTGTTAATTACAGAGGATAAGAGTCAAAATGGGAATTAAGAAAGGGATAGATAGACTTATTTCAATTCTGGGGAAAGGAAAGGTCTTCACGGATAAGAGTTATATCTCTACATATTCGTATGATTCCACGAATATCTTTATGGAACCTGATGTCGTTGTCTTCCCCGAGAGTGAAGAGGATGTAGTAAATATACTGAAGGTAGCGAATGAGTTTTCTATCCCGGTGGTTGCCCGTGGCGCAGGTACATCCCGCTCAGGTGGCCCTCTACCATTAAAAGGTGGTATTGTAATCTCCTTTACGAAGATGAATAGAATCAAGGCGATAGACAAGATAAATATGTGTGCAATTGTTGAACCCGGTGTTGTGACGGCCGATTTAAATGAGGAGGCAAAGAGATTTGGATTATACTATCCGCCTGATCCATCCTCCTTCAGGGTCTCTACCATTGGTGGGAATATTTCTCACAATGCAGGTGGTATTCACGCGGTGAAATATGGTGTGACAAAGAATTATCTACTGGGGATGAGGGCGGTTCTTATGGATGGCAGAGTGATATCTCTTGGTGGGAGAGTCGTTAAGTCTGTTGTGGGATATGACCTTATGAGGCTGATTTGTGGTTCCGAGGGGACGCTTGCAGTGATTACGGAGGCTACATTAAGGCTTATACCAGGCCCTGAGTCCAGGGCATTACTGGTTATACCATTTGCAGATGAGTTTGAATGGATTGAGGTTATTCAGAGGATATTTGAGAGTGGAGTTCTCCCTTGTTCTATTGAATATATGGATTCAGCGTGTATATCTGTAAATAAGAGGGTTTCAGAATACGATAATTTTAATAAAGACGGGTGTGAGTCCCTTGTTTTTATAGAACTCGATGGAAATAAGAGATCTGTGGAATATGAGAGAGAAAAAATCGGGGATCTATTGAATCATATAGGCAAGAGAGATTATATCTCTACACTCGATCCGCCTGAGATTGAAAGGTTATGGGATATAAGAAGGGATATATCCCCATCTCTCAATGCAATTGGTAGATTCAGGATAGCAGATGATGTCTCAATCCCCCTTTCTAATTTGAGGAGTGCAGTTGTTGAATTAAAAGGGTTTGCGAGAGAGAATAGCTTGAAGATCGCAATCTTCGGGCATGCGGGGGATTCAAATTTGCATATTAATTTCCTCTTTAATTCACAATCAAAGATGGAGAAGTTCTTCGATATGATTATGAGAAAAATAGCTGAGGTGGTAATAAAATACGGTGGGTCTATCTCTGGAGAGCACGGAGTGGGAGTCTTAAAAAGGGATTACTCGCATGAGGAGTTGGATAAGAACGCAATTGAGATAATGAGGGAGATAAAGAAGATATTTGACCCTAAGGGATTATTAAACCCCGGCAAGATTTTTAAAATATAGCAGAGTATTTCAAATCATTACAAGATAACAAGATAGAGAATAAGAAATATTTGAGCAGGGATAGTTTGGTTAGCTGGATGGTTGTAACTGGGATGGTTGTAACTGGCACTCTTATAATTAGTAGAAAAAAATCCCCAATCATATCAATGTATTAAATAGAGAATGACTAAAGAGTGGTGAATTCCTGTTTGTCAGAATCTATAAAATTTCAATATATTGCAATATTTTACTTGACATATATTTTAGTGTATGTTAATTACAATACCAGACATCTTTTATGAAGGAGGTTAGTTATGGCGTGCGCAAAGAAGACAACAAAGAAGACAGCGAAGAAGCCAGCCAAGAAGGCAAAGAAGTAGTTACAGTAGAATCGGGCAAGATCTTTTCCCGGAAGGGCAGCACTTAATTGGCTGCCCTTCTCTTTTTATGGGGTATAATTTCTCGATTACAGATATTAAAAGGGTAGTAGATGAGGGGAGGGGAATTATTGTTGGAGGTAGGATACAGGGGATATTTCAGCCGCAAAAGGATGAGGTTTATCTCGAGATCTTTTTAAGGAACAATACTAAGTTTTTGCTCATTTCTATTGAGAACGGATTTAATAGAATCTACCTGTGCGATAGTAAGAAGGAGAATCCACAGAATCCTTTCTCTTTTCAGATGTTATTGAGGAAATATCTTTTCAATTCCTGCATAACATCGATAGAGCAGTTGAATGATGACAGGGTTATCAGGATTTCTACTCCTGAATTCAATTTATATGCTGAGCTCACGGGGAGGCACGCAAACATATTCTTGACAGACAACAATGATAAGATATTGGGCTCCATAAGAGAGAATCGATCACAGAAGAGACCATTGTTTACGGGTATGAGATATGTTCCTCCATTCAGGGTTAGTTTGAGTGATAAGCCAGTCATAGAAATCCCTGAGGGTAGCGAAGTCTCTAAATTCTACGAGGAGTTTTATAATAAGATTATTTATAATCACAGGCTCGATACCTTAAAAAGAGGGCTTGTAAATCACCTGAAGAGGAAGAGGGTACATATTGATTCGATACTTATGAAAGTGGCCATTGATAGAGAGAAGGCGGAGAGATTTTCGGAATATTTGAGATATGCAGAAGCCCTCAAGCAGAACCTTATTTTGAAAAAGGAGAAGGGGATTGCTATATGTGAATATTACACTGAAGCCGGAAAAGAGATCATTTCTGTGCCGATAGATGAAAGGCTCAGCATCTCTGAGAATGCTCAAAGGTATTTCAATCTTTATAAGAAGTACAAAAACTCTTTGAATCTCATAATAAGACGGGAAGAGGAATTGAAATCCAGACGAGATGAGATAACTAAGGATCTTGAAGAGATTAATAACTGTAATGACCTTAAGAGGCTTGAAGTTTTTTCTGAAAAAATTGGCTCTGGCGCCGGTGTCACTGATGGAACTGATCAGAAGAAGGATGTAAGGGAATTCCCTTTTGCTGTCTTCTTCTTAGAGGGGGTTGGAAGGATTTACTCAGGTTCTGATTCGGATGAGAATGAGATTCTGACATTTAAATATGCTCGGGGTAATGATTTGTGGTTTCATATAATTGGATATTCGGGTTCTCATGTTGTATTACCCGTAGTGAAGGATAAGGTTCCCTCAGAGAGACAGATTGTGACTGCTGCATTGCTTGCCGCGGCGAGAAGCTCAGCCCCTGATGGTGAGACAGTAGAGGTTGCCTATACAAGGGTAAAATATGTCAGGAAGGCAAAGGGTGGAGAGAAGGGGGCAGTTATACTTTCGAAGGAGAAGAGATTGTTTGTGAAGGTAGATAAGAAATTCCCACATACATTGATTAGATTGAGTTGAATCATTACTCTATAAAATTTGTTTTTTTACTCTGCTTGTGAAATTTGTTACCGTAGTTATTGTTTGTATATTAGTTCAGTGTAGATAAATTTTGGGTCTATAAGATATGGGTAGATGTTCATAGGTAGAAAAATGTCTAACCTTTAATAAAAAAGAGGAATATGAGATATAGGTTCAGGTT
>Ga0123519_10006042_pt1 | contig 19146 bp, 14 predicted proteins | sample YelNatPaOPRAMG02_FD_87396 | JGI IMG/M metagenome (GOLD analysis project Ga0123519, IMG submission 87396) | Hot spring microbial communities from Yellowstone National Park - Yellowstone National Park OP-RAMG-02 (version 2) | ecosystem: Environmental > Aquatic > Thermal springs > Hot (42-90C) ... | reverse complement strand
CCCGACCGACCCATCGGGAAAAAAGAAGGTCATCCTCCTGTTCCTCCATGGCACGGCGAAGCTCGGCCGAGGTAGGGCCGTATTTTTCTCTCAAAAAATCGATCGTCGCCCGGTTGCCGACGAAGGTTGCGAACTGTTCGTTGAAAGGGGTCTGCCCTTTGAGATAGAGGGTCGTGTGGGCCATCTCATGGAAGATCACGTTGGCCAGGGTCGACACTTCCCACTCCAGCATGGAAGAGAAGATGGGGTCTTTGAACCATCCCAGGGTGCTGTAGGCGGCCGCGGCCTGAACGAAGGTATCGAGTCCTTCTTCTTCGAGCCTTTTTTTCTCTCTCAGGGCTTCTTTATAGGAGAAGAAACCTCTATAGGTGACCTTGCCGATGATCGGGAAGGACCACGAACGAAGCTTGAGACGATCCTTTTCCGAGGCCGTGACGACAAAGAGCACGGGCCCTTCGGTGTTGACGAAGGTCGAATAGTTCTTCGTTCTCCTCAGCCCCAGCCGCTCTTCTCCAAAGCATTTCACTTCCTGGATGAAAAGGATCTTCCCTTTGAGAGCGGGATCGATTCCATCCTGTGCGAGCACCTCGGAGAGGGGTTGGCTATGATAGAGGATCGCTCCCTGATGCCAGCCGAGATGGCACACATAGGCGATCCCTCCACATCCCGGAAGGGAGAGGAGGAGGGACAGAAGTAAGACGTACGTGAAAGGAATTGTTTTCGCCTTTGTCAGGGGCATTGAGGCCGAGACCCTCCGTTTCCATTCATAATATCCCGGACCTTCAAAAGCAACGGGCTTGGGAGGACCGTCCTTTAGCGGTGCCAAGGAGGAAGGCGAGAACAGAAAGGGATGCCGTTTGACAGGGCGGCCTCCCCTGTGAAAGAATGGAAAAAACGGAGAAAGGAGCGCTCAGTGGATCGACGGATCAGGGAGGCCCTCTGTCAGATTGTGGGCCCTTCCAATTTCACCGAGGCCTTGATCGATCGGGTTTCCTATTCTTACGATGCCTCGGATCATGCCCATCGACCCGAGGCAGCGGTCTGGCCTACCACGAAGGAGCAGATTTCTCAAATCCTCGGTCTTGCGAACGAGGAGCGTCTGCCCATCGTTCCCAGGGGTGCCGGGACGGGCCTTGCTGGTTCTGTGGTTCCGATCCGAGGGGGTCTTGTTCTCGACCTGAGCCGAATGAACAGAATCCTGGAGATCCGTATACCCGATCGCTTGGTCATCGTGGAGCCGGGCGTGGTCTACGCCGATCTGGAAAGGGCTCTCGCTCCCCATGATTTTTTCTTCCCTCCTGATCCGGCGAGCGGAAGCGTCTGCACCCTGGGTGGAAATGTGGCCACCAATGCAGGAGGGATCCGGGGGGCGAAATACGGAGTGACCCGGGACTATGTGAAGGCCCTCGAGGTGGTTCTGGCGGACGGCCGAATCCTACGCTGCGGGTCGGGCTGCATGAAGTCGGCATCGGGCTACGATCTGTGCCGTCTCTTTGTCGGTTCAGAGGGAACCCTGGGCGTCATCACCGAGATCACGCTCAAGATCAGCCCGAAACCCCTATCGTTCAAGACGGCCCTGGCCTCCTTCTCAACCCTGAATGAAGCGGGCGAGGCGGTTGCGGAAATCACCCGATCAGGCATCATACCCAGCGTTCTCGAGATCCTGGACGAACATGCCATCACCGTGCTTCGCACAGGCGCCTCCATGAGACTTCCCGCTGCTCGGGCCATGATCCTCGTCGAAACAGACGGCTGGACCGAGGAGGAGACCTCTTTCCAGATGGATCGGATCATGGAGATTTTCAGGGGAAAAAACGTCACCTCCGTTCAGTTGGCCCGAACCTCCCAAGAGGCCGAAACCCTCTGGCGAGGTCGGAAGTCGATTGGCAGCCTCGCTGCCCAGCTTCGAACGAACAATGTCTCCGAGGATGTAACGGTTCCCATGTCGAAAGTTCCCGATCTGCTGGCCGGTATCTCCGCCATCGTCTCGCGACAGGGCCTCCCCTTTGTCATCTTCGGCCACGCGGGGGATGGGAATCTTCATCCAAGGATCATGTACGAACGTTCCGACCCGGATCAAGTCAAAGCGCTCAGGCGAGCCGTTCAGGAAATCTTTGAGCTCACCTGCAGTCTGGGAGGAACCCTGAGCGGAGAACATGGAATCGGGCTGGCCAAGGCACCTTATATGAGACTGGAGCACGAAGCTCAGGCCCTTGAGATGATGCGAAGGGTCAAGGAGCTTTTTGATCCCCATCACATTCTCAACCCAGGAAAGATGGCGTTGGAAACCGAGGCCATGAGCCCAGAGCGGAGCCTTCCGGAATAGGCCGCAGCCCCCGCCATGGCGGCTCCGTTTGAATTTTTCCCAATTTATGTTACCATCTTTTCGGGATTCGTCCGTTTTTCTATCTTGAAAGGGGTTTGGGTTTACCGATTTGGAGGGAAACCCCTAAGGCAACGCTTACGAGGGATCTCCTTGATTCGATCGTTCCTGGCCATCGAGCTTCCGAAGACGACTCTCGAGAGGATCGCGAAACTCCAAGCCGAGCTCAAAGAATCGAGGGTGGATGTGAGATGGGTAAGGCCCGAAAACATCCACCTTACCCTGAAGTTCTTTGGAAACATCGAGGAGTCGAGGATCGACGAAATTGTGGAGGGCGTCAAAGAGCCGATCCGCGCCTGCGTGCCCTTTTTCCTCCAGCTCCAGGGGATGGGAGCCTTTCCCCATCTCAAGGATCCGAGGGTCATTTGGGTGGGGTTGGTTGACGAAGGAAACGTTTTGGCGCCTCTCCACAAGGAGATCGAACGTCGCCTCGAGCGATTGGGTTTCCCTTCGGAGGGAAGGCCATTTCAGCCTCACCTGACCCTTGGAAGACTGAAATCAAGCCGGGGCAAGGACGAGCTGATTTGGAGGATCGAGCGACACACGGACGAACCCTTCGGGGCCTTTCCGGTCGAGAGGGTGGTTCTGTTCCGGAGCGATCTACGACCCGCAGGGCCTCTCTACACAGCCCTTCGCGAGGTGAGACTGGAGGGCCGAGGAGAGGCTTTTGTGGCCACGAAGAACGAAAAGGAGGCGGTCCCGCCCAAGGCCTAGGGTCGATGAGGGAGGGTTTTTTTGCCGTTCAGGCGGCCAAAACGGAAGGAGAAGCACCATGAAGGGCGAATCGAGCAGCAGAGACAAGGCGGTGGAGCTGGCCGTAAGCCAGATCGAAAGGCAGTACGGAAAAGGGGCGATCATGAAGCTTGGCGGAGAGGCGTTGCTCGGTGAGGTCCCTACGGTCTCCACCGGTTCCCTTTCCCTTGACCTGGCCTTGGGGGTGGGAGGGTTGCCCAAAGGCCGAGTGGTCGAGATCTTCGGTCCCGAAGCCTCGGGTAAGACGACGCTTGCGCTCCATGTGGTCGCCGAAGCCCAACGAAAGGGAGGTGTCGCGGCCTTCATCGATGCCGAACACGCCCTCGACGTTCACTATGCGAAGAAGCTGGGGGTCAAGACAGACGAGCTTCTCATCTCGCAACCTGATACAGGAGAGCAGGCCCTCGAGATCGTGGAAATCCTGGTTCGGAGCAATGCCGTCGATGTGATCGTCGTGGACTCGGTGGCCGCCCTCGTTCCCAAGGCCGAGATCGAAGGAGAGATGGGCGATGCCCACATGGGGCTTCAGGCCCGGCTGATGTCTCAGGCCCTGAGGAAGCTGACGGCAACGATCAGCAAATCCCAAACCATTGTCATCTTCGTGAACCAAATTCGGATGAAGATCGGCGTCCTCTTCGGAAATCCCGAAACGACAACCGGAGGCAATGCCCTTAAGTTTTATGCCTCCGTGCGCCTCGATGTCCGACGAACCGCAGCCATCAAGCAAGGCCAGGATGTCATCGGCAGTCGGACGAAGGTCCGGATTGTGAAGAACAAGGTGGCACCTCCCTTCAAGGAGGTGGAGTTCGATTTGATCCACGGCGAAGGGATCTCCCGGGAAGGAGATGTCCTCGATCTGGCCGTGGAAAAGAACCTTGTCGAGAAGAGCGGGACCTGGTATACCTATCAAGGGCAACGGATCGGCCAGGGCCGGGAAAACGCCAAGCAGTTCCTCAAGGAGAACCCGAAGATTCTCGAGCAGATGGAACAGGAGATCCTCGAGAATTTCCGCGTGGCCAGAACCGAATCGGTGGGATGAGTTCGGGGGGAGAAGATGGATCTGAATCAAATTCTCTTGGAAGCCCTTTCCCAGGAGGCATCGGATGTGCACATCAAAGTCGGCTCGCCCCCTATCTTTCGGGTCAATGGGGTTCTGCAGCCGTGGGACCGCTACAAACCCTTCGATCACAACGATGTCTCGAAGATCGCCTTTAGCCTGATGAATGACTGGCAGAAGGAACGGTTCATCAAGAACCGTGAAGTGGATATGGGCTACGAAGTCTATGGGCTGGGGCGGTTTCGCGTCAACGTCTTTCAGCAGCGGGGCAAGATCCGAATCGCCCTTCGGATCGTTCCCTACCAGATCAAGAGCCTGGACGAACTTCACCTCCCCCGGGTGATCAGCGACATCGCCCTCGAACAGAGAGGCCTCGTCTTGGTGACGGGGACGACGGGAAGCGGCAAGTCCACGACCTTGGCCTCCATGATCGATATCATCAACACGCACCGCAACTGCCACATCATTACGATTGAGGATCCGATCGAGTTCATTCACGAAGACAAGAAATCGATCATCGATCAAAGGGAGATCGGCTCCGACACGAGCACCTTTTCGAGCGCTCTTCGCGTGGCCCTTCGACAGGATCCGGACGTGATCCTGGTGGGAGAGATGCGGGATTTTGAGACGATCGAAACGGCCCTCACAGCAGCCGAAACCGGCCATCTCGTCCTCTCGACCCTTCACACCTTGAACGCAACGGAGACGATCACGCGGATCATCTCGGTCTTTCCTCCTTACCATCAGAAGCAGGTTCGCCTCCAGTTGGCGGGCGTTTTAAAAGGCGTGATCTCTCAGCGCTTGGTGCCGAGAGCGGATGGTTTGGGACGGGTTCCGGCGGTGGAGGTTTTGGTCTCGACGGCACGGGTTCGCGAATGTATCATCGAAAAGGACAAGACGAACGAGATCAACGATGCCATTGCCAAAGGGTATACGACCTACGGAATGCAGTCGTTCGATCAGTCGCTCATGTTTCTCCTCAATGAATCGCTGATCACTTACGAGGAGGCCCTCAAGCACTGCTCGAATCCCGACGATTTTGCCCTCCGGGTGAAGGGGATTCTGGCGACGAGCGATACGACGTGGGACGATTTTGAGGCCCTCGAGAGGGAGAAAGCCCTGGCCTCAGCTCAGGAGGGAAAGAAGATGAAGATACCGGGCCCCCAGCCTTCCAAGATCGACGGTCGGCGACGAGGGGGTTGACGATGAAATCGAGTGAAATCCGCAAGTCTTTCTTGGACTACTTTGCCCAAAGGGACCATCGCATTGTGCCCAGTTCCTCGCTGGTCCCGAAGAACGATCCTACCCTTCTCTTCACCAACGCAGGGATGGTTCAGTTCAAAGGGGTCTTTCTCTCGGAAGAGGTTCGCGATTACAAGCGGGCCGTGACGACCCAGAAGTGTGTTCGGGCGGGCGGCAAGCATAACGACCTCGAAAACGTGGGGAAGACCGCGCGGCATCACACCTTCTTCGAAATGCTTGGGAATTTCTCCTTTGGCGACTATTTCAAGAAGGAGGCCATTGAGATGGGATGGGATCTCCTCATCCGCGAGTGGGGCCTTCCCAAGGAGCAGATGTGGATCACCATCTATCTCGATGACGACGAGGCCTTCGAGCTTTGGAGAAAGATCGGCATCCCTCCGGAGCGAATCGTTCGGTTGGGTCAGAAGGACAATTTCTGGGCCATGGGCGAGACCGGCCCCTGTGGTCCCTGTTCGGAGATCGTGATCGATCAGGGCGAGGAGGTGGGATGCGGTCGTCCCGAATGCAATGTGGGATGCGATTGCGATCGATTCCTCGAGCTCTGGAATCTCGTCTTCATGCAGTTCAATCGCGATACGACAGGAACCCTTCATCCCCTTCCCAAACCGAGCATCGATACGGGCATGGGCCTCGAACGTATCTCTGCGATCCTCCAGGGCGTGAGAAGCAACTACGAGACCGACCTTTTCAAACCGATCTTTGAAGAGGTGGAGACGATTTGCCGTATCCCTTACGGCAAAGAAGCCCGGAGCGACGTCTGCATGCGCGTGATCGCGGACCATAGCCGTGCAGCCACCTTCTTGATCAGCGACGGCGTGCTCCCCTCCAACGAGGGACGGGGCTATGTCCTTCGCCGCATCATGAGAAGGGCGATGCGTTATGGTAAGATGCTCGGTATCGAGGGGCCGTTTCTCTACCGCACCTCGCTGAAAGTGATCGAACTGATGCAAGAGGCCTTCCCGGAGCTCAGGGAAACGGAGGCCTTTGTTTCGAAGGTGATCCAGAATGAGGAGGAGCGCTTTTCCGAGACCCTCGATTCGGGCCTGAAGATCCTTCGAGAAGAGATCGAAGGGCTCCGGAAAAGAGGCCAGAAGATGCTTCCGGGCGAAGTCGCTTTTCGTCTTTATGATACGTACGGCTTCCCCCTCGATCTGACCACGGACATGCTTCAGGAAGAGGGGTTATCCCTTGACGAAGAGGGCTTCCGGGCCCAGATGGAAGAGCAGCGACAGAAGAGCAAGTTGGCGTGGCAAGGGATAGGGGAGGGAAAGACCAAAGAGATCTATCGAAGGCTTGCCGCTCAGGGGGTGAAAAGCTCCTTTTGCGGCTACGACGCCATGGAGTGCGAATCGACCATCGTGGCCATCCTCAAGGGGAATGAGGTGGTTCCTAGGGCCGAAGAAGGCGAAGAGGTCGAGATCGTGACCGAGAAAACGCCTTTTTACGGCGAGGCGGGTGGTCAGGTCGGCGATACAGGGGTCATGTATCAGCAGGGGTTTTCTCTGGAGGTCAAAGACACCCTTAAGCCTCTCGAAGAGCTGATCGTTCACCAGGTGAGGGTAAAGCGTGGTCAGGTGAGCCAGGGGATGGAGGCTATCCTTAAGGTCGATCCGAGGCGGAGACGGGCCACGGCCTTGAACCATACAGCCACCCATCTTCTTCAGGCCGCCTTGAGAGAAATCCTTGGAGACCACGTCCACCAGGCGGGATCTTATGTGGCTCCTGATCGATTGAGGTTTGACTTCACCCATTTTGCGCCGGTGAAGAAGGAGGAGCTGGAGCGGATCGAGGCCTTGGTCAACGAGAAGATTTGGGATAACGCGGAGGTGGAGATTAAGACCATGCTGGTCGAAGAAGCCCTCCAAACGGGAGCGATGGCCCTTTTCGGCGAAAAGTATGGGGAGAAGGTTCGGGTGGTCAAAGTCTCCGATTTCAGCATCGAGCTTTGTGGAGGAACCCACACGAGGCGGACAGGTGACCTGGGTCTGTTCAAGATCGTCGCGGAGGGGGGCGTTGCGGCGGGCGTTCGTCGGATCGAGGCGCTGACGGGCGAAGGGGCCTATCGGTATGTCAAAGCCCAGGAAGAAAGAATGGAGACGTTGGCCCTGGCCCTGAAGGCAAGCCCGGAAGAGATTACCGCCAAATTGGACCGTCTCCTTCAGCACCAAAAGGAACTGGAGCGCGAGGTGGAGTCCCTTCATGCCCGTTTGTCCCATCAGGAGATGGCCGATCTGCTCGGTCTCGTGAGGGAGGTTCGGGGTGTCAGGCTTCTTTCCGCCCGCGTGGAGGGGAAAGACCTCAAGAGGATGAGGGAACTCGTCGATCAGGTCAAGGAAAAAATCGGTTCAGGCATCGTCCTGTTGGGAGGGAAAAATCAAGGGAAGGTCATCCTGGTAGCTGGAGTGACTCAGGATTTGGTGGGTCGTTTCAGTGCGAGCGATCTCATAAAGAAGGTGGCTCTGGTGGTTGGAGGCACGGGTGGCGGCCGTAAGGATTTTGCCCAGGCCGGAGGGACCGAACCAGAGAAACTCGATGAGGCACTCAAGGCGATTGACACTCTTATCTGAACCGCTCAGACCCGAGGCGGCCTCGACGGACCTGAAGAAAGCGCCGAGGACCCAGGGGAGGAGACGCAACGAAGGGCATTTCCCAAAAGATCCCGCCTTTCCCGTCGTGACGGCATTTCGAGGGACTCTTCCCACGCCACCCATTACCCTGGAAAGAGAGAGGAAACCGTGACCGGAACCGTAAGGACCCGTTTTGCTCCGAGCCCGACCGGAGACCTCCACATTGGAGGCGCCCGGACGGCCCTTTTCAATTGGCTTTTTGCCCGTCACTTCGGCGGCGTCTTCATCCTTCGCATCGAGGATACGGACGTGGCCCGATCGACCCGTGAGTCGATCCAGGTGATCCTCGATGCCATGACCTGGCTTGGGATGGACTGGGATGAAGGGCCTTACTACCAGACGGAGCGCCTCGCATTATACCATGAGGCAGCAGAGAGGCTCCTGAAGGAAGGGAAGGCCTACCGCTGCTACTGTACGCCGGAAGAGCTGGAGGAGAAACGGCAGAAGGCTCTTCAGTCCGGGGCGAAGCCCAAATACGATCGGACCTGCCTTCATCGTACCACCATCCCTTCCGGGAGACCTTTTGCGATTCGGTTTCGCTGCCCGGAAGAAGGTGTCACCGTGGTGGACGATCTGATCCAAGGACGGGTGGAGTTTGACAACGCAGAGCTTGACGACCTCATCATCCTCCGAAGCGACGGCCATCCCACGTACAACTTCTCCGTGGTCGTTGACGACGCATCGATGGGGATCACCCATGTCATCCGGGGAAACGATCATCTGAACAACACGCCTCGCCAGATCCAGCTCTATCGGGCCCTCGGCTACCCCCTTCCTGCCTTTGGCCATGTCTCCATGATCCTTGGGCCGGATAAGAAGAAGCTTTCCAAACGACATGGGGCTCAGTCGGTGATGGAGTATAAGAAGATGGGCTATCTTCCTCAGGCCGTAGTGAACTATCTGGTTCGTCTGGGCTGGTCCTACGGAGATCAGGAGGAGTTCACCCGCGAGGAGCTCATCGAAAAGTTTACCCTCGAGGCGGTGGGAAGATCCCCTGCCGCGATCAATCCCACCAAGCTGGACTGGCTCAATGCCCAGTATCTCAAAAGGACCGATCCCGATGAATTGGCGCGATTGGTTCGGCCTTTCCTCGAGGCGAAGGGTTATCGCCTTGAGGACCCCGCCAAGGAGGAGCTCCTGAGAAAGGCCCTTCTTCCGATTCGGGAGAGGGCGAAGACCCTCGTGGAGATGGCCGACCTGATGGAGTTCTATTTTCGCCAAGAGCTCGTCTACGAACCGAAGGCGGCGGAGAAGTTTCTGGGGGAAGAGAGCGTAGCGGTTCTGAAAGAGGCTTTGAACAGCCTTTCAGCCGAGGCGGTTCTTGATAAGGAGAGAGCCCATCTCTTGATCCGAAGGCTTGCCGAGTCCCGGGGAGAGCCGTTGGTACGAATCGCCCAGCCTCTTCGCGTGGCTTTGACGGGAGCCGCGGCCAGTCCTCCTCTCGATGAGGTGATGGAGACCCTGGGCCGAGAGGAGGTGTGCCGCCGCCTCCGGATGGCTATAGCCTATGTCGAAAAGAATCGCCCCTCGGGAACGGAAGAGTCTTCGTCGGCACTCGGAGCCGGAGGAGGGTTGGGAGGGGAAGGTTGAGGGGATTTCAGGGCGGGATGAACGGAATCAGGGTGGAGAGGGCTACGGAGTAAGCGACCAACATGAGGCTCAAGTCACTCGAGGTGGTAGGCTTCAAATCCTTTGTCGATCGGGTGCACATCACCTTTCCAGAGGGGATCACTGCAATCGTAGGACCCAACGGCTGCGGCAAATCGAACATCGTCGATGCCATCCTGTGGGTCATTGGAGAGAGGAGCGCCAAACACCTCCGCGGAAAGCACATGGAAGACGTGATCTTCAGCGGAGCCGACGGCCGAAAGCCCCTCGGTATGGCTGAGGTTCACCTCTCCTTCTCCAACGAGGACGGGTTATCTCCGAGCGGCTATGAGCAATATAGCGAGATTACCGTCACCCGAAGGCTCTTTCGTTCGGGGGAGAGCGAATACCTGATCAACAAGGTTCCGTGCCGCCTCCGGGATGTGATCGATCTCTTTCTCGATACGGGAATCGGCGTGAACGGTTACTCCATCGTGGAGCAGGGTCGCGTGGAATCCCTGATCAATTCCAATCCTCAGGATCGGCGCTTTCTGATCGAAGAGGCGGGAGGAATCGCCAAGTACAAAGAGAGAAAAAGGCTCGCCCTGATGAAGATCGAGGCGGCGCAGCAGAACCTTGTTCGGATTCAAGACATCATCGCTGAGGTCAAACGACAGATCACGACCCTTGAACGTCAGGTGAAGCGGGCTGAGGAGTACAAGGCCATTCGCAAAGAGATCAAGGAGATCGAGCAGCGCTTTGCCCTTCAAGAATATGGCGAGCTTTCGGAGAGGGCGGAGGCCTCGCGAGGGTATCTCAAGGCCCTTCAACAGCGGGAAGCCGAGATCGCCGCGGAGGCTTCGGGTAAAGAGGTGCTCATCGAGGCGATGCGATTGAAAGGGATCGAAGAAGAGGAGCGCCTTCGGTCCCTGCAGCAGGAGGTCTTTGACCTGGGTCGAACGATTCAGAGACTGGAAGGGGAGATCGAGTTCTGCCGTCGAGAGCGAGAGGGGCTCGAAAAAGGGGAGAGGGAATCCCTCGTTGAGGTGAGGGAAGCCTTTCGGGCATGGCGGGAGGCTCGGAGAGAAGGGAGGGACCTGGAAGCAAGCCGCCAGGACTTCGACGAGCAGTGCCGCCGTGGCCAGGAAGCCTTGGAGGAGATCGAATCCCGTTTCAGCGAGGCGAGAGAGCGATACCAAAGGCTTCTCAACGAGTCCGAAGAGATCAAGGGAAGGTTGATCGATACCCTCACGGATCTGACATCCATGAAGAACCGTTTGTCCCATCTGGAAGAAAGGCAGGAGGATCTTCAGAGGCGGATTCGTTCGAACCGGGAAGAGTCGGATCGGGTGAGGCAGGAGGTCGAAGATCGAAAGGAAGCCCTCTCCCAAAAAACGAGAGAAAGGGAACGAAACCTCGCCCTCCGTTCCGCGCTTCAGGAAGAGAAGAGCCGCTGGGAAGGCGAACTCGAGGCCTTGAAGGCCGCCTTCGGGAAGAAACAGACGGAGCGAGCCGAAGCGGAAGAGGCCTTACGACTCGATCGTTCCCGCTATCTCTCCTTGCGGGAGCTTCAGGATAACTTCGAAGGTTACGAGAAGGGAGTCAAGGCGATTCTCCTCGGCAAGAAGAATGAGGAGGCGAGATGGAGGGGAGTCCTTGGAACGGTCGCGGATATCCTGGAGCCGAAGGCGGGCTACGAAGTGCCCCTTGAGGCGGTTCTGGGCCCCCGTTTGCAGGCCGTCCTTGTGGAGGACATGGAAAAGGGAGCGGAGGCCATCGCCTTCTTGAAGGAAGGCTCTCTGGGAAGAGGGATTTTCATTCCCCGAGAGCTTCGAGAAGTCTTGCGGCAGGGTTCGAAGCCTTTAAGGGAGGAAGGGCCCAAGGCTTTGCTCCGATACGTCACGGTGAAAGAAGGTTTTGAGTCCATTGCCGAGGAATTGATCGGCCATGTGGGCATCGTGGAAAGCTGGGAAGAGGCCCTTCGGTCCATAGACGGCGATTTTCCCGTCCTGGTCACGCAGGGTGGGGACGTTCTCGAGCGCTCAGGGGCTATGGGAGGCGGAAGCTGGGATCAAGGGCTTGGACTCCTCGAGCGCCGGAGAGAGATGAGGGAGCTGGAGGAGCGAATCCATCGAGGGGAAGAGGCGTACGAGGCCCTCCGGAACGAAGAGGAGGGGCTGAGGCAGGCCATCGCAGGAAAGGAGAGGGAGCTCGATCAACGAAGAAAGGAGATCCAAGAGAAAGAGATCGAGCTTCTCCATCAGGAACGAGATCTCGAGGAGCTGAGGAGGGAGCTCGCGCGGCTGGAGGAGAAGGAAGAGGTGCTCCATTTCGAAGGGGCCCAACTGGAGGAGGAGGATCAGGAGATAGAGAATGAAAAACAGGACTTGGTCTCCCGTATGGGCTCGGGCGAAATGGCGAGGCGTGAGCAGGAGGAGCGGGTCCAAGGGCTCAAGACGCTGGTGGGAAAGGTTCAGGAAGAGAACGAACGGTTGGCCCGGGAGATGACCGAGCGGAAAGTCCTATTGGCCTCGTTGGAGGAGAAGCGAAAGGGAATTGAATTTCGGCGGGATCAGCTTGAGATCACCTGCAGGGCCCTTCGAGAACAGATTTCCCGAAAGATGGTCGCAATCCGGGAGGGTCGAGAGAAGATGCACTTGCTCTCCGTCCAGATGGGTGACTACGAGAGGGAGGTCGAGCGATCCCTGGTCGCATATCGGCAAAAGGAAGAGGTCTTGAGGGAAGAGAAGGAGAAGGTCGAGGAGATGCTGAGCCAATTGAGGGAGCTCGAGGCCTCCACGAGATATTTCCGCCAGGAGATGGACGACCTTCGACGAAAGATCCACGAAGAGGAGATGCGCCTTTCGGAGCTGCAACTCCGCCTCGAGCACCTCCAGGATTCGATGAAGGAGCGCTACGGGCTGACACTGGCTCCAGGCCTTGGCGGGGCGACCGAGGCGCTTCCGCGGGAAGAGATGTCAAGGCGCCTCGAGGAGCTCAAGGCTTCTCTGGATGGCTTTGGCGAGGTCAACCTTCTGGCCCTTGAAGAGTATCAGGAGCTTCAACAGCGTTACCGGTTTCTCTCCGAACAGCAGGCCGATCTTCAGCAGGCCCTCGAATCGTTACGAAAGGCCATCGCAAGGATCAACCGAACGACGACCCGAAGGTTTTTGGAGACCTTCCACTTGGTCAACGAAAAATTCAAAGAGGTCTTTGTGAGGCTTTTCCGGGGAGGGCAGGCAAGCCTTGTCCTGGTGGACGAGGAGAACCCTGCGACGAGCGGTGTCGATATCATTGCTCAGCCTCCTGGGAAGAAATTGCAGAACATTGACCTTCTCTCGGGAGGGGAGAAGGCCCTGGTGGCCACAGCCCTCCTTTTCGGGCTCTTCATGATCAAACCGACTCCTTTTTGCCTCCTCGACGAGGCGGATGCGCCTTTGGACGATGCCAACATCAATCGCTACCTCGATCTGATCAAAGATTTTTCCAAAACCTCCCAGTTCATCCTGATCACCCACAACAAAAAGACCATGGAGACCGCTCAGACCCTTTACGGGATCACCATGGAAACCCCGGGCGTCTCCAAAGTCGTTTCTGTTCGCCTGAACTGAGAGCCCGCGGGCAAGCGAACGGGCTTCGCCTCTCGTTTCTCGGGCCCGAGAAAAAGGAGGGGAGAAGCGGCCCCAAGCCATTGGAGGACCCTATCGGGGGGGAGGAGGAGAGGGCTTGCCCTTTTCCATTTCGCCGGTCATGGGGACAAAGACAACGGATCCGAGCTCCCGGACGTCGAGCCCGGCTTTCACCTTCGTGGCGAGGGTCAAAACCTGATAATAAAGGGTGCTTCCAAGGGGAAGAATGAGCCTTCCCCCTTCCTTGAGCTGCTTGATCAGGGGTGGGGGGATATGATTCGCCGAGGCCGTGATGAGGATTGCATCAAAGGGAGCATACTCCTCCCAACCAAAATAGCCGTCCCCGTACTTTACCTTTACATGAGCATAGCCGAGGTCACGAAGCCTTCGCTCCGCGGTTTCGGCCAGAGGCTTGCGGATCTCGATCGTGTAGACCTCTTTGACAAGCTCCGCCAGGACGGCAGCCTGATAGCCTGAACCCGTTCCGATCTCCAGAACCCGATCCGTGGGCTGGGGTTTGATCGCCTCGGTCATGAGAGCCACCACATAAGGCTGGGAGATGGTCTGCCCCTCAGCGATCGGGAGAGGGTGATCGGCATAGGCCTGCTTCTGATAAGAGGGATCGACAAAGAGGTGCCGTGGGACCTTCGCCATGGCTCCAAGGACCCGGGGGTCCCGGATGCCTCGCCCCTTGAGATCCCGCTCGACCATGAGCTGCCGTTTTTGAGAGAAGGGATCCCCCTGCGAAGAGGCTGTTGAGGCGAGAAGAAGGACGCATCCGAAAAGCAGGAAGACTTCCTTTCGCAAGAAGGGGGTTCGCCTCCTTCGAAACATGTCGGATTTTCTCCTTCCTGGGCTTTCGTGAAAAGGATACCCCTTTTCGGTCTCCTTTGTCAACGCTTATCCTCTCCCTTGGCGTCGGCTGAAAAGGGAAGCATGGTCCCGCGAAACGGAGGCATGACGGCCCCTTTTTGCAGGAATTTTTGCAACATCAGGGGTTCCCCTTGACAGGACATCCGGAGGCGGTTATACTGAGAGCGTTGAATAATCAGAATATTCAGAAAGATTGGAAGAAGGGGGGAAGGCATGGCTGGAAAGGATCCGGGATCGTCGCGACGAAAGGTCGGGACGTCCAACGTCGGTCCTTCTTGCAAGGTTGAATCGATCCTCAGCGTGGATGATCGAGGCCAGATGGTCCTGCCGAAGGAGCTCCGGGACAGAGCCCACATTCGGCCCGGGGACAAGCTCGCCCTGGTGAGTTGGGAAACGGGAGGGAGGATCTGCTGCTTCTATCTCATCAAGGCCGAGCACCTGGGACAGCGGGTGAAAGACTTCCTCGGTCCCATCGTCAAAGAGATCATCACGAGTTAGGGGGTCAAGAAAGGAACCCAGCGATGGAACCTCTGAAAATCCAGACGGTCCGTTCACAACCCCATGCTCACGGATCCGCCTCAAGCTGTTGAGGCTCCCAAGCAAAGGCTCAGGGGAGCCTGACGCTTTGGACACAGCCCTTTGTGCTCGGTTCCCTCGAAACGAGCGCCGGAGCGGTGCCTCGGATCTCGTCGTCCCTATCGAAGCAGGATCGGCTGGGAGCGGTCAAGGTCCGCTGGGGGATCGATCGGATGCGTTATACCGTGGAGCCGGGTCTTTACGCCCTGGGAACCCCGGACGAGAAATCGCCGGTCCTGGTCACGGCCAACTACAAGCTGAGCTTCGACCGGCTTCGTTCGGCTCTGCCCGACAGAAATCTCTGGATTCTGGTCCTCGACACGAAAGGGGTCAACGTCTGGTGTTCTGCGGGAAAGGGAACCTTTGGGACGGAGGAACTGGTTCAACGCATGGAATGGAGCGGCCTGGCCCGGAGGGTATCGCATCGACTGTTGATCCTGCCTCAGCTCGCGGCGCCCGGCGTGGCGGCTCATGAGGTGAAGCGAAGGACGGGTTTTCGAGTGATCTATGGACCGATTCGGGCCTGCGACCTTCCTCGTTTTCTCGATCAGGGCCTCCAGGCCACGCCTGAAATGAGGAAGAAGACCTTTGGGCTTCGAGAAAGGATCGTTCTGATTCCCATCGAGCTCGTGACCGCTCTCAAATGGGGATGGATCCTCTTTTTCGCCCTTTGTCTCATCCGCTTCATCATCCAACCTGGAGAGGGTTGGATGGGTGCCCTGGAGCGAAACCTTCGATCCTTGGCCGCGATCCTGACGGCGATTCTTTCAGGCGCCGTGCTGACGCCAGCCCTGCTTCCTTGGTTGCCCGGTCGAGCCTTCTCCGCTAAAGGCGGGATCCTGGGCTTTTTGGCCGCTATCGGCCTCACCTGGTCTTGGGCCGAGGGGTCCCTCACAGCCGCTGAAGGGCTTGAACTCTTGGCTTGGTTCTTCCTCGTTCCGGCTCTCTCGGCCTTCTTGGCCATGAATTTCACAGGGGCCTCAACGTTTACATCCCTTTCGGGTGTGAAGAAGGAGATGCGCTGGGCCGTGCCGCTTCAGGTGGCCGCAGGTGCGCTCGGCCTCTTGTCCTGGTTGGGCGCCCAGTTTCTATAGGAGGAATGGTTTGAGCATGGATCGACTGATCTATCTGAAGGACGTAGTTACCCTGGCCATGGACTCTGAGAAGTGCATCGGGTGTGGGATGTGTCTGGAGGTCTGCCCGCGTGCGGTCTTTCGGATGACGAACGGAACAGCGGAGATCGCGAATCGAGATGCCTGCATCGAGTGCGGGGCCTGTTCTCGAAACTGCCCTGTGGAAGCCCTAAACGTTCAACCGGGCGTGGGCTGCGCAGCCGCGGTGATCCATTCCTTCCTTGGGAAAAAGAGTGATTCGTGCTGTACCCTTGAGCCGGTGCAAGGAACCGGCGGTTCCTGTTCCGGATGCTGTTAGCCTTTGTCCGGAATCCCTCGATTTCAGTTCTTCCCTCCTCCCTTAAGCTCGAATTGGGGTCAGGTGGCCGATGCCTTTTCGGTCCCGTCTGAAGGGGCAGGAGGCCTCTTACCGAAAAGCCTTGCCAGAAGGATGCTCACCTCGTAGAGCCCCATCAGGGGAAGAGCCATGAGAACCTGTGAGATCAGGTCGGGAGGGGTCATCACCGCCGCGAAAACAAAGATGAGGAGGATCGCATAGCGTCTCTGGCGCGAAAGGGTTTTCGCATCGATGATCCCAATCCTCGCCAGGAGGACAAGGGCCACGGGGAACTCGAAGACCAAACCGAAGGCGAGCATGAACTTCATGCTGAAGGAGAGATACTCCTTCATGCTCGGCAGGGGCTTGATGAAGTCCGTTGCGTAACCGAGGAGGAATCGAAAGCCCACCGGGAGCGCAACGAAATAAGCGAAGACAATGCCCAGGGCGAAAAAGAAAGAGCCTCCGAGCACAAAAGGGACGACATATCTCTTCTCATGTTGATACAACCCTGGCGCCACAAAGGCCCAGATCTGGTAGAGAACAAAAGGCGAAGCCAGGATGAGCCCTCCGATAAAGCCCACCTTCATGTAGGTAAAAAAGGCCTCTGCCACGCTGGTGAAGATCAACGTGCCTCCCACGGGCATCACCTTCATGAGGGGCCGCGAAATGATCTCGAAGAGGGTATCGGAGAAGAGATAGCAGAAGACGAAGCCCACGCCGACGGCGATAAAGGAAAGAATCAGCCGTTTTCTCAACTCCTGAAGGTGGGCGCTCAGAGGAAGCTTTTTCTCATCCATGGGAGGAAGTACCTGTCTTGACCTCTTTGGGCTCCTCCTGAGGTTTTTCGATGGAAGGTTCTCCCTCGGTAGGGGTGGGTTCTCCTTCGGTGGGGACACGTTGCTCGGGAGATGGCGGGACAGGGGTCCCATCGGCTGGCGTGGTCGTATCCGACGAAGAAGGGATTTCGGCTTGACCTTGAGGGGGTGAAGTTTCCTGAAGCCCCGGGCTTTCAGCAGGTTTCTCCTCTTCGCTCAGGGCCTCTGCAAAATCGGAGAGCAGGTCTTCCTGGGTGATGGTGCTCTTGAGCTCCTCGAGGTCTCGCGTTTCCTCTCGAAAGCTTTCTTTGACTTCCTCGGTGGCTTTTCTGAATTCCCTCATCGCCTTGCCGAAGGCCCGGGCCAACTCGGGAAGTTTATTGGGGCCAAAAACGATCAGAGCGATTGCCAGGATGATGAGCATCTCCGGCAGTCCGATATTAAACATCACGATCCTCCTGTTCGTTCTTTATACAACAATCTTTTTCCCCATTGCAATGGCCGATACCTTCTGTCCCCTTTTCTCGTCCCTATTGACAGCGGGTCGTTCATCTTATAAAAATAACCTATTCTCTTTCGTCGAGGAGGTCACCATGAAGGTCGCTATCTATTCGCTCGTCGTGCTGATCGGTCTTTCGTCCCTTTCAGCTTCCGTGGCCGTGGGCCAAGAGACGTACAAGGTTGGAGCTGCTATTGCCTTATCGGGAAGCATTGCGGTCTACGGCGAAGGCTTCAAGAAAGCCATCGATTTGGCCACGGAGGAGATCAACGCCAAAGGGGGCATCACGGGGAAGAGGATGGAGATCGTCTACGAGGACAACAAAAGCACGCCCAAAGACTGTGTGACCGCGGTCCGGAAGTTGATCACCGTGGACAAGGTTCCTGTGATCATCGGTCCTGCAGCCAGTTCGAACTTCATGGCAGCGGCACCGGTTGCCCAGGAGAGCAAGGTGGTCATGATCTCCGCTCAGGGTGCGGCTCCGGCATTGACCAAGGCGGGCGAATATATTTTCCGTGTCTTTCCCTCCGACGTCCTTCAGGGAAAAGGCATTTCTGACCTCTGCCTCCAGTTGGGATATAAAGAGGTTCCCATCATGTACGTGAACAACGACTGGGGGCTTGGTTTGAAGAACGTCTTTGTCGAACATTTCAAAAAGGCGGGCGGAAAGGTTACGGATGAAATCCCCTACGACGAAAAGAAGACCGATTACCGAACCGAACTGCTCCGGGCCACCAAGGGGAATCCCAAGGCGGTGGTCAACCTCACCTACATCGTCGAAGGCTCCGTCATGTTCAAGCAGGCCTATGAAATGGGGATCCAGACCCAGTGGATCTGTGGCTCTGCAGCCAAGGCGCCCAAGCTGGTCGAGTTAGCCGGAAAGGCCGTGGAAGGCATCATCGGCACCTATCCTGTCTTTTCTCAGGAGACGAAGGAATATCAGGCTTTTCGCGCTCTGTGGATGAAGAAATACGGGGACGCGAAGGTTCCCATCTTCGGGGAATACAACTATGATATGGTCCACCTCATTGCCAGGGCGATCGGAAAAGGCGGATATACTTCGGATGGGATTCGAAAGGCCCTTTTTGAGGTGGCCAAAGGCTATCGGGGGGTGACTGGGGATAAGACCTTTGATCAGGACCGCGGGGTTGGAAGCGAATATGGGGTCTGGACCATCAAGAACGGACAGATCGTCGATTACAAGAGATGAATTTCGGACAATCAGGTTCTTCACGAATCGAGGTTCTGAAGGGATCGATTTCCTCAGAACCTCATTTTTTGCGCCATGACCTATCTTCTTCAATCGCTCCTAAACGGTTTGCTCGCGGGCTCCATCTACGCTCTTTTCGCCATGGGGTTGACGCTCGTTTACGGTGTCTTGAACTTTGTCAACTTTGCCCATGGAGAACTGATCATGTGGGGGGCCTACCTTCTCTATCTCTTCATGGAGAGGCCTTTCGGGCTTCCCCTGGTTTTGGCCCTTCTCCCTGCCCTCTTTTTCACGATCCTCCTGGGATTGGGAATGGATCGTTTCGTCTTCAAACCCCTTCGCCAGGCGAACCGCCTCACGCTCCTGATCGCCGCCTTGGGCCTCTCCTTTTTGCTCCGAAACGGTGCCCAATTCTTTTGGGG
>Ga0123519_10006033_pt1 | contig 19161 bp, 22 predicted proteins | sample YelNatPaOPRAMG02_FD_87396 | JGI IMG/M metagenome (GOLD analysis project Ga0123519, IMG submission 87396) | Hot spring microbial communities from Yellowstone National Park - Yellowstone National Park OP-RAMG-02 (version 2) | ecosystem: Environmental > Aquatic > Thermal springs > Hot (42-90C) ... | reverse complement strand
CGGAGCGTATCATGATGCGGTCGAAGTTTACGATCATGGGGTTCCTCAGGATCCTGGGGTACTAGATCGCCCCGTAGGTGTGAATGTCCCCGTCATACTTGTATCGAGTACCGTTGAAGCGGAATTCGGTGTCATTTTCCTGTACGTCATGCGCTCGCTCATTTCTCTTCGACGTTTCCCCCGTGCCAAGCATCAAGTGGCGGATGAAGGTCTCGTTAGAAAATTCCTCCGGAACCTCGACTCTTTCTATGTGCGTCACGCCGCGATACATCTCCCTCGTCATATGCATCAGTCCTAAACAGGAGATTTGAGCACTCCTGGAATATGATTCGACAGGGTTTCTGATGACCTCTTGCAACGGTTGCTTGTAGGGATCCTCGATACGGCTTGAAAGAAAAGCTTTCACGAACATCTCGTCGTAGTGTCGTTTTTCGTGCGGCGTCTGACGTCCGCCCTCCCTCGTTCGCGTTGATTCTTCGTCTTTTCCCGTTCCTATGGTGCCGGAAATGTTTTTTGTTCTCTGCGGCAGCCGCCGACACCAGGCCTGCAGGATCCTCCACTTCTACTTCCATAACTTTCCTTTCTTTCCTTTTTTAAAAGAGAACGCACTTTGAACGTTTTTGTTATACACAGCGAAAAAGCACTTGAATCCACAAATGTAAAGATTGAAACCCAATTGAGATACACAACTATACTTTGCGACGACTTTCATGCAAATCCACATTGCACCTTGCTGCAACACGATAATGATCAGGATTGCGCTTCTCTTCAACGATGAGAAGCAGGACATGTTCAATTCCTGCCAAATATAAAGGCGCACGTATCGAGCGCGCTATTCAGGGCAAAGAACAGAGACTCAAGATTCACCAGCAACGAGATAAAGATTTCCCGCCCCCACTACGAAGAACGCTAGGAGGGGGAAACGCTTTCCGTATCCTCGAAACTCTTCTTGCTAAGCAGAAAGTTCCGCGAGCCGGACGAGTCTATCGGGCTAGTGCATGATGCCCTCGCGAGTGGCGAGTCCTGTAGGGAAATGTCAGCAGCTCATCCGGAACGCAGTGTAATCTGGGACTGCCAGCGGACAGGCTGCGTCTGGGCATCGCCCTGGTCGGCGTGGTATCCGCCTCGTATGTCGCTTCGCGCTGTCGCAGGCAGCATGTGTGTCTGCGCAGCTTGCACGCTCCCAGCAGGCTAATGAATCCCGATTCCATGTTGAATGAATCATACCTCGAGCCGACGCCCTCTGTTCTATGGCAAAGCCGTTCCGTCTCCGTGCTGGATCCGTAACAGAGGCATATGCGATACGGCTGGTGCAGTAATGCAGGCACTCGGCACACGATAGAACGTACTAAACGTCCAGTACATCCGAATGCAAGTCTACGTCATGGAACTTGGTAGTGTTGCGCAGCCCTAAGGACGCTTTTCCGAAAGCCAATACGCATCCCGCAATCTGGGATGCATGGTCAAAGTAAACTTTTGATCGTCGAGAGAAAACGCAAAGCAAATCGCCCGTCAAAGGAGCGCGCTCCTGTAATCCGTTGGCAGGCGGACATGACAGTTGCGCACCAGCGTGAACTCTGTCGAGTGTGTGTTTGTGTTGAGCTCTTCTCGCCTGTGCTTTGACGCGCTTGCGTGTATGTTCCTCATAGGGAATTTAGGATTATGCAGGTCAGGTTCAGCGAGGAACGCGGGATGTTTGTGTCGTTTGCGGATCGGTGGTGGGGTGTTCCACGGCCCAGTCGTGATGCGCTTGCCCGCCAACGGCGCCGGGCGCTGGCCTTCGCTGACGCTCGTCTGCAACGCAACGAACGATGCGAGCCGAGCGGTGCTTGCAGCAACTGCACACGGGCGTCCCTTGGATCCGCGTGTGGCGACCGAGCAGCGGCCTCCATTTGAGCGACTTGTTCGCTTCGTACAAGAGGTGTGCCATGGGAGTGCGGAGCACGCGATCACCAAAAACGCTCGCTTCTCCCGATCAATGAAACTGTACTTGGACGATAGTATGGCGGTCATTGTCATAGAACGCAAGCTGCCACTGAAAAGACCCGACGCAGAGCGACTTGTTGCACGGCATGCAGTGATGTGGCGACTCTGTACACAACTGGCGCTGCTGCTTCGACGCGGGCGACTGGACGCGGACGCTCAACAACACCTCGAACAGCACGGCTGGCACATCTTCCGCTATTCCGACGACGCAGATCAAATTGTTCCATTGACCAAAATTCTACCGATACCCGCAGACGTTTCGATATCGCCTCGCAGAAGCGCAGAGCAGGAGACACTGGCAGAGCATTTTGCGCGACTGCCTGATCAGCGTTTTCAGCTGGTCGCGCCCTACACACCTGCCGCTGATCAACCTGCAGCCATTCAGTGCCTCGTAGATCGTTTGCCCTCGAAACGATTCCAGGTCCTTAAAGGCGCTACGGGCACTGGCAAAACCTTCGTTATCGCAAATGTGATCGCGCAATACGGACGACCAACCCTGGTACTCGCACCGAACAAGACGCTCGCAGCACAACTGTATCGTGAGCTGAGGGGATTCTTCCCATCGAATGCAGTCGAGTTTTTCGTGAGCTATTATGATTTTTACCTGCCAGAGGCCTACAACAGTGCCACAGACACGTACATCGAAAAGTCGGCAAGCATCAATAAGGACATTGATCGTTATCGCCATGCTGCCACGCGCGCCCTGTTCGAGCGCCCCGATGTGATCATCGTCTCGTCAGTATCGTGCATCTACGGCCTCGGCATGCCGTCAACGTACCTTCGAGCAGCGACAAGCCTTAAACTCGGTGATGTCTGCAGTCTCGACGAGATCGTTTTACAACTGGAGGCCATGCTCTACGAACGCAGAGCCGATCCCCGCGATCCGGGTACGTTTCGGATCAGGGATACGGCGGTGGAGGTTTCGCTACCGTCGTGGGATGAGCGGGAGCTATTACTCCGCATCGATGTACAGGATCATCAAATTGTCGAACTCAGGTATGTGGATCGCGAAACGGGAGCGGATGTGGAACACAGTTCCCATGTGACCTTGTATCCCGCTCGGCACTTCGTGACGCCCGAGGAGGAGCGCGAGCGGGCGCTCCAGGCTATCGCCGCTGAACTACAAAGCCGCTGCAAACGGCTCCGCGAGCGAGGGCAGCACCACGCGGCCGAGCGTCTGGAGCGACGCACCACCCAGGACCTTGAGCTGTTGCGCGAACACGGCTACTGTTCGGGAATCGAGAACTATGCCATGCACCTCTCGGGCAGGGCACCAGATGTACCACCCGAGTGCCTACTGGACTACTTTCCCCCCGAATGGTTACTCATCATCGATGAGAGCCATGTTATGGTTCCGCAGATACGGGGTATGTACCATGGAGATCGCGCACGCAAGGAAAACCTGGTACGTTACGGTTTTCGTCTACCGAGCGCTCTGGAGAATCGACCGCTTCGTGAGTCAGAGTTCTGGACCAAGGTCCATCGCTGCGTGTTTGTTTCAGCTACACCGGGCCCATTCGAACTGTGTCTCGCCGACGGTGCCCTAGCGGAGTTGTTGATTCGCCCGACGCATGTGCTTGATCCGCGGATTCAGGTGCACCCTACCCGGGGCCAGATCGAACACCTAACCGCTTCGCTTCGCCAAAGAGTACAGCGAGGAGAGAAAGCCCTGATTACCACCCTAACCAAGAGAATGGCTGAAGAACTCTGCCATTACCTCCGCGAACAGCGCTTCAGGGTCAGCTACTTGCATTCCGAACTGAACGCTCTGGAGCGGGTAGAGGTGCTCTCAGCCCTTGGCACAGAAAGCTGTGACGTGATCGTCGGCGTGAACCTTCTTCGGGAAGGCCTTGACCTCCCTCAGGTCAGTCTGGTGGCCATTCTCGACGCGGACAAGGAAGGATTCCTCCGAAGCGAGACCGCACTCATTCAGACAATGGGGCGTGCGGCGCGCCACGTAGCCGGCACCGTGACGCTCTACGCGGATACGCTGACGGACTCGATGCAGCGAGCGATCTCGGAAACCGAAAGACGGCGAGCTATACAAGCAGCCTACAACGCGAAATATGGAATGGAGCCGCGTTCGATTCTTGCGAAGCATGAACCCTATCTGAAACGAGAGAAGACCAGTTCGAAAATGGGCCTCGGGGGCAGGTTACCGGCGGGTCTTGGCGCCTTGGACGATGAGCAGCTTCGTACGCACATGCATGAAGCTGCTGCACAGTTGGATTTTGAGCTCGCTGCAGTGATCAGGGACCTCTTGGAGAAGCGCGAGCTCTCAAGGCTCGAGGCTCGACTGCAAGCGCAACATCTGACCGAGGACTCGACGGCGAATGCTTCGCGGCATCGGCGCGGAGAGTCCGTCTGATCGCACCTGTGTGGGTGCCTGTTCTGGAGACACGAACAGGATTGAGGCTCCGAGTCAAGACCACGATGATGATGGTAATGGTGGCTGCTTAACACGACTGCAGTGGCACTGGATGTTCTATGGTGCAAGATCACTTGTGCATTGAACCAGGTGAACCGCTAGGGGCATTTGCAATCGACCGATGGAAAGGGACTACAACTCTTTTCTCCATCTGTGGTCAGATATTCGGCGTAGTCGCGCACGAGCCTTGTCGTCAGCGGCAGAGCCTCCATACAGCGTATCCGATTCGACTGGCACGGGCGATGCACTACTTCCCGCAACCCGACTGCGCCGCCATACCCCGGATCGGCCTGCACCAGCACCACAGGCCTGAACTGCAGAGCGTTGGAGCTGACGACGGACTCGGCGTCTGCGAAGCGAACCTAAGCATCCGGTTGTGCGTGAGGCATGTGGCTGGCGCGCGCGAGGTTGCGGCATTTGCTCATATTGGGTCGTGAAGCTCCACGGTTCTGACGTCGGCACCAGTACGTGCTCGTCGCTGCCCGCTGGAGACAGTACCCGGGAAAGCTGAGTACGTGCGGGTGCGGCCTCGCGACGAGCCTAGCACGCGAAACGTGACTCGAGGCGTTGCGCAGCTCTGTTTTCACGTCGGAGATTTTTCTCCTGGAGCATGTGGATACCTTCCGAGTCTGGAGCGTACCATCGGCACTGGTGCTTCTCTCGCTGAATATCGGTCGGTTGCGCTGAGATTCGCATCCGTGCGCAGCTCTGAGGTGAACGAGGACATCGTGCGCAGCACGAACATAGCAAGACGATTGAACGAGGCTACCTTTACTGAGCTGTTCGAGCGAACCTCTTCAGACGACGGCCTGAGGCTGTTCGGCACGAGCTCGAAGCGCGCCTTGAATGGTCTGGGAGACGGCCTCACCAATGGCGTTGAGATCATATCCACCTTCCAGGCAGAAGACTACGGGAGTAGATGGTTTGAGTCGATGAATCAGCTGAAAAGCCATTTCACTGTAATCTGATGGTTTCAGATGCAACCCAGCTAGTGGATCACTCGCCAGTGCATCGTAGCCAGCAGAGACGAGCACCAGGTCGAGGTCGCTAACCACATCCGATCGATCCGTACCGCTGCAGAGCCGGTTGAGCGCCTCGGCATACGCTTCCGCATAGCCGTTGTGCCAATCGGTCCCGGCAGGTAGCGGAAAATTCCAGATGTTATGTTTTGGACCGTGTTCGTTCGGATTCCCCCCAGTCATGGGGTACTGCGGGTGCTCGTGCAGTGAAACGAAGCGGATCCGTTCCTGCTGTCGAACGCAGTCCTCTGTTCCGTTCCCGTGATGCACATCGAAATCAAGAATACCGATTCTGGTTATTGGTCTGGAGAATTCACCCTTGTCGGAGCGTTTGAGAACCTCATGCGCGGCGATAGCGACGTTGCTCAGAAAACAAAAGCCCATGGCGGTTGCTCGGGTAGCATGGTGTCCTGGCGGACGCGAAACCACAAAAGCCAGGCGACTCGGGTCCTTCAGTGCCGCGTCGGTGGCTTCCAAAGCAGCCCGAGTAGCCATGAGGGCAACTTCAAGTGTATCGTCGCTCAAATATGTATCCATGTCGATGCGAGTAGCTCCGCGCACATGGACGAGGCGGTGGATCTCCGCTACATGGTCCAGAAAATGAACCGCAGCGGCCGCTCCGACAGCCCGCGCGAGAGCTGGATCCTCCGTCTCCTTTTCCAGAGCCTCGAGCCCGCTAGCCTCGGCTATTTTCAGCAGTTTCGCGCAGTTCGCGGCAAACGGCTCCCGGAAACGCGGAACCTCGTGCCAGTGCAACGGTAACTGTGACTCGTGTAAAGCACGTTCAATGACGATTACCCGGTGAGGACACTCGGGGTGCTGGGGTTCATCGTCCAAGTCTTCACCATATGGCCAGTGCTTCCGAAACAGTGGTGAATGGTATATATCTGCGCCATGGACGGTGGCGGGAACCTCGCTGCGGAGGCGCAGTAGAGGTCGCGCCCAACCCACTCTACGCACCGAGAGGAATCGGGGCCGAAGTCGAACAGCTGGTTGCGTCGCTAGGTTCCGCACATGGTGCGCAGTTAAATAACGCAGACTTGTACGGTTCTCGATTCCAACTGACGGCACAAACTGGTTGTAGACGCTCATGCGGAGAAGTCGCAACGTTTCGTTGCGAAGGTACGATCCGAGCTCTGCTCCGATGGGGCCGGTCTCCGGTGACACGCCTCTGTCCGCAGGTGACTGAAAGATTCATGATTGTCGCATATGATACATATCATGTTTCGTCTACCAGGAATCTCGTTGTCGAGCGGCAGACGCCCGCGGCATGGAGAGCGCCCATTTCGCGAGGGCGCCTGCGCTGCTGCCTTCAGCCGGGAAATCGAGCGCCATGGCTCCTCTCGAGCTATGAAAACGTTTCGTCAGCCTCATGCCAGTCCTACCAACGGTAATGCAGGCTGGATCCAGGGCTATGGGTTCTCCGAATGCCCAGCTCAGCCGGCGACGCCCGATGCGACACACCAACGATCACCGCTCGGACACGGAATCGCGTTCCTGTGCCTTGAAGCGCATCGGTTGGACGCGCACTTCATTCGGAGTTCGTGTATGACGTCTCGTCGGTTGGGATTTGACGGGTCTGCGCAGACATGCGTGCACCGGGCTCCTGACTGCACCCTGAAGGGCGCTGAGTATCAACGGGAACTCGCACACGCGGGGCGCTTCCGCGTTGGCACCAGCATGGGACGCTTTCGTCAAGCTGCCTACACATGCGTATATGAACGTGTAAAAGCAAATGGGTCCACTTGCCATGCTCGGATGTACGTACTCAGGTTTTGTTGTGTTCCTATGGTTATCAACTCCGGCTCTTGCAGACTTCTTCTTCAACTGCTTCCTTTTCCCATCAGTTCTTTCTGGTTCAATGCACGAAATTCTCTCCGTGCGCTTCACCTTCGTTGTCATGGGTCGAAGCGCATGGATAGCGTCTATAAGGTGCAGATTTTTCCGCTTTCGGCTGTTGTCGCTGAACTTGATGCACAGCCAAAAGACGCGATCTACATTTTGGGCACCGCTGCGAAGGTCGCACCGAAGGTATATGCGGAGATTATCGAAGCGGTGACACTGAACTGCGGTCAGGCGTCCCCAGGTGTGTCCACCATGCATCCTCTTCCGGGGGTTGCTCTGTTTCTCGTGTACGCTCGGTCCATCGCTCGGGATATGCCCTTGGCGGGTACATGAGGCTTCCCGGGATATCCTGCTCTGGGTTCGCGACCCATTCCATATCGTACGATCACGGGCGTCTTCTGGACGATCCCATGAGCGAACGCTTTATCCGCTGCGCACATCAGAGCCTGCTGTTCGATTCGACAGGGCATTTACGGAACGCAATGTCGTTATTTACGAAACAAACACCGGAATGAAAATCCAGATTGGAGAACATGTCGGGACACCTCGATCCGTCTGGACGCCGTTCGCGCGCAAAGCGACGACGCATGCTCCACTGGAAGCAATCGTTGCAGTGATTCAAGTTCGAGTGCAAGACACATTCGCACGCAAAAAGAAGCAGCGGGAACCTCTGCGAGCATATTCCGTGAAATGTGTCGCGCTACCGCGGAACGTCGTTCGTCGATGACCGCAAAGAGAAGGGGATCTGTCTTTCGAAACCAACTGCTCATTCGACGCGACACGTACAATGAACTTTTTGGCCGCAGTTTTGAGAACAAAGCATGAAAGGACGCCTTCGTGTTGTTTGCGTGTCGATCCAGCGCCGCATATTGCAGCGCCCATGAGTCGCATGCAAACAGATCGCAACATTGAAGCATGCATGATTCACGCATGCTACTCGTGGGCAGCGTAGAGGTATCGGTGCTTATACGTATCCATTCGATCCATATATCGGATCGTTTATGCATTCCTGTCCAAGAGCGTAGCGAATCATCGTGTCTCTGACCAGATAGAGCATTCCAGCGGTGAGGCGTCGAACGAGCCACTCCGAACAGAAGACCGAGAACCCTTAACCCACGTCTGAATCCCTAAGCCTTTATCGCTGCACTTCAAATGTCGATGATGTCCGCCTAGAGCAAGTTCTGAAACAGAATCCACGTGCAGGTACCGAGCAAGCAGCAGCTCCGTGTTCTGTCATCATTAGACACGCGTATCGCATCTGAGGCGGGTGCAGCGAGGCATGCGCCGGCCCGCTGGCACCGACGACAGCGGCACGCGCGTAACGACGCGTGTGACATACTCCAGATGCTACCTAGCACCTGAACGTTGGTTGTTTACACAAGTGTGACTTGTGCGCAAGGTCTGTCAGGTTCCGTCCGCTTTCTAGTGCGTCCATCGCATGGGTTATGAGAGTGATCACAAGCACGATGCTTTGTATAGGGAAATAACCGCAAAAGGCGGTAACTTACAGCGGCGAGAGTACCACCGGGTGGTGAAACAGCTTGTCCAACAGGAGGTGCGCAACTGGATCGCCGACGACTGGCACCGTTCCTCTGAAAAGAGCAAGAGTCGAGACGCCGTCACAGCAAGCGTCCTCCTGACCAAGCCGAGAAAGCGCTTTCTTCGATTGGAAATTGCGCGAATTACCGGTTTGCCGAGTGGAGACGAGTCCGAGGCACAGCGTCGCTGGCTCGAACTTCACGAGCAAAGAATTTACCAGTACACACGCAACCTGCTTTACTATTCGAGAAATCAGGAGCGGCTAAAATCAAAAAGCAGGGCGGCAAAAGATGCAGCTCGGGAGCGACTGCGACGTGGTGCACTCAGCAGCACACCGGACACCCGCTCGAGCAACGAGCAGGTGCAGGCGCGAGCCACTGGTACGAGTCGGCGAGCGGTCGCGGGATCACCAAGCCAGAGCGTGTGCCCGCGAGTCGCGGTGTCGCCCTCGGACCAGGCTCATACGGTGGTGTCGGAAGCGCCGAGCCAAGCAACCTCCGAAAACGAGTCAGGGACGCGAACAGTAGTGACTGCTCCAGCGCAGCGAGCTTGCCCGATGAAGAGATCCACATGTCCCTTGCCTTCATTATCGTTTGATCTTGAACGCGTGACACAAGAGCATCCTGTTGACGGGGATTGGTCGCTAGCGAGAGAGCTCAATCAGGCGGATACGTGCATCGAGCCGAAATTCGAACCGCGGCCAGCACGGGTCGCTTGCGGTGCGTCATCGGCAATGGCTGGTTGGGCCTCGCCCTGGTCGACCAAGTTCAGTGGCAACCAGACGGGTGCAGATACGGAGACGCTGTGCGGCTGGCTTAGCAGATCACGCCCGGGCGTCGCAGCATCTGCGGCATTCGCCGATGAACAGACTAGTCCATGCTGGCGACAGGCGAGCCCTGAACATCTCACCCAGAATCCAGCGACGCAAGCCCCAACACTCGAGGTTCTCAAAGAAACTGAAGTATCTCTGGAATATGACCTGCACGTTGAGTCTGTAGAGGAAGCGTCAGGCTGGAGCTCTGCAGGCTGGACCCAATTTGTGCATGAATGGACTGGCAGTGTTCAGCCATCCGACGAGCCACCAAATTGGCAGCGTATCCAGACGGCATTCCGAAAGCGAGATCCGTCCGCGGAATCTCTTCCAACTCAGCGGAAAGACTCGGAAACCAGTGCGCTGAGCGCAGACATGTCGGATCTGAACCTCGTATCAGCAACTGGACTCCGCCGCAGCGATTCACTTGAATCGGCCGTCGATGGCTACTTCAGTTCAACGGAGAGCGACCCTATAAGCACCGAAGCAGCATTGTTGAGCGACGGTAGCAGGCGCAGAGCACACATTTCATGCCGGACGCAAGCGCGACAACGCATGGAGGAGCTCGTCCGCCAAGGTAGACTTTCAGGCTCCGGTCGACCGCTGGTGCCGACCACCCCGCTCCGCGAAGGCGTGATTTAGCTCCTACCACTGGCAATGGAAACACATGATGCCGTTTGTGCACAGAATTTTCTTGTAAAGTATGTCGTGCGTCCCGGAAAAGTTGCGCGACCCAATGGGACCCGCCGACGCGGGTCTTGCCCCATGCTAACGGTGCAGTCGGCGCCGTCACTGGCCTCCACCGGTGCGACGCCTCCAACTCACGCTCCTATACAAGCAAGAGTGCGCAAGCACCCTGTTGATCAACGCTACAAGCACTCGGTATCCCTGCAACGCGTATCCCAACGTTTACAGAAACCCGAACCCATCTGAAACCTTCCGCCCCAAATATCTTGAACTCTATGATTCCACATGAATCAAATGATACATCTCACATCGATACGATCAATGAACGCTCATCCCCGAATCGTCGTCGTCGTCGTCGTCAAATTCGCGGCACTGCCGTTGAACGGAGGTGTCGTGTCCACTTGCGCAGTCGCCCGCGTCCACGAAGGGCAAACACGCACGCCACTCGATCCGCGATCACTGGCCGGCCGCTGTGCGCCGCTTGCCGCCGGGTCCGTGTCCAGATTAGTCGATCTGGCGCCACTCGGCAGCGGATCGACTAATTTACGCCGCAACAGGAGCGTCTTTCATCGGCAGACATGGCGCAGCGATCTGGCGCCACTCGGCAGCGGATCGACTAATTTGCGCCGCAACGGGAGCGTCTTTCATCGGCAGACGTGGCGCAGCGATGCGTTCGATCTCGCGCCGCACTCGATACGCGCTCGATGCGCCCGCGAATTCGGGGACAAGACGCTTGCGGTACGTACCGCACGACGGACAGCTGACGATGCAGACGGGTTCACGAAGCCATACGACGGTTGCTCGAGGTGATAAATTGTGTTGGTGTTTTGTGTACAAAGTCGAAAGCACAACGATATTTTCGTGCTTTTTTTCTCTGGTACGTTGCGTGCCAAGTGGCATACCCAACTATCTTCATCGGCTACTAGAAGTTTTATGCTCTATGGCAACTTGTGCGGAAACCGGGGAGCAGAGTACCAGCGAGTTATCTTGTATCCCTGTTGACTGGCTGCCGCTTCTTGGACCTGAGCCACACGAGCACTCTAGTTTCTCGTACGCAAGCGATAGTCTTACCGAAGGGTGGAAAACCTGGTTGCACAGGTTTACTGCCGAGGCGCTTTCCGGCACGATCGAGAGCCTTAGTCAGGATACGATGTCGGAGAGCGACCACGGGACGCACTCCGTATGCTCATCGATTTTAGTAGACGACCTCAAAGGTGTAGGGTATCCAAACTGGAAGCGTGCACCGTTAAATACTTCGCTCGATGGAGGCGACCTCGTCGGTGCTGCGAACGCCGCGGCGCATTCAGCAGCGCTCTCGCCGGTGACACCTCAGCCCGTGCACCTCGACACGCAAACTCGCCTGGATGCCATGAGCCCGTTCTGTGAGGGCAGCGACCCGTCAGCATCTTCGACGACGACGACGACGACGCCTTGGTGTCGCGCCCGCAGCACTCCGTTGTCGGAAACGAGTTCCATAGCGCGCGCTGGCCCCGCCTGCTTCGATGATCTATCGACAGATACACAACAGCCTAATGTTTGCATCTTCTGCGCGCATCTCCTGGAGGCCTCTCATGCGAGCGCTGTTCAGCAGGTCCTCCATTCGATCGGATGGGAAGCGTTGCGCGCTTCTCGTGGAGGCAGCGACCATGGGCGCAGAACATCGTCCGCGGACGTCTCGGCATCGTCGTCGATGCCGACTCGGAGCTTGTCGCTCAAAAGAGACGTCGCGGGTGCTGGCGGCGAACCCGATTCTTTCGGAGAAGATCATCCCCGGACGGCAAAAAAGCTCAAAACAAAGCCGAGTCCGGGCACGGAGCAGACGATAGACACGTCCTTGCAAGAATATCTCGCTGATTCCATTCCCTTGAATAACGGCATCGAGATAGATAACCGCAAGCGACGTGACTGGACCCCCGAGGAGGACAATCGTCTGCGCCAGCTTGTGGAAGCGCATCTGTCCACGCTGCGAACTGGTGCGCACATGACGCGGGATAGGGAACCTCGTGGACTCTGGCCCCATGAAGATGATGATCTTGATCAGCCCGATAGCGAATACGACCCTACACGAAACGCCTACGGCAATGTCCAGGTCTCTGTGTCGGGCCTGCGAATACCGTGGACGCAGATCGCGTCACGCTTGCCGGGACGTACTGCCGCCCGCTGCCGTGAACGATATCGGAACTATTTGGATCCGAGTATTCGGCACGAGCCCTTTAGTGCCCGTGAGGATCTCATCATCCTGCGCGAGTATGAGCGACGCGGGCCAGCGTGGGCCTTCATCGCTTCGAAACTCAAGGGGCGTTCAGAGAATGCGGTGAAGAATCGACTTCACGCTCTCATCCGAAAGGCACGGCGTTCATCGGCCGTCATCTGAGGCCTTATATCCACCCGACGATTGCTGGGCGAGCGAGCACAAGCCCCGTACTTGCCCTGGGATGCGAGTCTGGGGCGCTGGCCTCAGCCTGATGAATGCGGCATCGACAACATTCGGGCCAGCGCTTCCCGTGCCGGCAACGAGTTGCGCGGACGGCTCGTTCGCGCTCAACGATGCGAAACTCGCTGCAGAAGCGGCCGCATCCTTGAAGCAGCACGTGCGTATGTGGAGGTGTGTGTGTATAGACGAACTGCTCGCATTCCTGCATGTGCTGGGCAAGCGCCCGGCATCGGTGTCGTGGCTTGAAGAATCTAGTAGGCGTGCTGAACCGCGCATTCTCCGCTAATCCACAGATTCACCACATCCTGTACGCTGTAGCAGGCCAGCATGGCCTATATTGGAAAAATAGTATAGAAACAGACGCAGCGACAGCGTAGCAACATCGATCGCGCGCTTCGGGTGTCCACGTGTCGCTCTGGAAACGTTCGCTTGCTGCTCCACTGGGCAAGCCCCGAATGCTCCGGTCATCAGTCGGTAGGGCGGCTGCCAAGCTGGCCACAGATGGGCGACAATCGAGATACCACCGTAGCGTTTGTGCTGCGAAAAAGGTTCTGCATGAGCAGTTCTTGATGCAACAATGTGACGCTGCGAATGGCGTTCCACGAGCCATGACCACCGCTCAACAATGCATCCGCAAGGCAGATGCATTCGAATGTTGCACAGCTTCCAGTGGCGTGTGCCTCAATTTCTCCATAACACCGCAGCATCGTCGGTATGCAGTATTTACAACTTCATTCCTGGGGACGCTCAAGGTCTAGTAAAGCACGCGTGTCGACAACAGCTCGATCGCAACGAGCTACCACAACTCGTACCGTCCTGTCTTTGACGCGCTAAAGACCGGGTCCTGTGGCAGATCCGGGATATCCAGACTCGGTGCCGGGACAAACGCCATGTTTGTGTCGACAACGATGGATTGCGTCGCATCACCAGGCCTCTGCTTCTTCTGTGATCAGCCTTTTGTCAGGTATGGCGGTAGCGCTCGTGAACGGGATCGATGCTGCTGATAACGTCTCTGAGGTCGCCTCGTTCTCGAAAAACGAAACTCGGCGCTGCATACGTCGCAGCAACATCGTGGCACTACGCGTACCCAACGCTACCGACTAACATTGGTAGCAGACGCACGCGATGACCTACAGCTCTGAACCGAGAAGCATCGACATCGATTCTGATATCATGCGGAAAAGCGACGTGGCACTTGTTCGTGCAGGCGTATCAGCGTGTCGTCATGCAGCATGCCGCCTCCAACAACAGGGTCGCAACGCACAAGAGGATCGCCCACCGCCTGATCCACTGAACGTGTACAGCTCATTCGTACTGCGCTCTGCATCAAGTTGCCCCTTAAAGTCCGTTCTGCTGCTCGAGCTGGTGTCCGTTACACGTCCTGCTTTCGCGGACTCGTAGGCGTACGAACCGGGTCCTTACGAACGACTCTTGAACCTGCGGGAAACCGTACACGTGCCAGTGGCAACACTAGACGCCTCCACGGCCTGCATCGAGGCGCCAGCAACCCCAGTGCTACAGAAAACGACACCGCCGGGACCGCTGTTCCTTACCAGGCGTCGCCGCTTGAAGCGGTAATGAAGCGTCACCTACGCCGTCGAGTCGGTCGGACCGTCGCCTTCGTTGTTGCCTGTTGTCTTATCGGCTCTTGGATAGGATGTCAATTAGGCATCAGTCGCAGTAGTTATTCCCTGACGCGCAAACGCACTCCAAGAGCACTTTGGCATGGGGCTGGGCACGAAACCCAGCTGCCTCGGGTGGCGCTCCTCAGCACGACAACGGCAGCGTATGCCCAACGGTTTGCGTACGCGGTTCAGAACAAAGTTCTCTACGCCAAGAAATGGTCAGCGACAGTCGATTTTCTACTCGATTCCTATCCGTATCACTGGTTGAAGGTCGCTGCGACACCCGAGCGACACGCCGAACCAGGACAACCTCTACCACCGCACTACAATCGCCTCTTCGCACTTGAGCGTCTACTGAAGCAAGACGCTCCGTACGACTGGTTCATGTACGTTGATGTGGACGCAGTGATCACGAACTTTTCGATTCCGGTCCAGACGTTCTTGCAAGGAATCAGTCCAGAGCACTACGTGGTCGTTCACGATGGACCCGAGATTAACTCGGGAGCGTTTCTCCTCCGTAATACACCGGAATCCTTGCAATTTGTGCGGAACTGGATCGCACTGGGCACCCAGTGGCCGCAAGCGAGTCTAGACCAGACCGCTCTGTGGCACCTTCTGTATCTGCATGCCGCGTTCCCGAGTGCTCCACCAGAGTTGCTCCTGCGTTACGCCCATACCTACCCCTGTCGAGCGTCGGTGCTTTTCCCCGTTCATTTCGTGGGCAGTCCAGCGCTACAACGGGCGCCGGCTGCCATGTTGCGGCACATCGAAGGATGTTGGCGATACCATATGGCTCGCCTCGGTTATGGGTACGGTCAACGCAACCGCCAGCGGCGGCAGCAGCAGCAGGCGGTGTATTACCGCCACGAAGCACCTGGTTTCAACTTTTATGCTAGCGTCGGCCGACCAGAGAACTGTGCGCTGCGGCACGCGAGTCAGCTGTGGCGACCCGGAGACTGGCTCATCCAGGACAGCGGGTACGGCCTCGAAGACTCGTACGAAACAGTGAACGAGACGGTGCTGGTGCGCTGCATCAGGCCACCGTGTTCGACGGAGATCTGGAAGGACGAAGCGAAACCCGGTATGATCGCTTCGTGGGATCGACAGGCGCTGCTTCTCTATCCACAAAACAGGTGGCATCGGCGTGGTCCCGATGATTCGGAGCCTTTTGCTGCTCCGTAGCGATGCATGGACGAGAAAGCGCACATCGCGCAGGGTACAACACAAGCACCACGAGCGACCATAGCGGGTTTTTGTTTCAGGTCGGAGGCGGTCGGTCAGAAACGACAATCGCTAGTTCTTCCGGGCATCTTCTTTTTTGTGAGAGGAAGAACTGGCTTGGACTGGCTGGGACTTGCATGTCTCGTTCAGGTATTTCGACGGCACGGGCGCTGAAGAGGCGACGTGCACCGGGGCTGTGCTCCCAGGCATGGTACGCGGCCTGTTGCGGGGAACTGTTCGGATCGGATGAAGTGTTTGTGTTCGTTTTGTTCGGGGGCACAGGGTCGTTTCCACGAGCCATGAGAGCCCAAGTGCGCGATACGTAACATTATCGACGAAAGCGTTTATGATGCAGCACCAGACACGTTCGATACCCAGCAACGACGACGATCCGTGCTTCCATTCTGCGGTACGAGTCGGGTTTTACGAACCTCCAGGTGCTGAACGACAGTCACTCGTTCTTTTCTTTGGCGAAGCAAGTCAGTGGATGCGGTCATCCGGGTGCTGTGCCTGCTACGCGCGCTCGCTATCGCACCTATACCTGCAGCGCGGAGCAGACACACACAGACATTGCACAGCGTTTACGGGCATGTGCGAGCGTTGACGCGAGGTAGCGCACGAGCACACACACACACACACACACTGCTGCGAAGGTGGCATCGAGGGCGGTCTGCGCAGAAGCAAGGGCAATAGATCGGTGCCCCAGTGTATCGATGGACGCACAGACTTTAACCTTCCGAAATGCCTATGCGTAGCGTATTCTAATAAATAATGAATCGCGAACAGCAATTGGCCCCGTTTGGGCCTCATCGTCCGTTCATCACCGACTCCTCGGTCTTTTTCATTCGCACCAAACTGCACCAACAGGAAAAACTGGGTATAACGAACCAAGTTCGAAAATATCTCGCAAGGAGTTTGAGCTTCACTCGCGCTCCTGTACGCATCAGAATCTACGACTGACACGCAGTGCTTCCCATGAAAACAGCCCAGTGGCATGACAGCTACCTCGAATCGATGCAAGCATGCAAGAGACTCATGCATCTGTCCAAGTCGTCAGCGTTTCTTGTTCACAACGATTCCAGTGGCCTCAATGCTTCAAAATACCACAGCGCAACGCGATAGGCGTCATCGTCGACGCCTGTGCACATTGACAGCACGCTCGCCCGAAGCAAGCGTCTGCTTTCAGGTTGCATTCGAAGAACGCGCTGCCTCTGGTCGTGTGGGTCGCCTCGCAGACTCGATCTGGAACCAGGCGAGTTCCTCGACCTCTCTGCAGATGTTACGTCGCTGTTTGCGCGCGGTCACCGGCTCCACATCGCACTCCGCATTATGTCGAATGACGTACTCGCGGTGCAGGTAAATGAGGCCACGACGATTCCGGAGCCACGCTGGTGGAGCTTTCATGCCGAGCGCCCGAATCATTTCCCGGAGACGACGTTCAGTCAGGCCGTCGTACCAAACCTCGGGAATCTTCCGCATCGGATATTCGTCTTCGAGCGTGTTGGTGGCTTTGGCCAAAGCCCGAGATCCGGCTTCCGGAAAGCCGCTCGCCTCTACGGCATCCAGTTGATCCAGGCATTCATTCACGTGGACCTGGATAAAAGCCGGCGGGTATGCACGATTGCAAATGGGGCACTCGACATACTTGGTATGGTCTCTTTGCTGGATCCTCTCGCACGAGGCCCGTCGAGTGAACGACGCGTGACCGCTTGTCGCCGTCGACTCTGCATCGTTTCGTGGGCGCGGCTCCATTGCCCGTGCAGCTTCACCAGGCAACGCGGTGGGCGTCCGAGTTGGAGCAGCCTCCGACCAATCCTCCGCGTAGATGTCGTCTGTTTTCTGAAACACTGGAAGCGGCTGCGGTACAGCCGCAATGCCGCTCAGTCCTCCGTTCGGACGCTGGGCTCCCGCCCGTTCAGCGCTTCTTTCGAATCGATGACTGGGTTCGGTGCGCTTCGACATTGACACTGCAGAGGAAGCCGACTCCTCGCAATTTCCACAACAGACACCCGCTTCATCCCAATTCTGGTGTTGTCTGTCTATCCAAACAGCTGATGCCGCTGCGGTATGCTCGTCTGGCGGGACAGGAGCGCTCCGAGCGCCACGTCTAGTCGCAACTTGTGCGGTCAGCGCTGCCGCTCGCACCGGGCAAGCTGCTTCGGTTCTTTCTCGAACCGTGAGGCCGCTCTCAGTCGAAGCTTCCAATTTCGAGCTCCGGCATTCCGTATTCCCAGCGTGCTCTTGTGGTGAAAAGCGGGTTAGCACGCATTCGCGTGCTTGTTGCCACGCGGTTGTAACGTCCTGAACCAAACGGTTTCGACGAAGTTGCCCTGCACTGGCGGGCGCTCGACACTGCGGGCACTCGCTTCGATAAACAAGCGCACGACGAATGCATTCGCTGCAGAAACTGTGGCCACACTCAAGCAGCACAGGCGCGCGGAAGTGTTCCCCACAGATCGGGCACCGAGTTAAAACGTCGAGGGAACGGAAGGCCTCGTGCGGCCAGTGGTAGCCCTCGGGAACGTCCAGACTAGCAGCAACCGCTTCTACTTTCCCTAAAGAGAGACCATTCTTCGGCATTCGGAGAGGTAGTGAACATGAGCTATGGTTAGGTCATGCGGCAGCCGCGGTTGCCGCAAAAGCAGCGTCTAGGAAGATGAGGTGTTGAAGGCTAGAGCGGCGTTCCAGCAGCCTGGAGGATGATGCTGCTTCGCTGTGGTCTTTCAGCTCAGTTGTGCTCCATGCCCAGGTGCGTGGCATCAAATGCTTTTTTGCCTTTTATAGTAGAAACATTCAAAGTGCATTCATTTGAAGAAATAAAAATCCAAGGGAAAGGTGTCGACATGGAAAGCGAGGATCCAGGAGGCCAGAAACAAAGGGAATACATGCCCTTCTCTTCGACCGTCGAGCGAAGATAGCCGAGTAACGAAGAAGAAGAAGAAGAAGCGGGCGCTGGGCGAGCAAAGCTCTTCGCCCCACGGGACAATGACAAGACGCAAGTGGCTCGGAGGGCAAAAGTTCGGGGAATGCTTCCATTGATGAGTACGAGCAGCAGCGAGAAATACATGGAGTTCGTGAATCGAAACTTCAACGCTGCTGAGAATACCAGAAACTGTGTGACGCTGAAGACGAGATCCGAGGAGATGACGCAAGCGAACTCCATGGTGCAGCGTCTAATACTCGAAGTCTGCAAGGAGAAACCTAAACCGATAGCAGTCGGCATGTCAGAAAAGGCTGGCTCGCGTCTGCAAGTGGATCTACATTTACCCTCGATGGGAAAGGACCTTTTTCGGTTTCACAGATCACACATCACAAACGCTTCTTTGAAGTCTACACTGGTATCGGATAATAATGTAACACTGAACTAGTCGCACTGTTTCTCGTATACAACGCTTTTCGAAAATTGTTTCGATGCACAGCCTTGTTATTCAAAGTGCTGGAACAAAGCCCTACGGATTCTTTGGTGCTTTTGGGAATCTCGCTCGGCTCGTCGGAATCGCTCTATGGACGCGTTGTCCCCGGCGTTCATGATATCAGCGAAATAAACATGATTCCGGACGTCCTCG
>Ga0123519_10006027_pt1 | contig 19180 bp, 16 predicted proteins | sample YelNatPaOPRAMG02_FD_87396 | JGI IMG/M metagenome (GOLD analysis project Ga0123519, IMG submission 87396) | Hot spring microbial communities from Yellowstone National Park - Yellowstone National Park OP-RAMG-02 (version 2) | ecosystem: Environmental > Aquatic > Thermal springs > Hot (42-90C) ... | reverse complement strand
CTTCATGACATTTCTTAATGGAAAATCTCGACGAATAATCTTTATCCCTCTTTCACTCCTATATTTATTAAATATCTTATCCACAAACTTATTTCGTTGTTCACCAACTAAAAATGAAACTGGGTAACCATAAGCATAAAATGATTGTCCTAAAAGTTCTATGTTTCCAAGATGCCCAGAAACAATTACTCCTCCTTTACCTAACCGTAATGCATTATCTAAATATTCTTTACCTTCAAATACAACTGCCTTCTTTATGTCCTCAAGTGACATCTTTGGAAATCTCATTATCTCTAATATTGCTATCCCAAAGTTGTGGTATACATTGCGCGCAATATCCAGGAGTTCATATTCTGTTCTTGTATCACCTAATGCAAATCTTAGGTTATCAAGAGCAACTTTTTTGCGTATTTTCACAACATAAAATCCGATATCACCAATTAATCTCATTATAAAAACACCTAATTTAAATGGTATATTTTGAACTATAAACGCTAATACAACAATAAAAATATACTCTATGTAATGTCTAACTCGTTGCATTTTCTATTTATTTTCCATATGAAAAGCACTTACAATATCAACGCTTATATTTTATATTATCGAGGGTAATTGACTACATATAAATACAAACTGAACGGCACTGCGAACAAATCTTTTTTCTGCCCCACACTTAACTACCACCTATCACACACAAGGCAGAAAAATGTTTGTGAGCAGTGTTTTAATTCATTTTCGCATCCAATAACCTAAAAGAGCATTTTATCCTTTTCCCTTTTGCATCTATAAACCAAACATAAGAAAATGAATTCTAAGTGAAGTCAATAAGAACTGAACGGCACTGCGAACAAATCTTTTTTCTGCCCCATACTTAACTACCACCTACAACACTCAGGGCAGAAAAATGTTTGAGAGCAGTGTTTTAATTCATTTTCGCATCTATTAACCTGAAAGAGCATTTTATCCTTTTTCCTTTTGCATATACAAGCCATAACTAAGAAAATGAATTCTAAGTGAAGTCCATAAGAACTGAACGGCGCTGCGAACAAATATTTTTCTGCCCTCCTTACTACCTATTCACTAACTTACTCGCTACCCAACTCATTTCTATATCAATCGCTTCATAATTACACAATTCATGACAACACATACAATTAATACAATTCTTATACTCAATCACAGGATATTTGTTTTTTATAACAATTGTTTTCATTGGACAATTATTAACACATATTTTACATATTGTACATTTCTCAGTATTTATTTTAGGTCTAACCCATACAAACTTACCCAGTATATCTATAATAAATTGAGGTATATTTCTGACAATAGCGTTTGAAGGTCGTTTCGGATTTTTATAAAAAATATTTTCCAACTTTTCACCAAGTATCTCTATTTTATTTAAATTCATCTCACCCAGTCCTTGTAGGTACGCAATTTTGTTAGTTGGTATATCATCTGGTTTATATCCAAATATTCTACAACTCACACTATCAATTGCAACCATATCATTACTCGCTAATATTGCACCAATATTTACTAATCTACCTGCTGATGGACCCTGTCCATCCATCCCAACTATTGCATCCATTATACATAATTGTGGTTTTATTATAGAAAATATATCAACCAATAACTGACTAAAATTTGTAGGATTTATTGCCTTTTTATGATATTCTGTCTTTCTTACACCCGGAACACATCCGTAAAGATTCTTTATTGCACCAGTGAAAAGCACTAAATTATGTGTTTTAAGTTTCGGAACATTTATAATTACATCATAAGAAAATACAACTTTACTAATAATTACTTCAGGAGTATATTTACGGTTCTTTATTTTAAATATTTCTACACCACCTGTTTCAAAAGAAATCAAATCAACTTTTTCTTCATCACATACTTTTTTCATACCAGTTTCAATCCAGTATTTCTCTATATTAGCAAAAGTTGTTCTTGTTTGTGTAGTGACAATATTACCTCCTGGACTATCACCTACATATGGTATAGCACCAACTTTCCTAACTAATCTTATTACTGCTCTTACTATTTCTGGATGTGTTGTTTTACCGCGTTCAGGTGACCTTGGAGAAAGTAGATTAGGTTTAATTAAAACTTTTGCTCCTGATTTAATATATTTATCTATACCACCAATAAGGTCAACACTATATTCTACAGCTTTGATTACCTTTTCTCTATCATAATTGGCACATTTGACAATTGATACTTTCGAATTCATTTTTTTATAATCTCAAAATCCACGATATAATCCATAACTCTTTGCTAATTCTAAAACTTTATTGTATTCAGTCAAATTTATTCTCCTATTTATCTCAGGATACTTATCAGCATTAAAACATGGTCTATACTGGTCCATTATATTTATATATGTATCTTTAGAAATTTCTTCTGCAATAAACTTAATAACTTTTTCTGAACCAGCAATATTATTAGGTAACACAAGATGACGTATAATTAACCCTTTTTGAGCGATCCCATAAACAGATTTCAAATCTCCAACCTGACTATACATTTCTTTTACACAATCTTTACAAATATCAAAATAGTTTTCTGCATTAGAGTATTTTTTTGCGTATTCATTAATCCCATATTTAATATCAGGCATATAAATATCTATTATCCCGTTAAGTAATTTTATAATTTCAACATTTTCATATCCACCACAATTGTATACTATTGGTATTCTTAATCCTTTCTCATAAGCTTTCTTTATTGACATCACTAATTGTGGAACAAAATGTGTCGGTGTAACAAAATTTATATTATGACATCCTAACGATTGTAATCCTATCATTGTATCTGCTAATTCTTCAACTGACATTATTTTACCTATACCTAAATGACTTATATCATAATTTTGGCAATAAACACAACCTAAATTACAGTTTGTTAAAAAAATTGTTCCTGAACCATGGTCTCCAACAAGTTCTGGTTCTTCTCCAAAATGCGGTCCTGAACTTGATACAAGAATATCTAGTCCTGACTTACAATATCCGGAATTTTTCTTTGTTCTATCAACAGAACATTTTCTTGGACATAATTTACATTCTTTTAGTATTTCGTACAATCGTTCAATTCTATTATTAAGTTCTCCTGTTTTATATAAATTTATGTATCCCGGAGTATATACTTTACTCATATTATTAAGAAAAATTATACAAATAAAGACGAGTAAAATCAAGAAATTTATTACTGCTTTATTACTGCTTTTATTAGAGGAATATCAATTATACCATAAGGTGAGTAAAATCGTATGAGAAGTGGTATTTTCTGTCTATTTTTACTTAACCAGATATTAACTCTAAATCCTCTGTTATCTTCTCCTTTCAAATAAGGTTCTAATAAAAATGCTTCCATATTTCTTTCAAACAAAGAAATTACATCTTCACGCTGTACTTTTACTACTAAATAATGTATTTTACCTTTATTAAATATTGTAAATTTATATTCAGTACCAATTATTAAATCTTTTGTCCTTAATTTATATAACCATGTAACAGCATCATCTATTTGCTCCAGTATTTTATATTCAGTATTTCGATTAATCATATCTATTATAGTCATGTTTTCTGTATCAAATTTATATTCTGCCGAATGCCTTAAATCACCTTCTTCAAGAAATTCTGAATAAATTAAAGGATTTAAATCATTATAATTAATTATTGATTCAATCCTATCATTAACCCTAAAGAAAAAAGATTCTTTTGACCATATCTTAAGTACTATTTTTAACTGTTGTTGTCCGGATATAACTAATTTATCGACACTTTCTAATAAAATATTACCAATTGATAATCCTGAATATTTTATTTCATAAATCAGTTTTTCACCAATAGTAAATGGATATTTACCATATCTATCTTTAATATATGTTATATTTTCAAAAGGTAATAATGAATGTAAAAATTCTTTACTTTTGTCTGAAATAGGTTGTAATCCTAATTGAACTTTACAATTATATGTATCTGATTTTAAAATAAATTTTATTAAGTGCTTCCCTCCTCCAATTTTAATGTTCTTCGTTACTATTTCATAATTACTATATTTACTTCTATTATTTAACATAGTTTTTTCGTCTATTAAAAATTCACAGTAATTGTTACTCAATAAATAGACAAAATATTCCTTTTCTGATTGAAGATTAATATATTTCTGCCATATAATACCAAATTTTTTTATTGGACCCATACACGCACCTTCTTTCTCTCCCCATGTGAAATTTATTTCTTTATCATAACGAACATATATTAAATCAGAAAATATTTTGGTATCCATATAATACATACCTAAATAATAATCATTATCAAGTGTTTTATTAACAATCTTTGGAATAATTCTGTTCTGTTTTTCTGTTAAATATTTCTTATAACTTATCCCAATAATAAAAAATATTAAACATACAATAAATATTAAACTAAAAAAAATTCTTTTCTGACTAATATCCAAATTTGTATTCACTACTTTAATGTATTTACTAAATTTATTTAAACAATAATAACATAGTAGTATCATTATTAACCAGAATATTATCAATATAATTGTTTCAATAGTAAAATTAGTAAATGATGGAAAAAATTTATTTAAATTAGTTTTTATGTTACTCAATAAATTCAAAATTCTGCTTGTATTATATATTTCTACAGGATATTTTATCGGATAATTTAGTGAAGGATAATAAACAAAAAAATATGAAAAATAGAATGTAATTAAAATACTTATTATATATCCTATTTTAGTCGTAATTCTGTTGGTTTTCTCAAAATAATATGCACCAAATGGTATAAATAATGCTATAACTGAAACAAGAAATTTACCAATAGGACACCATCCACCCCACCAGAAATGGTATCCTGCCCCTGGAAGAAGTTCAAATAAAACAATACAAATGATTAATAATGTTTCTTTCTTCCATTTTCTGAAAGCAATTAAGACACCTATTATAGCGAAAAGATAATGTGGTGCATATGTTATAATACCGAATTGACGATCAAAAAAAGAACCGATTAAACCAATTATAACATTGTGACTGAATAGAGGTTCATTTTGATACGGTCCAATTATATTTTTATAAAATATAAAATTAAATATAACAAATCCTGAGACTAAAATAATGAATGGAATTAAAATCTTGATGATATCTTTAATTCTTTTTAATAGAAAAAATGGTATCGCTAATAATATTACTACAACAATAGATGTATACCTGATATGTAACCATGGAAGAATACCTAAATATAATCCTAATTGAATATAATCGGAAATATTAAAAGTATTCCGATTTTTAAATAAAATTATTAATGAATTAACTGTTATCAAACAAGCAATAATTTCAGGATATACTTGGTTAGAAAATATTAATAACGGAATACTCAATCCTGAAATAAGTGAAAACAAAAATGAATATTTTTTACTTATATTAAATATTCTACAAAATTTATAAATTCTTAATATCAATATACATGTAACGAAATTCAAAAACAATCTAACACCGAGTTGATCTGAAATAGCGTATGCTGGTATCAATAAAATCGGTAGCAAAATATAATGGGCTGGATATTCTTTATCTTTAATTTTTATTATATGTCTATCATCAATCTTTTCTCTAAAATAGTTTTTATAATCTTCTGAATCGTAGTTATTTTTTAAATCAATATCACCATCTTGTAGTATACTGTGAGTAATAAGTAAATAATGATTCTCATCACCAGTAAAATAATGATATTTATTGAATACAATACTTACTGTCGAAAAGAAAATAAATACAATGATAAATAAAAATATTTTTATTTTTTGTTCAGATGCAGTATAAAAGAAAATATTTATTTTTTCAGTTACAAGACTAAATTTAATAAATCTTATTTTAAGATTTATTGACCAAATTATAGATATGATAGGTAAAAAATATTCAATTCGAATAATTCTTCCTGTAACAGGAATCGGAAACCAAAAATTTATTTGCAGAAAATATTGAATGACATAAGCAAAAAGCAAATAAAATGGTAAAAAAATGTTACTATCTTCAATTAATCTATCAATTAATGTAATATTGTTATCTTTTTTATAACAAAAAATAGAAATAGAAACCCATAATAATAACAATAAAAATATTGATAGTAAGAATATAAATCCATTAAAAAAATGAAACGGGGATAAATTATCAAAATAATAAGGTTGGAATATTAAACTTAAATAAAGTGAAATACTAATTGCGGCTAATAAAATTTTGATAAAACAAATAATTACCCATATAAATCTTTTATCAAATCTCATCAGAAAAATCTTTACATTTTTAATTTATATAAATTTTGTAAATCCTTTTTAACTTCTTGTTCTCCTTTAATAAGCCGTTCTTTCTGCATAATTTCTTGTTTTAATGTATTTATCTGTTTATTTTTCAGTAATATCACATTTTCTATATCTGTTGTTATCTGTTTAATTTTTTCTTCTAATACATTAATCTCATCCTTTATCATTTTCTCTTCCTGAACAAGTTTATCCATAATATCTTTCTCTTGATAAATTTTTTGTTCACAAAATTCTATCTCATTTTTAATATTATTAATATTTTGTATATATGGTTCAAACATTTTCTTTGAATCGGAAGTCGTTTCACTAATCTCTTTACGTAATTTTTCTTCAATATTTATCAACTCATTAATCAACTTCTGTTTTAATTCTCTTTTTTTTGATATTTCGGTATTAAGACGGTCCTCCCTAATACTGATCCGTGTTTGAAGTATAAATATTTCGTTATCCTTTATTTTTAATTCAGATTGTATTTTATCCAACTGGTTTTTAAGTTTATTTTTCAATAATAGAATATCTTTTGATAACTTGTCATAGATATCTTTTTCTTCTGTAAATCTTTGACTCCTAAGTAAATTCAGTTTTCTGTTAGTATCTTCTAATTGTTTTTGTAAAGTTTTGATTTCTAAATTAAGTTTATTAATAGTATCTTTCGCTGATATTTTTATGTTATTGTATTGCTCTTTAAGTAATTCTATTGTTCTCTTCAATTTTTCCTGTTCGCTATTAAGTTTTTCTTCTTCTGTTTTCCATTCGTTAATAATCTGTCTCTCTTTCTCTTCAGCAAATGATTTTAATTTATCCAGTTGTTCTGTTTTTAATTTAAGTTCACGAGAAAACATTTCTTGATTTAATTTGATATCTTCTTCCAATCTCTTTATTTCTTCATTCATCTGTTCTTTAGTTGAAATTAATTTATTTATATCATTTATTTCTGATTCTGTTTTTTCTATCTGATTTTTTAGAGATTTTATCTCCTCTTCCAATTTTGATTTAATATCAGCATTTTTTGTTATTTCATCCGAAATTGTATATCTGAGGTAACTTAATTCCTTTTTCAAATCATCATTTTTTTTAGTTAGTTCAGCTATACTCGAAATCTTCTGTTCTAATAATTTTTGTGTTTCTGCATTATAAATTGAATTTAATTTATTATACTCGTCCTCTTTACTAAGTATCTGTTCACTGTATTGTTTTCTTTCTGTAACAAGTTTTGTATAGAGGTCATTGTATCTATTTTCTAAAGACAATAACTCTTTTTTAAGTGCATCTATGTTCTGATATGACTTTAAAATTTTTTCTAAAACTAATTTAAGTTGAATTATTTCGTTATTGTATTTATTTTTTTCAATATCTGCATTTTCTCTTATTTTCAGTAATTCTAATTTTAAACCCTCTTTCTCATCTAAATATCTTCTATTTTCTTCAATAAGCGCCTTCTCTATTTCATTTATTTTTATATTTAGTTCATTAATTATACTCTCTAAATTTTGTTTCTCAATATTATTATTGGCAATATCTTCTTTATACCTATTTTCTATATCCACTATTTCTTGTCTTAATCGATCTAAATCTATTTTATGTTCATTTCTAATTTCGTTTAAAGCACTAAATTTTCTTTTATACTCTTGGCTAAGTTCATCTAATTTAATTTTAAGTTGCTCTACTTCTTTATTATTTCTATCAATTTCATTCTCATACTTAGATTTCAAATCTAATAACTTCTGTTCAAGAATTTGTTTTTCTTGCAACATTTCTGATCTTTCTTTTGTAATTTCTGTTTCTAATACTGATATGTTTTTGTATATATCTTCAATCGCTCCTTTTATATTTTCTTTTTGATTCTGCTTAAATTCGATATTATTTAAAAAGTTCTTTTCTAAATCTGATATCTGATTACGAAACAATTCTAAAGCATCTTTTTTCTCTTCTATAGATTTTAAATTACTAAACTTTTTCAATTCTATATTTAAACTATTAAATTTTTCATTAATAGAATCATATAATTCTAAAATTAATTGGTCATATTCATCACCTGTTTCTGAAATATTAGTTTCGCGTTTAGAAATTATCTGTTTTGAATAAATAGTTATAAATAATATTGTTAAAACTACAATAAATAAAATTAAAACTAAAAACTGATATAATTGATATAAATTCATATTATTCTCTACCTTCTAATATAATAAATTTTAAGTTTATTGGATGTTTTCTCAAAGTCAATCAAATGGGTAATTATTATACTGTTATTATATAACAAATATTTATTAATTTCAAAAAAGTCTAATTTTTACCCCTTTTATAATTTTGCTATAAGCAATATTTTATCTCAATAAAAAAGGTATATATGTGTTCTTATTTACTAAACTTAACTTCAAATATTTCCTTTGTTCCTATATGGTAACATCCTTTCTAAATACTTATTTTAACCTTGTTCTCTTTTATGTCAAGGAAGAAAAAAAATTTCTAGTATTTCAAATCATAACGGACAATGTACTTTTTGTTAATTTATACACTAATTTTGTCTGTTTTTCAATACTTTTTTAAAAAATATTTTTATGAAGATCTATTACCTATTCCTAAATTATTTGATTTTTATATAAGTTATATTATATAATTTTTAAATCAGAGGATATTGAAAATGAATTTAGCATTTCTTGATGTAGAAACAACAGGTTTATCTCCATTTTGTGGTGATAGGATATGTGAAATAGGTATATTATTGTGTGTTTCGACAGAATCATTAACTGAAATAAAATTGAAAAAAAGTTATAGTAGTTTAATAAATCCCGAATGTAATATTTCTCCAGGAGCATCAGCAATAAACGGGATAACAAATGATATGGTTAAAAACGCTCCTGTATTCAGTAAAATTGCTAAAACTATAATTAAGTTATTAAAAGATAATATTGTTGTTTGTCATAATGCTAATTTTGATATAAATTTTCTTAAAAAAGAATTAGAACTTGCTAATACGGATATGATTGATACCAAAATAATCGATACATTGTATATTGCAAGAAAATATTTTAATTTTCCATCAAATAGTTTACCAAATCTTGCTTATTATTTAGGTATAAAAACTAAAACATATCATCGCGCATTATCTGATGCACATTTAACAAAAAATATTTTAGTTTATTTTATTGATAAACTTAATGAAAGAAATATATCAAAAACTGAATATATTCATGATATAAAAACAAAAATATCACAAAAACCAAATAGAAATAATTTCATTATATTACCGACATTAATTGAAGAATTGATTAATACTAGTAAAAAAATACATATAAAGTATATTTCATCTGATGGCGAGTTAACAGAACGTGTTATCATGCCAAAGGAAATTGTCCGTGAAAATAATTATATATATCTTGTCGCATATTGTTATCTACGTAATTCTGAACGCATGTTCCGATTAGATAGAGTGATTGAATATAAAACAGATTAACGAAAGTAAAATTCAATATATGAAAATAGGTATAATATCAGATACACATGAAAATATGCCACTTATTGCAAAATCAGTAGAAATTTTCAATAACAAGCATATTGAATTACTATTTCATGCAGGGGATATTATTTCACCAATAACTTTTAATGAATTCCAAAAACTGAAATGTAAGTTTATTGGTGTTTTAGGAAATAACGATGGTGAAAAAAAGATGCTGAAAGAAAAATTTAATCAAATTGGACAACTGGCTGAAAAATATTATGAGACAGAGATATTGAATAACAGAATATTATTAATACATGAACCTGATATGCTTGATATATTTATTAGTTCATTAAAATATGATATTATAATTTACGGTCATACACATAAAGTAGATGTAAGGACAGTAAACAGAACTTTAATAATTAATCCTGGTGAATGCTGTGGTTGGTTAACAGGAACTTCAACTATTGCAATTTTAGAATTACCAGGAAAAAAAGTTGATATCATAAATTTATAACAGAATATATAATTAAAGAAAATAGTATTTAGAATTTATACTCTAATTATTATCAAAAAATTAATATCAATCTCTAATAGAAAGAGGACATTTTAAAAGTGGAAATAGATTATTCAAAGACAGTTAATTTACCTAAAACAGAATTTCCTATGAAAGCAAACTTACCTGTTAGAGAAAAAGATATAATTACTTTCTGGGAAAAAAATAGAATCTATCAAAAAATAATTGAGAAAAATAAAAATAATAAAAAATTTGTTTTACATGATGGACCACCATATGCAAACGGGTTGATACATATCGGACATGCATTAAATAAAATACTTAAAGATATAATTATTAAATATAAATCAATGAAAAATAATTATTGCGTATTTATTCCAGGTTGGGATTGTCACGGATTACCAATAGAATACCAATTATTCAAAGAACTCGGTAAAAATAAGAAACAGATAGACAGAGTAGAATTCCGTAAAAAAGCACATGAATTTGCACTTAAATTTGTTGAATTACAGAAAAAGGATTTTATACGTTTAGGTATTTGGGCTCGTTGGGACAATCCATATCTTACTGTAACACCAGAATATGAAACAGCAATTCTACAAGTTTTTGGAGATCTTGTTAGACAAGGATATATTTACCGTAGAAAAAAACCTGTTTACTGGTGTATGAATTGTGAAACAGCATTAGCTGATTCAGAAGTAGAATATTATGATATAAGTTCGCCTTCAATATATGTTAAATTCCCAGTAAAAGAATTATCAATAGATTTAAAACAATTATTTAATATAGAACATGAAACAATTTCTGTATTAATCTGGACAACAACACCTTGGACATTACCTGCAAATGTTGCATTAGCATTTAATCCTAATGAAGAGTATATTTATGCGAAATGTAAAATGGACTCTGGTGGTTATGAATATTTAATTTTTGCAATAAAAAGATTGAATGATATAAAAGATAAATTAAAGATAAATTCATTTGAAATCTTATATAGATTTACTGGTAATAAATTAGAGGGAATAAAATGTAACAATCCGATAATAAATCGTAATTCAGTAGGGATACTTGCTGATTTTGTTAGTATGGAGGATGGTACAGGTGTTGTTCATATTGCACCCGGTCATGGAACAGAAGATTATTTATCCGGACTAAAATACAATTTACCAATTATTTCTCCAATAGACGAATGTGGTAAATTTACTAGTGAAGTACCAGAATATGAAAATAAAAATGTTTTTGAAGCCGATTTGTTAATCATTGATAATCTCAGAAACAAAAATCTTTTACTTAATAAAAGCGAAATTATTCATTCGTATCCTCACTGCTGGCGTTGTAAAAAACCTATCATATTCCGCGCAACAGAACAATGGTTTCTTGATATTGAGCATAATGATTTAAGGACAAGAATGATTGATTTAATTAAAACAGTTAAATGGATACCATCTTACGGTGAAATAAGAATAACTGATATGGTAAAGTTACGTCCTGACTGGTGTTTATCTCGACAACGATATTGGGGTGTCCCTATTCCTGCAATATATTGTAGTGTATGCAAAACACCGAAACTTGATATAGAAATAATAGAAAAATTTAAGAATTATGTTAAAACAGAAGGGACAAATTGCTGGTTTATTCGTCCTGTTGAAGATTTTCTACCTAATGGCTATAAATGTGATTGCGGTAACACTAAATTTGAAAAAGAGGAAGATATACTTGATGTATGGTTTGATTCAGGAACATCATATCAATCAGTACTTGTAAATAATCCCGATTTAGAATATCCTGCAGATATGTATCTTGAAGGTAGTGATCAACATAGAGGATGGTTCCAAACATCATTAATACCATCTGTTGCTATTAATAATATTGCACCATATAAGATTGTTCTTACCCATGGATTTGTTGTTGATGGAGAAGGTAAAAAAATGTCTAAATCACTTGGTAATGTTATCTCCCCTCAAGAAATTGTTGAAAAATATGGTTCTGAAATACTGAGATTATGGTCGAGTGCTAGTGATTACTCTGAAGATGTAAGAATTTCAAAAGAAATTATTGACCGTCTTGTTGAGACATACAGGAAAATAAGGAATACTATAAGGTTTATGCTTGGTAATATTTATGATTTTGATCCTACAAAAGATAAAATAGAATATGAGGAATTATGGGAAATAGACAAATATATTCTTCACTCATTACAAAAACTCATTGAACAAGTTGATTTAGCATATGATACATATCAATTCCATACTGTTATCTCAAAAATAAATAATTTCTGTATTATTAATTTATCAAATTTTTATTTTGATATACTCAAGGATAGATTGTATACATTTAAACCAAATTCATTAGATAGACGAGCTGCACAGACAGTACTTTTTGAATTACTAACAACAATTTTAAAACTTATATCACCAATATCATCGTTCACAGCAGAAGAATCTTGGCAATTCCTACGTTCGAGCATAAAAACAACTATTTCAGAAAGTGTCTTCCTTGAGTCGTTTCCTGTTATAAATAAAAAATATTTATCTGATGAACTCGAAAATGATTGGCTAAAAATTATAATGTTACGTGATAATGTAAATAATGCTATTGAACAAAAAAGGAAAGATAAACTTATAGGAAGTTCTCTCGAATCAAAAATTATTATTTCATGTACTAAAAAAACATATGATTTCTTGAGAAAATATCAACAGGATAATTTTAAGGATCGACTGGAAACAATATTCATTGTATCACAAGTTGAACTGAAATTAGATAATAATCTATCTGATACAGGTGAATTAGACAAAACAGATATGATTGAAACAGAAAAAATAAAACAATTAGTTTATAAAATAGAAGTTGTCCACGCTGAAGGAACTAAGTGTCAAAGATGCTGGAACTGGTCGGTTAACACTGACCCAAATTATGGTTTATGTCAGAGATGCAAAAAAAATATAAAATAATAGAATTAATATGAAAATAATATTATGGTTACTTTTTTTTATTATAATAATATCTGACCAGATAACAAAATCTGTTGTTAGGAACACACTATTAGTTGGAGAAACTATTAAGATTATTGGTTCTTTTTTCCAAATTACACATCTTGAAAACACAGGAATCGCATTCGGGTTATTACAAGGTATGAACAACATTTTAATATTTATCAATACTATTATTATAATATCACTATCTCTAATATTCATAAAACAACCTATATTTAATCAAAATAAATTGTCAAAAATTGCTATAATACTTATAATTAGTGGTGCAATTAGTAATCTTATAGATAGAATAGTTATTGGTAAAATAACAGATTTTCTTTACTTTGGTATAAAAGGATATTATTGGCCTGCATTCAATCTTGCTGACTCATGCATAACGATTGGCGGAATATTATTGGCATTGAGTTTATTAAAAGTAAAAAAGAAAACAGAGTTGAATATAGGTTAGTAAAACTATAAAATTAAAGTTTATGTTACCAAATTTATTAAAAATAGGACCATTAACAATAAAAACATACGGAGTATTTGTTGCTTTGGGATTCTTATTATCAATTAATTATTTGCGGACACAATCAAAAAAATTCAATATCGCAACTGAAACAATTTTGGATTTAACTCTGTTTATTTTAATCAGTGGTATTATTGGAGCAAGAATACTATATGTATTACTTAACTGGCAATTCTATAAAAATAATCTCACGGAAATACTTGCAATATGGAGTGGCGGTTTAGTTCTTTATGGCGGTTTATTAATGGGAACAATTTTTGTTATAATTTATTCAAAAATAAAAAAGATTGAGTTACTAAAATTAGGAGATTTACTTGCACCAGCAATTTTTCTCGGTATTTCAATAGGACGAATAGGATGTTTTTGTGCTGGCTGTTGTTATGGTAAAGAAACTAATCTACCATGGGGAGTCGTATTTAATAACCCTTTATCATTAGCACCAATAGGCATAAAAATTCATCCTACACAGATTTATGAATCAATATTCTGTTTTATATTATTTGTCATACTACATAAAATTAACCTAAATATATTATCAACAATAGATAAATCAAAAATCATTTACGGTAGAACTTTTTTTATTTCAATTTTGATATATAGTATCTACAGATTTTTTATAGAATATATTCGTAACGATAACAGAGGCCCTTTAATATTAGGTTTATTCCCATCACAATTAATCTCAATTATATTTATAATAATTTCTGTCCCTATATTAATTTTACTACAATATAGGAGAATAAAATTAAAACAATAGTAATAATATAAAATGTCAGAAAATATGTCTTTTTTTATTGCTTTTGTTGCCGGGCTAACATCTTTTTTTTCACCCTGCGTTATACCACTAATTCCAGCTTATATTTCTTTTATTACTGGATTATCTTTAGAAGAATTAAAAGAAACAAGACAAATCCAGAATACACAAAGAATTATAATTAATATAATTTTATTTATTTTAGGATTCTCATCAATTTTTATTATTTTAGGAATAGTTGCAAATTCTTTAGGAACATTAATAATCAAAAACCAACATATATTAAAAATTATTGGTGGAATAATTATTATTCTATTAGGACTACATATACTCGGTCTCTTTAAACTAAAATTTCTTGAATATGAACATAAGATAAATATACGAACTAAAGGATTATACTATGTAGGTTCTTTTATTGTGGGAATAACATTTGCTCTTGCTTGGACACCTTGTGTAGGTCCGATATTAGCAGTAATACTAACACTTGCTGCAACACAAGAAACATTATCTAATGGAATATTTTTGTTAGCCTGGTATTCATTAGGATTAGGTATTCCGTTTCTTATCTCAGGTATTTTAATAAATAAACTTCTAAATTTTATTCGGAATGCAGGAAAATTAATTCGTATAATTAATATAATAACTGGTATATTTCTTATAATCATAGGGTTATTATTAATAATGAAAGGAGAATTATTAAAATGAATAAATTGGGGTTAATATTAATTCTGATATGTTCCATAATAACATTTTATTCCTGTAATACAAAACAATCTTCTGAAAAAACACCAAAACAAGAAATAATTCAATCTGCTGACCAGACAAAAATTCAATCAGAAACAACATCATACAGTAAAAAAATAGAAAAAGGAGTTTGGGGAAATACGCCTGATTTTATTTTACCACAACTTGACGGTTCTCTATTAAAATTATCAGATTATTTAGGTAAAGTAATAATACTTGATTTCTGGGCAACATGGTGTCCACCGTGCAGAGCAGAGATACCTGATTTTATAAATCTGTATAATGAATACCGTGAAAAAGGTTTATTAATAATTGGAATCAGTCTTGATTCTTCAGGCATAGAAACAGTAAAAAAATTTGTTAACAAAATGGGCATAAATTATCCAATTGTACTGGGTAATAATAAAGTTGTTAATGATTTTGGTGGAATAACTGGAATTCCAACAACATTTATAATTGATAGAAAAGGTAACCAAATACAAAAATTTGTTGGATACAGGTCAAAAGAAGTATTCGAATCCGAGATAAAAAAATTACTATAATAAATTAAATTTATGAGAGTATTCATATCAATTGATATAAATAATGATTTAAAACAGAAATTATCCGAAACACAATATCAATTGACTAGTTTAAACTGTGACATAAAATGGGTTGAGAAAGAAAATTTGCATTTTACATTAAAATTTATAGGCGAAATAAATGAAATTGAACTTAGAAATATAAAACTCGTTTTAAGAAAATTATTGATAGATAAATTAACTTTTACTATTTCAATAGAAAATTTAGGAACTTTCCCAGAAAAACAATCTCCTCGAATAATCTGGGCTGGCGTAAATAAAGGCAAAGATCAACTATGTTTCTTATCAAAAATAATTAATGACGAATTAGAAAAAATTGGGATCAAGCGTGAAGCACGAGAATTTATTCCACATCTTACTTTAGGTAGGATTAGGTCAAAATATAATATAGATAAACTTACCACTAAAATAAATGAGATTAGTAATTCATATTTTGGTGAATCTGTAGTTAACAAAATAATACTTATGCAAAGTATTCTTACACAGAAAGGACCTATTTACACTTCTATTGAAGAATATAATTTATGCGAATAAAATTTACTATTTATAGATATCAAATTATTGTATTCATACTTGTCATGATATTGACTAATAGTGTTAGGATAATTTCTCCTGGGACAGAACTTAAAAATTACAACAGAATACAGTTTCCTTACACAGTCGCTTTAACATTTGATGATGGACCTTATCCGGGATATACAGAAAAACTTATAAAATTGCTTGAAATGAAGAATATAAAAGCAACTTTTTTTGTAATAGGAAAACATGCTGAATCACATCCAGAATTAATTAAACTAATTGATTCAGGAGGACACGAAATAGGTGGTCATACATATTCACATAGAAATTTAACTAAACTTAAAAATCAAGAAATTATTAATGACATTGAATTAACAAACAATATTATAAGAAATATTATAAATAAAAATACCTATTTAATCCGTCCTCCAGGGGGTAAAATTAATAAACGAGTTAGAGAAGTAATCACAAAAAGTGGTTACAAAATAATATTGTGGACAGTTTTACCTAAGGACCACGATTTCAGAACAACAAAAGAGAAGATAGTTACTTACACAATAAATGAAACGACGAATTTTGGTATAATATTATTACATCAAGGTATACAAAAAACACTTGATGCATTACCAGAAATTATTGATACACTGAGAGCAAGAAGATACAATTTTGTTACAGTATCAGAACTTTTAGCAGAGAAAGAAAAATTATTGTTAACACAAAGATTTGTTGAACCTTCTTATTAAAAGTTTACATTTATGAGATTATTAGGAATTGATTTTGGGGATAAATATATCGGTATCGCAATTTCAGATGAATTATGTAAAATAGCGACACCACTCGATACAATATTATCTGATGGGTCAGAAATAACTAAAATAACTGAATTGATAAAAAAATATAATATTAGTAAAATTATTATTGGAAATCCTCTAAATATGGATGGCTCAATATCAAAAGGAACAGAGAAAGTAAATGAATTTATAAAAAAATTAAGTTCGATTATAACAATTCCAATAGAACTTAGGGACGAACGTTTAACAACAAAAGAAATACAATCAAGAATGATCGAATTAGATTTAAGTCGCAAAAAGCGTAAAAAGAAAATTGACAGTTTATCAGCATGCTTAATATTGCAGTCATATATAGATAATCATTATGAAATTTAGAATATTGATAACTATAATTTTTTTTCTTTTATTAGTTACTATTTCATACGAAATCTACGATTTATTTAAATTCAATACGAAAGAGGATAAAATAATAGTATTACCCCCAGGTATTTCAACAAAAGATATAGCACATATACTTAAAGAAAATGGAGTCATAGCAAACGAAAATAAATTTTTAATTTTATCAAATTTAGCAGGTATAACAAGAAAACTTCATTCAGGAACTTATAGATTCACAAAAGGTTCTTCTCTATTAAAAATACTTTATATGCTCACACTGGGAAAAACATATACTATTAAGATAACGATCCCGGAGGGTTATACATCTAATCAGATTGCAGAATTACTACAAAATAGAAATATTATTAAGAATAAAGATGAATTCATTAAAATTGTCAAGAAAAACAATCTCGAAGGATACCTTTTCCCTGAAACATATTTCTTTGCACCTAATTTAAAACCAGAAGAAATAATAGATCGGATGACAAAAGAATTTAATAACAGATTTTTACCTAAATTCGAATTAAGATGCAATGAATTGAAAATGACCAAGAATGACATTGTTATACTTGCATCAATAATAGAAAAAGAAGCGAAAACTGATACAGATAGAAAATTAATTTCTGCTGTTTTTCATAATCGACTTAAGAAAAAATGGTTATTAGAATCCTGTGCAACAGTAAGATATGCATTGAATAAATATAAAGGTCCACTTATATATAAAGATTTAAAAGTTAATTCTGTTTACAATACCTACATACATTACGGATTACCTCCTGGTGCTATATGTAATCCTGGACTGAACTCAATCAAAGCAGCTCTTTATCCTAGTGAAACAGATGCAATGTTTTTCTTTACGAAAGATAATAATAGACATAAATTTTCAAAATATTATAGTCAACATTTAGCAGAACAAAAGAAATGAGTATAAAATTTGGATCAAGATTACGTAAATATTTTATAACAGGACTTATTTCTATACTTCCATTATGGCTAACAGCATATATATTATTCCTCTTGTTTAAACTTGTCGGAAGTTTAACTAAACCATTCATCAATCCATTACTTGAACTTTTATTTGAAAAACGGCTTTCTGAACTTCTATTAAACCTTGTAAGTTTTTTACTGACAATAGTCCTTATTTCTTTAATAGGTATTTTCGCTACATACTTATTTAGTAGACGTATTTTACAATCAATTGAAAATATTATTCTCAATCTTCCTGGAGTTAAAGGTATTTATATTGCAATAAAAAATTTAGTCCAATATTTCCTTCTTCCTAAAAAAAGATATAAAAGTGTTGTTCTTATTGAATATCCATGGAATAATATGTATGGCATAGGGTTTATAACTTCGGAATCAATTAAATTTGATATATGTGATAAGGTAATGGTAAGTGTGTTCATTCCAACATCACCCAATCCAACAACGGGTTTCATGGTTTTCGTAGAAGAAAAGAAACTTATACGACTAAATATCACTGCTGATGAAGCAATGAAAATAATAATTTCTGGTGGTATGATAATACCAGATAAACTTAAAGGAGAACAAAAAATTGACTAATTTAGTTATAGCACTTGATATTGATAAAAACAAAGCATTGAGAATAGTTGATAATTTAACTGATTT
>Ga0123519_10006017_pt1 | contig 19196 bp, 16 predicted proteins | sample YelNatPaOPRAMG02_FD_87396 | JGI IMG/M metagenome (GOLD analysis project Ga0123519, IMG submission 87396) | Hot spring microbial communities from Yellowstone National Park - Yellowstone National Park OP-RAMG-02 (version 2) | ecosystem: Environmental > Aquatic > Thermal springs > Hot (42-90C) ... | reverse complement strand
ATCTATCAATTTCCGGAAAACATAAAAAACGATGATCTTCGTCGAGAAGTTAATCGAATTGCTAATCAAAAACCAGTAGGCGGAGTCATTGTCCAATTGCCTTTACCTGAACATCTTAATAAATATTACGTCCTTAATCCTATTCCCCGAGAAAAAGATGTTGATGTTTTAAGTGAACGAGCGCTTGGCGCTTTTTATAATGGAAGAAATCCAGTTTTGCCACCGGCCGTAGGAACAGTAGAAACCATACTGACAACCTACAACCTACAACTTACAACTTTAAAAGTAGCCGTGGTGGGTTTAGGGTTTTTAGTCGGCAAACCGATTGCTGTTTGGTTAATGAGAAAATGTTCGGAAATTTATCTTTTATATAAAGGCTGCGATTTTAAAATATTAAAAAACGCCGATTTGGTAATTACCGGCGTTGGTCAACCAGATTTAATCAAGCCAGAAATGTTAAAAAGTGGTGCTGGCATAATTGATTTTGGCTACAGTATAGGCAAATCGCAAAGCGCAAATCGCAAAGCGCAAATAAGAGGAGATTTTGATACAGAACGCTTAGCGATTAGCGATGTGCGATTAGCATTTTATACTCCCACCCCTGGAGGCACTGGCCCGATTTTAGTTGCTAAAATTTTTGAAAACTTCTACCAATTAGCTTCTTAAAACTTCTAAAGTTTTCTTTTTTATTTCTTCTAAAAGTTTTTTGTCTTGTTTTAATTTTTCTCGACTGGCTTCTAAGCCGACACCCAATTTTTCATTATCAAAATAATAGGTGTTGCCGGTTTTTTTAATCACGCCGGTTTTAATTGCTATATTCAAAACATCACCTTCATAAGAAATACCTTCGCCATAGATAATATCAAATTCCGCCACTTTAAAAGGTGGAGCAACTTTGTTTTTAACAACTTTTGCCCGCGTTCGATTCCCAATCACCTCTTCGCCTTTTTTAATTTGAGCAATTCTCTTTAACTCTATTCTTACTGAAGCATAAAATTTTAAAGCCCGACCACCAGGCGTCGTGGTTGATTCGCCATAGCCCATCATTCCAATTTTTTCCCGAATCTGATTAATAAAAATAATTAATGTTCCGGTCCGATCAGCTAAAGCAGTAATTTTTCGCAGGGCTTGACTCATTAGTCGTGCTTGAAGACCGATAAACTGTGCTCCCATTTCGCCTTCAATTTCCGCTTTTGGTGTTAAGGCAGCCACTGAATCAATCACCACAATATCAATCATCCCTGAACGTACTAAACTTTCTAAAATATTTAAAGCTTCCTCACCGCTGTCTGGCTGAGAAACTAAAAGATCGTTTAACTTAACGCCTAATTTCTGAGCGTATTCTGGATCTAAAGCATGTTCCGCATCGATATAAGCAGCCTTACCACCCCTTTTTTGGACCTCAGCAATGGCTTGAAGCGATAATGTGCTTTTACCGCTCATCTCTGGTCCAAAAACTTCTACAATCCTTCCTTTAGGAAAACCGCCCACTCCTAGAGCCAGATCTAAAGAAAAAGAACCAGTAGGAACTACCGCCACATTAACTTTTTTTGCATCGCCCAATTTCATTATCGCGCCTTCACCAAATTTATCCTGAAGAGAATCCAGGAGTTTATCTAAATCACTTCCTTTTTCTATATCTTTATTTTCTTTGTCTTTCTTCATATCACTTCCATCTCAACGCTGATAAATGCTGATTAAAACTGATTTATGTTGATAATTTTATTTAAAAATCCGCATTAATCAGCTAAAATCGCATTAATCAGCTAAAATCCGTATAAATCAGCGTTTTATAATTTATCTTTTTACAAATGGTAGCAATCCCATAATCCTCGCCCTTTTGATGGCTTTAGCCAACATTCGTTGATGTTTGGCGCAGGTGCCAGTATATTTAGGATCGATGATTTTTCCTTGAGAGGAAATAAACCGCTTAAGCAATTCTACTTCTTTATAATCTATGGTTTTTGAGTTTTGAGAACAGAAAAAGCACTGCATGCTAATTTTCTCAACGAGGCAAGCAAGTTTGCTTGCGCCGCCGAGTTGTTAGAAAATCGAGCACCCCGGCCTCTAAGCACGTGGAATTAAGGAAAGATAATTCATTCAAGATTAAATCAGAATTTCTGAATCAGTCCCTATTCAACAGGCATAGAGGGCGGGGTCGAGGTTTGGTAGATAAATTATTCTGCGTCTTTTGGACTTGAAAATTTATACCAAGCCCTCAAAATGGTAAATCTTCTGCCTTTATATTTTCTTCATCAATATCAATTTCTGGCAAATCTTCTTTTACTTCAATTATTTCTGGCGGGGGCTTTACTCCTGAATCTGTATTAAGCCCTTGACCGCTTTTTGGACCAAATTGAATTCTTTCAGCTACAATTTCTGTTCGATATTGTTTATTGCCATCTCTTCCATCCCAAGACCGTGCCTGAATCCTTCCTTCAACCAAAATTAAACTTCCTTTAGTAAGATACTGACTAACGATTTCAGCCTGACGGCCAAAAACCACAATATTATGAAACTGAACATCCTCTTGTCTTTCGCCTTGCTGATTTTTCCAAACACGATTAGTGGCTATAGCAAACGAAGCGACTGGCGTGCCAGAAGGTAGGGTCCGTAGTTCAGGATCCCGGGTTAAGTTACCAATTAAAAAAACTTTGTTTAAATTCATGCCAATGTTGCTTAAAATTATAAGCCAAGCTCAATGCGAGGCGCAATAATTTTAGCCACAACATTGAGCACCCCGCCCTCTAAGCACATAGAATTAAGGCAAGATAATTTATCAAGATTAAATCATAATTTCTGAATTAGTCCTTATTCAACAGGCATAGAGGGCGGGGTAAAGTCCCGCAACTTCCGCGAATGAAATGAGCGAGAAGCTGGCGAGGATCCTGCCTATATCCTGAAACAAAATCTGTTATCTGTTCCAACATTTCTTGTTTTGCGGAAGTGCGGGATCGCGCCCCTTAACCTCATTTCATTCGGGATATGGGCGGGAGTTTTCTAACAAAATTTTCGGCGCCTATCGGCTTGAAAATTTGTAGAAAGGCCTTTATTTTAGTATCTCTTCTAATTTTTTTTCTAATGCCTCATTGCTTAATGTTTCAGCCGTGGACTTCTTTTTTGCTAATGGAGAATTTTTAAAAATGGGCCGACTTGAAACCTTTCCAATTTCTAGATCTTTCTCTTTTTTAATAAACGGTTGAGCGACAATAAGAAATCTTAAAATGCCTGACTCGTTTTTTAAACAGCTGGTTAAGTTTTTAATCTCTTCTGGCTTAGCAGAAAAATGTAAGTAACCAAAATAGGCAAAATTTTCCTTTTTTATTGGATAAGCTAACTTTATTTTTGTAGTTTTCCCTTCGTGAATAATCGGAAATTGAAAATTGTTTAAATTTTTAAGAATTTTTTCCCGATCTTCTTCTGACTTAACCAAGAAGGCGACTTCGTAATTTTTAAACTCTTTATCCATACTCGGTAGCAGAAACCAGATGGTGAAATTCTTTAGATTTATTTTATTCGCTTTTGGCGAATCTGTCGAACTTTCACTACCTGGCACCGAACTATTTAGGGCGTGATAAATGCTTTAATAATTTGAGCCGCACCGACCGAAATTAAAGCAATGGCAATAGCCACCATGGCCCAAGTAATCTGGTTACGGCTACTTTTGATTTTTTCCGGATTTCCTCCGGCGGCCAAAAAATTAAAAGCCGCTACAATGATGAAAATAACCGCGACAATAAAAAAGATTGTATAAACGTACTGGACAACCTTTGCTAGAATTATAAAGATATCACTCGGTTCTTTAATAGGCGAATCCTGGGCCAATTTTTCAGCTGCCTGCTCCATATTATTTTGAGCAAAAGTAATATTTCCCACTCTAATTACGGGTTGAGATTGTCTCACTACGCTCGCCATGATGAATAAACTAGCAATAATTAAAACTACAAACAGTGATTTTAAGATAATTTCTTTTTTCATTCCAGATAGCAGAAATTCGACTTATCAAGTCGAATTTCGCTTAATAAATTTGACTTTATATTTAACTTCTAGATAGTGAAATTTTTTAGATTTATTTTTATTCGCCTTTGGCGAATCTGTCGAATTTTCACTACCTGGTATACCAGGTAGTAGAAACTTTCGTTTTCACTACCTGGCATTCTATTAACAATTTAATTTATTCCAGGGGCCAAAACTGCCACCAGCAATAACTTTAATTATTGTATCAATAATAATCCAGGAAAGCAAGGCAATTAAAAGGCCGACGACAGCAGCCGTGACAATTTTTCGGCCTTTGAAAACTCGTTCGGTCGAGCCAGTAGCGGTCATAATCATAATACCACCAACAATAATCATTACTACACTTAAAGGAACAACAAGATACATTAAAAAATCAATAACGTTTTTAATTAACTGCATCAAATCGCACCACGTACATTTTTCCGGAGCGCAAGGCACTAAACCAGCCTCTACAATTAGAGTAGAAAATAGAAAATAGAAAATAGAAAATAGAATTATTTTTTTTATCATTTATCTGCGTTTATCCGCTGCTAAAGTTTATAAATCCGCGTTAATGCTTCTATGGAGCATTAATCTCATTCTCCGCTTGTCTTAAGGCTTGTCCTGAATTAACTCGGCCATTTAAAATTGATTCTATCATATTTGAAAAAGTTTGTTTAACGACATTGCTATCAGGTTGTCTCCAAGAGCGAGCAGTCAAAGCTTGTCTGGTAAAAACCCCTAATTCTGGGTCATTTTTATATTTCTCTATCAATGAAGTAAGGGCGGGTGGCAATTTGGCTGCTTGAAGATAAATTTCTGAGGCCTGAGGATTGGCGGTGGCATATAGAATAAAATTCCAAGCCAGAGTCGAATTTTTACTTTGATTAGAAACAGCTAGGCCCCAATAATTGGCGTAATTAATTGGCTTGCCCTGAGCCGCGTCGAAGGGCTGCGGCATTGGCGCCACCCCAATCCTTATGTAAGGATTTTTATTTTTAATTAAGGGAATTTGCGAAGCATAATCAAAAATAACCGCAGTTGAACCCTGAGCAAAACTATCTAAAGAATAATTTAAATTATCGTTCCAGGTATAATAAGGACTAGAAGGATTAGCAAATTGAATATAAAAATTTAAAGCCTTAAGTCCTTCAGAACCAAAATTTACTCGTCCATATTGATCTCTCATTTGGCTACCAAACTGCATCATTAAAAGATTTAAAAGATCTGACGCAGAATGAATACTTTTTTCCGAGCCGCCAATGGCAGCTGCCGGCCCGGTAATCTGATTAAATTGATTTACGGTTTTTAGTTGAGGTACTAAATTTTGAAACTTCGACCAATTATTTGGCAAAAGAGCAATTGCCTTAGCATCAAATATATCTTTATTATAAATAAAGGCCAATGTATCAATATAGAGAGGTAAGGCATAAATTTTTTTAGAAGACTGATCTACAAAATCTTGTTCAGCGACATAAGGAAAAGCTTGTTGAAAATAATTGAGAGACAAAAGAGTTTCCGGAATAGGACTCACCTTGTCATAATGTTTCGGCAGCCAGCTATTGTGAAACATAAAAATATCTGGTGCTCTAAAAGTAGCCAAGGCATTAACAAGAGTTTTTTCATAAGTACTTACATCATCAAATTCTTGATAATTAATCCTCACATTAGGAGCAATTTTTGAATACTCATCAATAACTAACCTTATGGCGTTATTGGGATTAGCTTCTTTAACGCCCCAAAAATAAAGATCGATTTGTTGGCCACCGCCTATTTTAAACCCTCCACCCCCTTGTTTTTTTAAACCAGGAATAACGCCTAAAAGCATTAAAACAAAAAGTAAAACAATTATGCCGGCAATACCAATGATAATGATTTGGTTGCGAGTTAGGCTCATAAATTCGCCTCATCAACGAATAGCGAATCTGTACGAATATACGAATTTGCGAAGTAAATCCCTGGAAGATTTATTTACAAATTCATTTGTTCGTTTATTCGTAAAAAATTCGTTATTCGTTGATTTACAATGTCACTATTCCTGCTACTTTGTCGCCACTTTTTAGTTTCATAATTCGGACACCGGAAGTGGCTCGGCCAGCGGTTCGAATGTCAGAAATTTTAGTTCTAATAATCTGACCTTTGCTGGAAAGCGCTAAAAGCTCTTCTTCGTCGGTAATAATTTTGGCACTAATAATTAATCCGGTCTTCGAAGTTATTTTAGCAGTTTTGATGCCCTGGCCGCCACGGCTTTGAATTTTATATTGGTTAAGTAGAGTTTGTTTAACAAAACCATTCTCCGTCACCACCAACAGCGCGGATTCTCGCAGATTTTTACGCAGATTCTCGCTGATATATCTGCGTTTATCTGCGTTCTGATCTGCGTTTATCTGCGTCTTTGTAATTATATCAAGTCCAGCCGCAAAGTCACCTTTTTTTAGTTTAATGGCTCTGACACCAGCTGCCAACTGGCCCATTGGTCGCAATTGAGACTCTTTAAATCTAATGGCTTGGCCTTGAGCAGTGACAACTATAATTTCATCTTTTCCTGAAGAAAGTTTAACCCATTTCAGTTCATCGCCTTTTTGTAACTTAATAGCAATCATGCCGCTTCTTCGAACATTTTTGAAATCGTCAAGAGACGTCTTTTTAATTAAACCGTTTTTGGTGAGCATCACCAAGAATTGACCATTGACCATTGACTTTTGACTATTGACTGGATAACTCACAATCGCCGTAATATTTTCTCCGCTTGGAATTTCTAAAAAGTTTTGGATAATCTTACCTTTAGAGGTTCGACTGCCAACAGGAATTTCATAAACCTTGGTTTGGAAAACCCGACCCTGGTCAGTAAAGAATAAAATATTATCGTGGGTATTAGCGGAAATAAAATGGGTAATAAAATCTTCTTCGCTCACCTCAGAACCAAGTAGTCCTTTGCCACCCCGACGCTGCACCCTAATACTCGTTGGAGCCACTCTTTTGATATAGCCGCTTTGCGAAAGAGTAATAATCACCTCTTCTTGAGGAATAAGGTCTTCTTCTTTAAACTCCTTAAGTCCAGAAGCAACCACTCTTGTTCGGCGCTCGTCTCCATAGTTTTTCTTTAATTCTAAAAGTTCTTCTTTAATAACATTAAGAATTTTTTCTGGACTTTTCAAAAGCAATTGCAATTCATTAATCAATTTCTTTTTTTCCTTTAATTCATCTTCAATTTTTTGTCGTTCTAAAGCAGACAATGTTTGTAGTCTCATTTCTAAAATGGCATTAGCCTGAATTTCAGTGAAATGAAATTTTTTAATCAAATTTTGATATGCCTCACTGCGATCTTTTGATTTTTTAATGGTAGAAATTATCTGATCAATAACTGATAAGGCCTTAGCTAAACCCTCTAAAATATGTGCTCGCTCTTTTGCTTTTTGAAGATCAAATTTGGCGCGGCGTTCTACTACTTGTCGACGATGTTCTAAATGAGCCTCTAAGACTTCTTTCAATGACAAAAGCTGGGGCTGAATGCCATCAATTAAGGCAATCATATTAAGATGAAAATCTTTTTGTAGGTCAGTATACTGGTAAAGTTGATTTAAAATTTTTTGAGGATTCGCTTCATTTTTTAGTTCAATAACAATACGCATTCCTTCTCTATCGCTTTCGTCTCGGAGGTCGCGGATACCCTCGATTTTCTTTTCTTGAACTAATTCGGCAATTTTAATAATTAGTTCAGCTTTATTAACCTGATAAGGAATTTCGGTAATCACAATATTAAATTGTCCTGCTTTGCGTTCTTCAATTTCTGCTTTAGCCCGACAAGTAATCGGTCCTTTACCAGAGGCATAAGCTTCGTTAATTGCTTTTTTGTCATAAATAATGCCACCAGTAGGGAAATCTGGTCCTTGAATAAACTGCATCAACTGCTCGCTATTGGCCTTAGGATGATTAATAAGATAAACAAGAGCATCTACTACTTCGTTCAAATTATGGGGAGGAATGTTAGTGGCCATTCCTACGGCAATACCTACTGAACCATTAAGCAGCAGATTGGGAAGTTTGGCTGGCAAAACTTTTGGTTCTTGACGCGTGCCATCGTAATTTGCTTGCCAATCAACGGTCTCTTTTTCAATATCTAATAAAAGTTCTTCGGCAATTTTAGAGAGCTTCGCTTCAGTGTATCTTTGGGCAGCTGGTGTATCGCCATCAATTGAGTTATGAACAAATACACCAGCAGCGAGGGAGAAATTATGCCATGGTTCAATAGTTAAATCATAAACGTCCTCTTTTTTTCGGAGCAATCTAATTTTGATTACTTTATGGTTGTGTTTTTTGGCTTCTGATACTATCTCTCTGAAATCAGCGAAGTAGTTCAAGGCATTATTGATTTTTGGGGTGCCATTATTAATTCTTTCTTTCTCATATATTTCAGGAGTTATTTCTGAATACCTATTTAAAAGAGAATAAACATAGTTTAAAATTTTTGACTTTATTACTTTTGCTTTATATTCCGGATAGGTCCAATTTTTAGACAAAGCAATTTTCGCCTTTTCTGTTAGCTCTTTCATAAAGTCTGGTTTTTCTTTAATTTGTTTAAGACTTCGGGCTTGGATAGCCTCAATTATTTTTTCTCTGAATTCGGGATTTTGCCATTGTTTTTTTGCTTTTTCTTGCTGAGCTTCATAAAACGTAGGATTTTCCCATGCCTTTCTTCCTATTTTACTGAAAAAATCTTTGGGATATTTCGCTCGATATTCTGGATTTTGCCATAATGTTTTTGAAATTTCACTTTGTCTCCGCCGCCAATCTTGATTATTCGCTCTCTCCTTCATTAATTTTGAAATATATTCACGATGTTTAGGGTTTGACCAAAGTTTTAAAGACATTCCCCTCATCCATTCTGACATAATTTTTCTGTAGTTTTCGTTTTGCCACCTCTTTCTAAGCTCTTCGGATTTTAGTTTACTCATTAATTCTCGAAAATCTTCCCTTTGCCATAAATTTTTCAGATTTTGGCTAGACTTTCCAGCCATATATTTTTTATATTCCGGATCTTGCCATTTTTCTTTTATTCTCTGAGAATGTCTTTTTCTAAATTCGAGCGAACCCCAAAGTTTCTTATTTAATTCTTTGGCTCGCTGAGAAAAAATTTCTTTATTATTTTCTATAAACTTTCTTCTGCCCTCTGCCAATCTTTTTACATACTCTGGATCATTTTTGTGGCGTTTGGAAGCAATTTCCTTATGATATTTCCAGTGATCCTGCCATTGGATTCTTAAAATATTATCAGGATTGTTATTTAATTTATTAAAATCTTTATGATGTCGAATCCGACCGGCGTTTTTCTTATAAATTTTATTTTTTAGATTATATTGGTCAGCTAAGTGATGAGTAAATTCCCAACTATTTTCTATTGGTTGATATATCATTTCATAGCCTTTTAAATTTTTGTCATCTCCTTTATATAATTTAGTATAAAGAGGCATTAACGAATCTCCAAAGACAAGATCTCTCGCCTTTTTGTAACCCCCATCTCTTAACATAAATAAGTGATCTAATGTGCATTTTATTTTCTCTCCATTATCTAAGATAATTTCCATTATTTTCTCATTTTTTCTTGTTAGTCTTGGATTTTTTATTTCAGCAATTTCAATCTTTTTTGTTTGAGGATTAAAACTAAAAGTCCAATGTTTTTTGCCTTCGCCTGCTTCTTTTATTAATTCTTTGAAACTTAAACTTCTTCCATCAGTTAATCTAATTTTTGTATCGCCAGTAAAACAGCCAAAATTTCCTTGACCTTGAATCAAAGGATATCTTAAAGAAAAATCTTGAGCCATTCTGGCTAAAGCGTCATAAACTGCCATATCGCCATGCGGGTGATAACGAGCAAGACAATTACCTGTAATATTAGCTGATTTTCTAAATTTAGCGTTATGCGTTAATCCTTCTTCCCACATTGTCCACAAAATCCGACGCTGAACCGGCTTTAAGCCATCTCGAACATCAGGCAACGCTCGGGAAACAATAACTGACATAGCATAGTCCAAATACGACTCTTTCAGCTCCTCAGAGATGTCCCGAATTTCAATTTTTTGAACTTTTGGATTATTCATAAAAATTAAAAGGCGAAATAATACTTAAAAATTATCAATTATCAATTTTCAATTATCAATCAATTATCAATTATTTAATTTTCAATTAAGTTGTTTGGAAATTGAAAATTTAGACATTGATTGAAAATTGGCCATTGAAAATTGAAAATTAAAACTTTAATTTCGGATTTCGTGCTTCGGATTTTCAAAATTTTGCTTATTCGTATATAGACCTTCCGGGGATTTGGTTCGCAAAAGTGTACAGATTCGTTATTCGTTGATTTTACTCTATTGTAATCGTTCTTTCTCCAATTATTTTTAAAATAAAACCTTTGATATTATCCCAAAGTGATTCACCAGTCACCTTTAATCCATTTTTGAAAATTTGCCAAAATCCAATAGCAGGTTCCTGACCTTGACGACTATTAGTGAGTGATTCGAAACTGAATCTCATATAGACCAACCAGAGACCAATGATTAAAATCATTGATAGAGCAGAAGCGCCGATCAGCCAACGCTTTTTAGTGGCTTCATCAGAATTCCGGATATTGTTCAAGAATTTCTTTAGCTTTCCCAACATAAATAATAATATCTATTAATATCTATAAATATCAATAAATATCATCGTGATATTAATGGATACTAATTGATACCGATGGATATTTGTTGTTTATTTACGGCTTCAATATTATTATTTCCACCTTTTTAATATTTGCCAAATCTTTTTTCTTAATTACTAATTTTTCTTGCGCTGTTATCTCTTTTGTTTTTGGGCCGTTAAATTCCTCTAAAAATTTTTCCACTTTGTCAGCCGGCCTTTTTAAGGAAGGAATTTTAAAAAAGCAGGGAATAACAATTTTTGGTTGAAGCTGTTTGATAATTTTTACCGCTGATTTTTGGCTAAGAAAAGGCGGTCCGCCAGCCGGAATAAATAAAATATCAATCTCTCCTAGATGCTCTAAGATGGTAGGTTCGGGTATTTCGGAAATATGGCCCAAAAAGCAAAGCCTAACACCTTCCAGCTCCAGTAAATAGACAGTTTTAAAAAATTTTTCTGAAGATTCTTTGGCTAATAAAAAGCCGGTAATGTTGATATCTTTGATATTATATTCACCTGGACCGTGAATAAATTGACTACTGACCTCTGACCTCTGACTACTGACTTCGGTTATTGGCGTAAGGGTTTTTAAAACGATGTCTGCTTTAAAACGCGGCGGAGTTAAACCGGTTTTACTATCAAAAGGATCGGTTAAAATAACAAAATCGCCGCTTTGCAGCTTAAAACACCCTTCACCGTAAAAAGTGATAACCATTCCCATCTACGAATTACGAATTTATTACGAATTTACGAATTAAAAAATCTAGAAATATTAACTTTTGGGTATTAATTAAATTCGTATATTCGTACAGATTCGTTATTCGTAAAATTATTGTACCCTATTTAATCTAAATTTTCAATAACAAAACCCCGCTTCAAATTAAAAGCGGAGTTTTGCATCTTTTATTTGAACTGAATTCAGACCAAATATTATCTCTCTTCAATTTGCTGTCTGAATTTTTCTATCAGATGGGCTGCATAGTCTTTGCCACCAAGCCCAAAAGCCAGACCGCCAGCAATAGCGAGCATCGCAATTACGCCTGTCACTATGGTGTTAAGAATAGTGCCGGCGATTCCAACCTGCATCAAAGCCGCCAAGAATCCAAAAATCACTATCACCCACCAAGTCAAAGAACCTAAAAATTTTGGGTTATGGAGTTTGGCGCTAGCAACTGAAGCTTTAACAACAGACCTAAGAAAATTAGCTAACACTAATGCTGCTAGCATTATCAAAACCGCCACAATAATATTCGGGAGATAAGAAACTACTTCTCGGAGGAAAAGAGAGACGCCGTAAAGCCCCAAAATGTCGCTTATGGCTAAAACTAATACCACGACTAAAAACCAGTAAACTAAAAGGCCAAAAAATTTAGCGGAGTTAATCTGAAGACCAGCCCTTTCAAAGAAGGGAGCGAGACCTATCTTTTTCAAAAGCGCGTCAAGCTTTATAGCATTAATAATTCTTTCTACTATGAGGCGGAGCACCCAGGCAATAATTAAGCCGACAATAAGAAGAATTAAAGCGCCGATAAGCGATGGCAAAAAATTAATTACTTTAGCCCAAACATTTTGAAGTGAAGTTATCAATACTTCAGCCCAACTTTGCGCTGCCATATAAATTAACTATTGACAATAACTATTGACAATGACTATTTATAATCGTCAAAAGTCAATAGTCAAAAGTCAAACGTTAATACCTTCGACCTTTGTTTTAATTATTACTCTTTTAGTATAACTCTTAAAATTCAAGAATGAAACCTCTGGGCTGTGGATAACTCGCTCGCCGATATTTTTCCCTCAACCCGCTTCGCTCGCTCCAGCGCGCTCGCTCGCTTGTCCTCGCCGACCGACTCCGACCATGGGTCGGAGACCATGCTCGGTCGGCTGCGGGGTTTCGGAAAAAACACCGGCTCGCTCATAATTTTTTATATAACTACGCCTCGCACAATCGTTCAAATAAGTTATAGGATTTAAATAAAAAATTTTTGGCTTCCGAGGCATTTTCTCAAACAACTTGCTCCAGTTTGCAGGGTTTCGGGGAAAACATTGCCTCGCTAAATGGGATTCAAATTAGCGGGGTTGATTTGAAATTTTTGGCCAACTTTGATATAATACATTTATCTTAATTCAATACGCTTAGGGCCGAACCTTTCAGCTACTTGCAAGATTTATAGGAAAAATTCGTATGTATTTCTTATCTCGATTAATTTTTTACTTTTTTTCAAATCTTATCGGTTTGTTCGCCGCTACATATTTTGTCAAAGGATTTGAGATTAGCCCCGGGTTTAATAATTTTTTGCTAGTGGCAGCAGTTCTCACCCTCATTAATGCCTTTTTTAGACCAATTCTTAAATTAATTTTTACCCCAATAATTGTTTTAACTTTGGGCCTAGGGATTTTCTTGGTCAACGCTCTCGTCCTTTATCTTCTTGACAAACTTTTAATAAATATTACTATAACTGGAACTGTTTCTCTCGTTTATGCTACTTTAATTATAAGTTTAGTTAATTTCATTGTTAGTTTTTCTGCAAAAAGAGTGTTTAAAGATTAAATCATTCTAATGATTTTGCGAATTTTTGCGAATAGTTTGCGAATATAATCATCCGCATATTATTAGTAAATATTAGCATAAATATTCGCATGTTCATCTCTATTGCCCAAATTATTATCTCAGTCGTTTTAATTGTCTTAATTTTGCTTCAGGAACGGTCATCAGGGCTTTCTGGTGTTTTTGGTGGCAGCGAAAGCGAATTTTATGCTAAGCGCCGCGGCTTAGAGCGTTTAATTTTTATCGCCACTATTGTCTTAATAATAATTTTTGCCGTTCTATCAGTTTTTAACCTGATAATTTAGAAGCAGAACTACGCTGATAAGAACGCTGAAATACGCTGAAATCAACGTACTCATCGGCATTGATCAGTATATCAGCGTTAATCAGTTTCTATATGAAAATTTTAATCCGGCTATTTAGAAATTTTTCTCGGACCGAACGCCTAATTTTTATTACCGCCTCTTCAATCTTTGTTACCTCGGCCACTTTTGTGATTATAAATTTTCTTTACCAAAACACCCATCTTGTGCCAGTTTCTGGCGGCGAGTATGTCGAAGGCGTAATTGGTCAGCCTAGTTTTATTAATCCAGTTTTAGCCAATAGCGATCCAGACCGCGACTTAACAGAATTGATTTTTAGCCGGCTTTTGGATTTGGCAGAAAATTATAAAATGAGCGACGATGGTAGGGTCTGGAATATCCGTCTTAAAGAAAATCTCTTTTGGGACGATGGAGAACCTATTACGAGTGATGATATTGTTTTTACTATAAAAACCATTCAGAATCCTGATAGCCACTCTCCGCTTTTTTCTCTTTGGCAAGGAGTAGATGTAGAAAGAATAAGCGAGCGAGAAATAAAATTAACCTTACCGGAAACCTATGTTTTTTTTGAAAACAGCCTAAAAGAACTTAAAATAATCCCTCAACACATTTTTGGTTCTATTCCAGTTGCTAATTTTCGGCTTTCTGATTATAATCTTGAGCCAGTTGGCAATGGACCTTTTAAATTTTTATCTTTTTATAAAGAACACTCGGGATTTGTTTCGGAATATCAACTTACTCGCAATGAATCTTATTTTGGACAAAAACCTTATTTAAAAAAAATAACTTTTAAGTTTTATCAAAATGAAGAAGAATTAATTAAAAATTTCAATTCTGGCACGATCGATGGATTTGGTGGAATAAATCCCAAAAATCTTTCTAAAATCAGCATCAATCATCAAATTTTTGAACTTCGGATGCCGAGATACTATGCAATTTTCTTTAACCCTTATAAACAGGATATTTTCAAAGATAAGAATGTACGCCTGGCTTTAAATTATGCCACTGACAGAAAAAAAATAATCGAGAAAGTGTTTAATGGAAAAGCAGTTCCTGTTGAAGGTCCCTTGGTCTTGGGAATGAAAGGATATGCATCTGAAATTTATCCTCAAGAAGATTTTTCTTTAGAGAAAGCTGAACAAGTTTTAGAGACTAGTGGTTGGCAGGTGAATAATGAGGCCCTTCGGGAAACCTCAGGGCAAGCCCATTCGGCAGACTCAGGGCAGGGTATTCGTGAAAAAAATATTAATACCAATCCTAAGCAGAGCCAAAAGAAAGAATTGAGACGTTTGGAATTTAATTTGGTTGTACCCGAGATACCATTTTTGGTTGAAACGGCTCAAATTTTGAGTGAAGATTGGTCAAAAATAGGCGTTAAATTAAATTTAGTAGTTCGGCCTAGTCAAGAGATAACCGATGAAATTATAAAAAGCCGTGATTATGAAATGATACTTTTTGGCAATATCTTCGGAAGTATTGACAGCCCTGATCTGTTTTCCTTCTGGCATTCTTCAGAGCGATTTTATCCTGGCCTTAACTTAGCTCTTTATGAGAGTCAAACAGCGGATAGTTTAATTCAGTCAATAAGGAAAACCTTAAATGATACAAAACGTCAGGCGGACCTCACAACTCTTCAGTCATTAATTATTCAAGACCAGCCCGCCATCTTTCTTTATTCGCCATTTTATTTTTATGTCACCAAAAATTGGCTTAAGGGCTTCAGTCCTGAGCAGGGTCGAAGGATTGATGAAAAATTTATTTCTTCAGTAAGCGATCGTTTCAAAAATATTGATAAATGGTATGTGAAAACAGCGAGAGTGTTTAAATAAAGCAAATCGCCTCCCTACGGAGGGTCTCCTTAAGGGAGACAAATCGCGAAGCGCAAATCGTTCAATGTGTTAATCATAATCGTAAAAATTTAACGCTTCGCGCTAAGCGATAAGCGCTTAGCTTATTGTTATGACTCTTAAACAATATAAAAAATTAGCCAAATTGGTTCGCGATAATGAGATTTATCGAGTTTACGATTTCACTAAGCTTAAACATTTAAATATTTCTTTGACCGAACTTTATCCTAAAAAATCAACTCTTGGCCATTCTCACAAAAACGTTGATGAAGTTTATATTTTTATTGATGGCAAAGGAACAATGGAAGTTGGCAAAAAAATTATAAAAGTAAAAGCCGGCGATGTTGTGCCTATTGAAGCAGGCAAATTTCATCGGGTTCATAATAAAGGAGAAAAGATTTTAAGCTTTTGGGCGATTTTTGAAAAATATGAGGGAAGAGGCGTTTGACTATTGACTATTGACTATTGACTGTTGACTGTTGACTATTGACTGACCATTGATTGTCATTGCGAGGCGAAGCCGAAGCAATCTCACGAAGCCGTTTATTTATATTTATTCTGTGCTAATTTTTGTCGGAGTGGTGAAATGGCAAACACGCCGGCTTCAGGAGCCGGTGCCGCAAGGCTTGAGGGTTCGAGTCCCTCCTCCGACACAGATAGAAATTACCATGCTTAAACAAAAATTAATCAAACCAAAAAGAAGAATAGTCTTGCCAGTAAGGCGAGAAAAAGAAGAGCAGTTAAAAAGTGAACCAACTGTTCGTTTTTGCGCTTTAGGTGGCTTAGAGGAGATTGGTCGAAATATGATGTTTTTTGAATATCAAGACGAAATTATTGTCATTGATGCTGGTTTACAATTTCCTGAAGAAACTACACCAGGAATTGATTATATTATCCCCAATGCCTCTTATCTTGAAGAACGAAAAAGAAATATTAGAGCTTTAATTATTACTCATGGTCATTATGACCATATTGGCGCCATTCCTTATATTATAGAAAAAATTGGTAATCCCATAATTTTTGCTACGCCGATCACTAAAGAAATTATTGCTAAACGCCAGGAAGATTTTCCTAATAGCCCAAAACTAAATTTTGAAATCATTAAGCTTGGCAAAACCTATCAGCTCTCTCCAAATTTTAAAGTTGAATTTTTTGGAGTGACTCATAATATTCCTGAAACCGTAGGCATGATTTTAGATACTCCGATTGGCAAAATTGTTCACGGTGGTGAGTTTAAATTTGATTATGATGTTGATGGTCGCCCCCGAAATTTAGAAATCTGGGAAAAAATTGGCAAACAAAAAATTCACACGCTTTTATTGGAATCAACTGGTGCCGAAGAACCGGGCTATTCAATTTCGGAAAGGGTAGTTGAGCGGGAATTGGAAAAACTTTTTAAAATAGCCAAGGGCCGAATTATTATCGGCACATTTGCCTCATTACTCGACCGTTTAGCAGAAATCATTAAAATTGCCGAGCGATTTAATAAAAAGGTGGCAATTAGTGGTTCATCAATGAAAACCAATATTCAGATTGCTAGAAACCTCGGCCTTATAAAGGTAAAAAAAGACACTTTAATTCCCTTAGAAGAAATTCATAAATACCCAGACAATAAATTAGTGCTTCTTTGTACTGGCGCCCAAGGCGAGCCGCAGGCTAGTTTAATGAAAATTGCCAATGGAGAACACCCCTATATCAAAATCAAAGAAGGAGATATGGTAATTCTTTCATCTTCAATTGTGCCAGGGAATGAGCGCAGTGTTCAAATTCTTAAAGATGATTTAGCCCGACAAGGCGCTTTAATTTATCACTATAAAATGATAGACATCCATTCTTCCGGCCACGCCCCTCAGGAAGAGCTAAAAACAGTAATGAAACTTGTCCGACCAAAATTCTTTATTCCCATTCACGGTTATTATTTTATGAGATGGCGAAATGCCCAGCACGCCCAAGAAGTGCTTGGTCTTAAACCCTCGGAAACGATATTAGTTGACAATGGCCAGGTTGTTTTATTGACTAAAGATTCAGTTAAAATAAGCGAAGAAACAATCCCTGTTTACTATGTGATGGTTGATGGTTTAGGGGTGGGCGATGTTGGCGAAATAGTTTTAAGAGATCGCCGCGTATTGGCTCAGGAAGGAATGGTAGTAATTATTGCGACTTTGGATCGCCGCACTGGCAGATTTTTGAAAAACCCAGATATCATTTCTCGCGGTTTTATTTATTTAAGAGAAAATAAAGAATTTGTGGAGGAATTAAGAAAGCGGATTCGGAGTATTATTAGTCGGATTCCTCGACGTCAGCAATTAGAAATAGATTATGTTAAATCATTAATACGTGATCAAATCGGCCAATTTTTGTATAATAGAACAAAAAGACGGCCAATGGTCTTACCAGTAATAATAGAGGTATAGGGCTTGGTATATTTTTGCGAGCCGCAGGCGAAGCAAAAATATCTACCAAACTCCCAGCCATCTCCGAAAGGCGAAGCCTGAGGCAAGATGGCGGAGGATCCCGTACTGTCCGCGATGAAGATAATGTTAAACCTTCATTCGGAGATAGGCAGGATCGCGCCAACTGTAACCGCTCGCCTAATGGCTCGCGGACAGTTGCGGGGCGCTCAATTTTATAGTAAAAATTTTTCACTATGTTCAAAAATTTTAATAAAATTGGCAAGCCAACCATTGTTAGTGGTTTAAAGCCAAGCGGTGAATTACATATCGGAAATTATTTAGGAATGCTAAAACAGGCAGTTGAGCTTCAGAATTCTTTAAAATACAACTGCTTTTATTTTATTGCCGACTACCATGCTCTCACCTTGAAATATAAACCAGAAGAAAAAAGAGAAGAGATTTTTAAAATGACTATTGACGCTTTGGCTGCTGGTCTTGATCCTAAAAAATCAATAATTTTTATTCAATCCCATATTCCAGAACACGCTAATCTTACTTGGATTTTTAATACCATTACACCGGTTTCTAGACTTCAAGCAATGATTGAATACAAAGAAAAAATTCAGGAAGGTCAAAAGCCTAATGCGGGTCTATTAGACTATCCGGTTTTAATGGCCGCCGACATTCTTTTATACAAAGCTGACTTCGTACCAGTAGGAGAAGATCAACTTCAACATTTAGAATTAACAAGAGATATTGCCAGAATTTTTAATCGCCGCTTTGGTTTCACATTTAAAGAGCCACAAGCCCTTTTGGCTAAAGCGCCCCGTATAATGAGTTTGGACAATCCTCATAAAAAAATGTCTAAGACCTTGCCTCAAGGATGTCTTTATTTATCCGACTCTCCAAAAATTATCAGAGATAAAGTTAGGGCAGCGGTGACGGATTCAGGTCGAGAGATTGGTTATGATTTAGAAAAACGGCCAGCCATTTCTAATTTAGCTTTGATCTATTCTGAATTTTCAGGAATTCCGATACCAGAAGTAGTGAAAAAATTTAAAGGCAAGACCTATTTAGAATTCAAAAAAGATTTAGCTGAGGTGATTATTAAAAAACTTCAACCCATTCAAGAAAGACGCTTAGAATTAATGAAGAACAAAAAACAAGTAACGAAAATTTTAGCCGACGGCGCAAAAAAAGCCCAAGCGATTGCTCAAGCCACAATGAAAGAGGTAAGAGAAAAAGTGGGACTTATTTAAATTGATTACTAACCCTGGCCACTAATATGATTGTGATTCTTTATAATATTCGCAGCCTTCATAATGTGGGCTCTATTTTTCGAACCGCTGATGCGGCGGGTGTTGAAAAAATTTATCTTTGCGGCATTACACCAGCGCCGATTGATGAATTTGGT
>Ga0123519_10006014_pt1 | contig 19200 bp, 17 predicted proteins | sample YelNatPaOPRAMG02_FD_87396 | JGI IMG/M metagenome (GOLD analysis project Ga0123519, IMG submission 87396) | Hot spring microbial communities from Yellowstone National Park - Yellowstone National Park OP-RAMG-02 (version 2) | ecosystem: Environmental > Aquatic > Thermal springs > Hot (42-90C) ... | reverse complement strand
TGCGCAGCTATATCCTTTTTTAACGCCTCGAAATCTTCCATCGTCTCCATTTCCACGACGAGCCTCCCATCTTCGAAACACCGGAGTCTGCCGTGAGACTCTATGATCTGAATAGCCTTCTTCGGGTCAATGGTAATCCATCCCTTCATGCGCTTCAGCAGTTCAGGGCCGTCAAATGGCCGCTCGATCACGAGGTCCACCTCTCGGAACTTGGCGCGCCAGCCGATCACCGCGGGTTTTACCAATATCGGAGAAACGGGATCATGAACTGCTGCGCATCGAAACCATATGTCCGCTCTGACCATAGTCTTTGTCACCCCTCGCTCATGTGTTGTTTTACGCCTCGTTATAGCCGTCTTCCATGGTTACATCACAACGTTAACCGAATAATCTCATACTACCGTTCCTGTCCGCGCGTATCTTACCAAATAAAAATAACTTTTCAAACCGCCCAAATTGTGCTATAGGATGATGAATTAAATGACGAATTAAACTCGAGAAAGCGGTTTGAACAACCTCAGAACATACTGCTCTCAGCTACGCGGCCCGAAGTCTTTCATCCAGGCGATCAGCCGCGCTGCTGCCTTTATGGCGGCGATGTTTTTCGCCGTGACGCTTCTATCGTGGTCATTCGCCAACGCTGCGTCCAAGAGCAATGAAAAAGGCGAGGGCGGGGACAAGGCGCCGCCGACTGCCATCCACAAAAAGAGCGCGGTCAAGCGGGTCAAGGGGGTGCAGCAAGCTATCCATGCCAAGGCGTATTATTGCGTGGACCCTTTGACCAATCGGATCATTTTGGAGCGCAATTCGGATCAGCAGCTTCCTGTGGCCAGCTTGACAAAACTGGTAACAGCCATGGTCATCCTGGAACACCTTCCCATGGACACCAAGGTGACCGTGCCCGACCATATCAAGACCGTGCCCAAGACCGTGATCGGGTTGAAGCCTGGCGATCGGGTAAGCGTCGAAGACCTGCTTCACGGGCTGCTCATCGGTTCGGGAAACGACTGCGCAGAAACCCTTGCATGCGCCTTCCCGGGGGGCAAGGCAAAGTTGGTTCAGGCCATGAACAAGAAGGTGCGGAGCCTAGGATTCACCCACACGAAATTTTACACCCCCAGCGGACTTGATAAGAAGACGGGCGATGAGCACAGCGCGAAACAGGCGGAGAATGTGGAATGCAATGTTTCCACGGCCAAGGAAATGGCGCAGATAGCCCGCGTTGCATTCACCAACACGATTATACGAATGATCAGCGTAAAAAAAGGCTACGTGTTGAAGGGAGAAAAAGGGCATTCATATCCCGTTCGGACCACGAACAAGCTTCTAAGGGATGATTTACCCGTGTACGGGGCCAAGACCGGTTTTACCAATCGCGCGGGCCATTGTCTTGCCAGTGAATTTCGCCGGGGAAAGAGTTCGCTGCTCATTGTGGTATTGGGAAGTCCGAATCATTTTCGCGACACAAGACTCGCGTATCGCATCGCACTGAAGAAATCTGAGGCAAGCAAAACCGATCCGCAGCCCGAGCGATCTTCAAGGACCGCTGCCGCCCGCTGAAACATGCAGCTTCATTCCTTGGGGAGATAGAACAAGAAGTTGATCCATTCTCCCGGCTTGGTTTCACACCAGATCCGCCCGCCGTGGGCTTCGATGATCTTGCGGATGTTGTAGAGCCCTAAACCAGTACCCCTTTTATCTCTCGTTGCGTCGTTCTGGCATCGATAGAATTTTTCAAATATCTGTTCTACCTCTTCGTAAGGGACGCCAGGACCTTCGTTCCACACATTGAATACGTACCCGTCCTGTTCGAGCCTGACGCCGTAGGCAATTTTTCCACCGGGTTTGCGGTATTTGAGCGCGTTGCCGAATAGGTTTCGATAGACGATTTCCAGCAGACCAGGCGAACCATAGAGTTCTATGGCGCCGACGCCGCCCATACTCTCGTCGTAGCTCTGAAAAGAATCCGGATAACGCTCCTTTAAGCCCAACATGGCCGGCAAGATTACTTGTTCGTAAAAATTGTCGATTCGCTCCTTGCGGACCTGGAATTTCCCTGATTCGATGTCCGCCATGACAAGAAAATCTTTACTCATTGCTTCCAGAAATTTGGCGTGATGATAGACGACGTTGAGCTGATCTTTCTTCGCGGGATCGGTTTCTTTGTCGAGAAGACGGCCGACAAAACCCGCTATGACAATGAGCGAATTCTTTGTTTCGTGGCTTATGAAATTTATGGTTTCCCTATAATTGCGGTTGAGCCTTTCCAGCTCTCTGCGGATGGCATTTTCTTTGCCGATATCTTTGCTGATCCCCACTGTGCCCAAGACCTTTCCTTCTTCGTCTCTGAGCAGGGAGAGGGTCAGCGATATTTCCTTGATTTCTCCGGTTTTTGTGCGGAGTTTTGTTTGATAGTTCTGGATGCCGCCGGACACGGTCACGGCGTTGAGGATTCGCTGCCGCTCTTCAGGGTCAACCCACACGTCTTCGATTTTCCTGCCCTGCATTTCCTCGGCGGTATATCCCAGCATCTTCTCGGCGCCAGGGTTGAACTCGACGATGCGCGCGTTCAAATCGGTGGTGACGATCATGTCCTCGGAGGATCGCAGTATGCCTTCGAGGTATCCTGTTTCTTTGGCCAGGGCCTCAGTCCTCGTCCACATCTCCTTTTTAAGGTTCTCGGCCAGCCTCTTGTACCGTTCCTCGGACCGTCTAAGCATGGCCTCGAGATCGGATATTTCAATCTGCCTGCCGAGAAGGTTCGCAACCTCTTGAAGAAAATAATCCTCTTCGGGGCTTTCCAAGTCCTCGACAGGCTTGGTGACCAAAAGCCTTCCTCTGCGTTTTCCCTCCACCACGATGTCTTTGACCGAGATTGGCGTTTCAGGCTCGTTTGCGGGAAGACCGTACGCGGTTTGATCTATTTCGCACCAGACAACGCGATGTTCGGAATCTACCAGCGATGCCTTGACGTGGGGTATCACGAGCTCCATCTTTTCCCTCAGGGGTGCGCTGCCCATGAGGTCCCTGCTCACTGACAGAAGCCCTGCGAGCTTCTTCAGGAGTCCAGGCGTAACCGTTTTTGCCATGGCATCTGCGTCGAGGCAAAAAAAATCGGGATTGAGGTCCTGGACTGTCTCGAGTATTACCCTGGCGCCTTGCGATGATTTGATGGATCGCAGGTCAACGGAAACCCTTCTGCCGCGCCTCACATGAATCTGGCCAAGCACCTCGGCAACCGCGCCGCTGCTAAGCTCTGTAAAAGAACAGAACGGGCATGGCTGGTCCGCTCCCGCCAAGACGCGATAGCACGGCTCTGCGCTTCCTTCCGGCAGCAAGCGCGCCATGAGTGAATTTGTTCTGAGGACTGAATAGTCTGGGGATACGAGGGCGCATGGTTTGGCGATGCCCTCCAGCAGCCAGTTGGCCGGCACCTGCAAATCAGACTCGAATAGCGGGTCGTTTCTTTTGGGAATTTGGCGCTCCATGCATGCATTCCGTAGCACATTTCAACGTGAAGACTGTGAATGACAATGGCAAAAAAGCTTGACGGCGTGTCTCTCGCCATGAGCAGGGACTTACAAAGTCCTTATGTCGCTTTGTCTAGTAATTTTCCTCTCGGGTAGGTGCGCTGTCTGAAACCTCATATTGTACACTTCAATAGCCGGTTTCGTGCTGGAAGTCAATGGGGCCCGCGGCTGGTGGATGTTCGCGCTGAAAAATCCGGATGATTGCGCGCTGATTCTTTTTCAGACCCCACATTCAGCGCGATCCGCGTATGGTCTGCAAAATCCTTATATCTGGTCGCCGGCATTCACCCTTGTGCTCCACGTCGTCGTCGATTCGCTCATGAGATGCGTGCTCAGCAAGGGGCATCTGGCAACCTTAGGTGCGGCAAATGAGGTTCGGCAGAGATATGCCGGTGAAGTGATGCAATGCGCGGCGCTTCTGTTCTGAGAATGAACTTTAGAGGAAATCCATCACGTATTTCGCTGAGTTGACGTTCGCTATTGTGAACCAGCGTCACGCACAATGGTCGGGCGGAAAGAAATAAATGCTTATATTCTCAGCATGATAAAACCAACGTCCCCAGAGAACCATGCCCTATTTTTTTCACTTGACCGGAATATTCAGAAGACTGATAATGAAGCGCCATATGGGGCAAAACCATCACATTACATCTGTTGATCTCATGTGGCCTGGTTTCATGGTACCTTCCTCATGAGACATGAATGGATGCGGGTAAAAGCGTTCCTCTCGCACCGTGTGAAGTGCGCTAAACGGTACCCCATCGCTGTTCTGGCAATGCAGGCGCTGCGGCGAGAGATCGGGGGCGCGTGCAAGTCGTAAATACTTGGAGGTCCGGCGTATGACGGTTCAGGAAGTTCTTGACATGCTGTACGGTATTTTTCTGACGTCAGGTATCCCTAGCCTGAGTTGGAAATATGTGGCTATGTGGGGAGTGGGGGGACTGTTTCTTTACCTGGCTATTGCCAAAAAATACGAACCACTGCTACTCTTGCCCATCGGTTTTGGCATCTTGATCGTCAATTTTCCCCTCGTTCCTCTCATGGGGTATTCCCATGAGGGCGCCCCTGAACTGTTGCGTTTTATCTATCATTATGGGATCGAATGGGCAGTCATCCCGTGCGTGATCTTTCTGGGGCTTGGCGCGTTAACAGACTTTGGTCCCCTGATTGCAAATCCGAAGATGCTTCTGGTAGGCGCCGGCGCCCAGCTTGGTGTTTTTGTCACCTTCAGCGGGTGCGTCTTGGCGGGGTTTACTCTACGAGAAGCAGCGTCAGTGGGGATTATCGGAGGCGCAGAAGGACCGACCACAATCTATCTGACCCAACTCCTCGCTCCACAACTCCTGGGCGCCAATGCACTTGCCGCGTATTCTTATATGGCGATGGTGCCATTGATTCAGCCGCCCATAATGAGGCTTCTCACCAATGATAAAGAACGCCGTATCCGCATGAGGCAGCTCAGGCCGGTGTCGCAACTGGAAAAAATTCTTTATCCGGTCATAGCAGTCACGATTATCAACATTCTCGTGCCCGCTGTTGCGCCTTTGATGGGTATGTTCATGCTGGGGAATCTCATGAGGGAGAGCGGGGTCGTCGGCAGGTTGACGGAGACGGCACAGAATGCCCTTATGAACGCAGTGGTCATTTTCTTAGGGGTTACCATCGGCGCTACTCTGCATGCCGATAAGTTTTTCAGTTCGACTCCTCTCTTCATTTTCAGTCTGGGACTCATAGACTTTGTGGTCTGTACCATTGGGGGTATCGTGACGGTCAAGATCATGAATCTATTCCTGAAAGAAAAGATCAATCCTTTGATTGGGTCAGCCGGCGTCTCAGCGATACCCATGTCGGCTCGAGTCTCCCAAAATATTGCCCTCCAATATGACAAGAAGAACTATCTCCTGATGCATGCCATGGGGCCTAATCTTGCCGGCGCGGTTGGCGCTGCCGCCGCGGCGGGAATGTTCATAGCCATGTTTGAATAAGCAAGTACAAGGAGACCTTTCACATGACATTTTCATTCGTGGCATACCATTGTGGGATGTTCGTTTCGATACGTCATTCCTGACGTTGGGATGCTCCGATGTGAAGTGGGAGTTCAAAAACATGAAAAAATGGATAGCTTTTGTAATGCTAGTTTTGGCTTTGAGTCCGGCTTTTGTCACGGCAGATGATTTCCTTGGCGCGCCAGTGCTTCCCGGCGGCAACATCGTCGTGTCCAGAGAGGATCGTTTAGAAAAGACCTACGACATGCCCTACGACGAAGTAGTAAAATTTTATAAAGAGGCGTTAAAAGATTTCAAATACGTCAAAGTCTGGGATCGAGGGAATTCCATGTATATGGAGGACCATCTCAACCGGCCGTGGCATTCGATCACAATATTAAAGGGCGACAACGGCGTCACGACCGTTGTCACGATCAAAGACAACTGGACGTGGATTATAGGCACGCTGGTGATTCGATTTGTAGGGGTGTTCGTTGTGTTGTTTGTGTTGTACGTGGCCTTGTCGTTTTCTGGAGCGATTATCTCTCGGCTTGTTGACAAGCCCAAAAAGAAGAAGGCCGCCGCTTAATGTTGCACACCGAGCCAGCGGGGTCGCGCCGCCGTTTGGTTCATCCTTCATGGGAGGTCTGACGATTAGAACGCGAGCAGACCTCTCAGCGCCTCATTGCGCTTGACATTCTCTTCCCCGATAGTGATTATAGCCTCTACATGCTCATAAGGAGGACGCTGTGAAAGGAGTAGTATTAGCAGGGGGACTAGGGACGCGTCTGTATCCTCTCACCAAAATTACCAACAAGCATCTTCTTCCCGTGTATAACAAGCCCATGATAACCTATCCGGTAGAATGCCTTGTGAAGGCTGGCATCAAGGATATATTGATTGTCACCGGCGGAAACGATCCCGGGCATTTTCTGAAATTATTGGGAAACGGCAAGGAGTTTGGACTCAACCACATCAATTACGCATATCAGGAGGGCGAGGGAGGGATAGCCGATGCGCTCTCTCTGGCGGAAGACCATGCGGATGGCGGCCCCATATGTGTCGTGTTAGGGGATAACATCGTAGAGTACAGTATCCGGTTTGCCGTCGAGGCCTACAAAAAGCAGCCACAAGGGGCTCGCATCATGTTGAAGCGTGTGCCCGACCCGAAAAGGTTTGGCGTGCCGGTCTTTGACGGCGATCGCATTGTACGCATTGACGAAAAGCCTGAAGTCCCAGCGTCGGACTACGCAGTTATCGGCATTTATATGTACGATGCAAGCGTCTTTGATTTCATAAAGGGCCTGACGCCGTCTGCCCGCGGGGAACTCGAGATCACCGATGTGAACAACCGCTATATCGAGCAGGGCGCAATGTACTGGTCCGTACTGGAAGGCTGGTGGACTGACGCCGGAACTTTCGACTCCCTGTTGAGGGCATCGAATCTTGTGGCCCAGGGAGGCGCTAATAAGGAGCCGCCGCAATGACGCGGAAGAAGAAGTTTAAGGAGCCGGAATACAGGCCGATCGATGGGGTGAGCATCCACCCGCTGAAGGTGATTCCTGACGAACGCGGCCGTCTCATGGAGATCATGCGTTGCGACGATCCTTTTTTCACGCAGTTCGGTCAGGTCTATTTGTCAACGGTGTATCCAGGGGTCGTGAAGGCTTGGCACTATCACAGAGTCCAAGTGGATTGCTTTGCCTGTGTGCGGGGAATGGTGAAAGCGGTTCTTTATGACGACAGGGAAGGCTCGCCCACGCGAGGGTGTCTCAACGAGATATATTCAGGCGAGCACAAGCCTTGTTTGATTGTGATTCCTGCTGGCGTGTACCACGGTTGGAAGTGTATTAGCGAATACGAGGCGTACGTCATCAATGTTCCCTCGCGGCCGTACAACAGAACAGACCCTGACGAATATCGCGTTCATCCCCATACCGGGGGGATACCTTATGACTGGTCGCGAAAAGACGGATAGAGGCGTGGCATAACCATTACCAGGATTTGTGTGGAGATTGCGTCCCGTTACTCGGAATGACGTGGCGACGGCTTTTTTGTTATTGCGAGTAGCTTTAAGGCGTCCAAGCAATTCCAGCTTGCATGAATCGAGAAGGGGGCCTCTGTCAAATTCTGAAGTTTTCTCTTAAAACTGATGCAAAAGCCACGACGTTGATGGCGTCGCGGCCTCTTTGCAAAAGACATTTTCAGGACGTGTACAATTCTGGGGATCAGTCTCAAGAAATGATTTTTCGGGGCGTGAGGTGAAATTCATGCATGTCATTGTGACCGGCGGCTGCGGTTTCATAGGTTCAAACTTCGTGATGCATCTGCTTCGCTCTTACGAAGACGTGCGGATAACCAATCTCGATCTTCTCACCTATGCGGGCAACCTTGCCAATCTCGAGGAAGCCGAGGCATACCCAGACCGGTATCGCTTCGTGAGAGGGGACATAGCAGACCGCGAGCTCGTGGATTCTTTGCTCGCCGACAAACCCGACGTGGTTGTAAACTTTGCCGCCGAGTCTCATGTGGACCGCTCCATCCTCGATTCTTCTTCTTTTGTCAGAACCAATATCCTTGGCGTTCAGGTGCTATTGGATGCGTGTCGGGCGCACGACATAGATCGTTTTGTCCAAATCTCCACCGACGAGGTGTATGGATCTCTGGGACCAATGGGCGCGTTTACCGAGGAGCATGCGTTGGCGCCGAACAGCCCCTATTCAGCCTCGAAAGCTGCGGCTGATCTTCTTGTCAGAGCCTATCATAAGACTCATGGGCTCAACGTGGTGACCACACGGTGTTCCAATAACTACGGGCCTTATCAATTTCCCGAGAAATTGATTCCTCTGATGATTACCAACGCAATGGAGGAAAAGGAACTGCCGGTGTACGGGGACGGGCTTCACGTAAGGGACTGGATTTACGTGACCGACCACTGCAGAGCGATTGATCTCATTATGCGAGAGGGGAAGCCAGGGGAGGTATATAACATAGGAGGAGGGAATGAACTGCCAAACATCGATATAGTGAAACTCATCCTCAAAATACTTGGCAAACCTGACAATCTCATCCGATTTGTTGAGGATAGACCTGGTCACGACAGGCGGTATGCCATGGATACCACGAAATTAAGGAGGGAGCTCGGCTGGAAACCTCTCGTGGCCTTTGAAGAGGGCATGGCCCTCACCGTGAGATGGTATCAGGAAAACGAAGCGTGGTGGACGCGCATCAAGACGGGGGAGTATCTCACCTACTACGAGAAATGGTATGGCAGCAGGGTCGCTTGATGGGACTGCTCCCGGACGCGGCGCCGCATTACCCAACGTGTATGAAGACCTTGCTCGATATCCCATGAATATCACACGGCGGAAGACAAGACGCATATACGTGGGCCATGTGCCCATAGGAGATGGCGCTCCTATTGCCGTTCAGTCTATGACCAACACGGACACCAAGGATGTCGTTTCCACGGCGCGGCAAATAAGGCGACTCGAGAGATCCGGATGCGAGATCGTGAGGCTCGGCGTCCCTGACCTCGATGCTGCGCAGGCGCTTGGTCGTATCCGAGAACGGGCTCGGATTCCTTTGATAGCCGATATCCATTTTGATCACAAATTGGCGCTCGAGGCGATACGGCAAGGCGTGGCGGGCTTGCGCCTCAACCCGGGAAACATCGGGTCCGCACAGAAGGTCAGGGACGTGTGTCGCGCGGCCGCTGAACACGGAATTCCTATACGAATCGGCGTGAATTCTGGTTCCATCGAGAAAAGATTGCTGCGCAAGTATGGGGGGCCGACAGTCGAGGCCATGGTGGAGAGCGCCCTCTCGCACGTAGCCATACTCGAGAAAGAAGGCTTTTACGACATAAAGATTTCGCTCAAGGCCACCGATGTCACAAAAACGATAGACGCGTATCGCATGCTCGCGGCTCAGGTGGATTATCCTCTTCACGTCGGCATAACCGAGGCGGGCACTTTGCTCCCAGGCGCGGTCAAATCCGCAGTCGGCATAGGAATATTGTTGGCTGAGGGGATAGGGGACACCATACGAGTGTCGCTGAGCGCGCGGCCGGAACACGAAGTGCAGGCGGCTTTTTCTATTCTGAGGGCGCTGGGAATACGGAAAAGGGGGGTGGAAGTCATTGCATGTCCCACCTGCGCCAGGACCTCAATAGATGTGATCGGACTCGCTCAAAAGGTGGAGCGCCGTTTGTCCCATATTGCCGCGCCGCTTCAGGTGGCTGTCATGGGATGCGTGGTCAACGGCCCGGGAGAAGCGCGTGAGGCGGACGTTGGCATTGCGGGCGGCAAAGGCATGGGAATCATTTTCAAGAAGGGCGCGTCGATAGGGACGTATCGTGAAGAAGAGTTGCTGCCTGCTTTGCTGCATGAAGTCGAACTCCTGACGAGCGCCGCGCCATCGCGAACAGGTGGCGCCGGCCGAGAAGAACCTCACAGTTCCCTATAACTGCCTTTACAACCTGTAAGATATCTTGACAGCCGCAACGCCAAGGGCGGTCGCCTACAGCGGCCTGCGCGCGTCATTCCCGAGAAAGCGAAAATCCATGGTGGTTCTCAGAATAATCACAGATTCAATGATGTGGCCGCCAATTCGGTATGTTCACTCCCTGTCATATCGAGCCCTTCAGTTCCTGTCATTTCCAGCATGTCAATTCCTGTGATGGCGGATCTTTTCGTCCCTGTCATTTCGAGCGCGTCAATTTCTGCGTTGCCAGTCTTTCACCTCTGTTATTGCGAGCGGTTTCCTATGTCATTTCGAGCGCAGCGAGAAATCCTGGTCAGAAAACCAAGATTTCTCAGTCGCAGCCTCTCACTTCGTTCGAAACTCGCTCCCTCGAAATGACAAAGGTTGACCTTTGGCGGCTGTCAGGGGGGGGGCGAAAGCGGTCACACGCTCGAGTAGGCGGCCCTCATTCCGACAGAAATTTCAAGAACCCGTATAATCGTCGGCATGAGTTTTGCTCTGATTTCGTATGGCGAGCTGCGCCAAAAGAACATGGAACTTTTTCGCGATCTCCCGTGGGAGGACGAAGGAAGGGCTGTTTCTCATCTCAATGCCCTTGGAACACGCGAACAAATGTTTTGTTGGGCGGGACAACATGAGACGTGAGGGAGGAACGGCGCAGCGAAAAAGCCGCTGGCGGATGACAAGCACATGAATTCCAGCTTCAGGATTCTTATCGCCGATCGCAACAGACATGTGCGGGAATTTCTTCAAAGAGAGTTTTCGTCAGCAGGTTACCAGTGCGAGCTTGCCGCGAACGGACAGGAAATCCTTTCCAGACTACAGGACCCGCCGCACGTCCTCATCTTGGACCTCGAGATTCCTCTCATCGATGGATGGCAGTTGCTTGAGGCGTTTGCCACGCACAGACCCCGCGTCCCGGTCATCGTACACACGTTTCTAGGCGAATACTTCAATCACCCGCTTTTGGCTTCCGCCGACGCCCTTGTTGAAAAGAAAGGCGACCCAGACTCGCTCAAGGCTGCCGTCCTCGAAGTCTTGGAGCGCTACTATCCGGAGAAGTTGTTTGCAGAGAGGCGTCCCTCCTGTTCCCCTGCCTCCTGAAGACCCGGCACTATCTCGGCCCAGATCTCGCCCCAACGAGACTCCAGGTGGACGACGCGGAGTCCAGCCTCGTCGATCTCGTTGTGAAAAGTTTCCAAAGTGTATTCGATGCAGTGGGTTGGGTCGAGTCGGTAGTCTATTCCCAACTCTTGTTTCAAGGGGACTCGCCAATCTCGCTCGAAAGAGGGTACCCTGATGAGAAACCGGCGGGGCTCAACCACTCGCGCAGTTTGCCGAAGAAAGTGTGGTCTTGCCTCGAGATGCTCCAACACGTTGGACATCACGACGGTGTCGAAGTTGGTTTGAAATCGAGCGTGCAGGACGTCGCCAAGGATGTAGGTAATCCTCGGGTGGGCGTACCGGGCGCGAGCAACTTCAATGTGTTGTTCATTGAGATCGATGCCAACCACCCAAGCCCCTGACCGACTCGCGATATCGTACGCGAGCGCGCCTATCCCGCAGCCAAGGTCGAGAACATGCTCGCCCTCGTGAATACGCGTCGTGAAAAAATCGTGGTACCTCGTGTGACGGTGCTTTGTGTGAAGGCCGCCCCCGTATGCAACTGAAAGCCGGCCCTGAAGTTCATAAAGCGCATTGTCAAGCTCGAGAAGCAGGCGCAGTCCATCTTCCGGCGATTCTTGGGTAACATATGTGGACAATGCGGCCAAAATTTGGTCTTTTAAGAGCTGCGCCGACACATTATACTTGCCTTTCATTGCGCCTCGACTCCCTGCGGCGGTGGCCGTCTTTGAGCACTCTGCACAACAAGTCCAACTCTTTTTTGGCTATTTTTTCAAGTGAGTATCGACCAAGAACGTAGCGCCTCGCGCTCTTTCCAAGATGCCGTCGGAGATCCGGGTCCTTGATGAGGCGGCGAATGGTTTCTCTCAGAGAAAACGGCTTCAATTCGCACAGCAGGCCATTCTCTCCGTGGGTGATGATTTCCCGTATGCCAGGAGAGTCGCCCCCGACGACCGCCGATTCACAGGCCATAGCCTCCAGGAGAGCCTTAGGATGCCCTTCGTATCTCGAAGGCAGCACAAAGGTCGCAGCTTCATTCATAAATCGCGGGAGTTCACGATGGGCAACGGTTCCTTCCCAGGTGACGCGATCATCAAGGTGGGAAAACCTACTTTGGAGCGTGGGTCGCAATCTGCCCTCGCCTATGATGCGAAGCCGCGCCGGCAGAGACGCCAAGGCTTCGAGGAGCAGGTCGAGGTTTTTTTCAGGCGCTATCCTCCCGACAAACAGAACCGACTCAGGGGGTGACTCCACGGCCATCGGCCGGAAAAGGTCGGTATCCACGTAATTTGGAATTACCTCTATTTTGTGAGCCGCGCCAGGGATGCGAGATGCGATGTCCCTCTCCATCAAAGACGTGGTCACCACCACTGCGTCCGCCGCGGAAAATACCTCCTCTTCTGTGCAGCGGGCCGTGCGGGCCTGTTCAGAATCCTTACCGTGCTCGCGAGCGGCGTTGGCCGACCATAAGTAGCCGCACCGCGCAACCAACGGCACGCCCAACTGACGCGCAACTCCCAAGGCAGTTTCCGCGCCGTAGGTTTGGTTCGTCTTAATAACGTCTGCAGAACTGAGCGATTTGCCGTGGAATGTCAGGAGGTTTTTTTCGTATCGCTCCAAAGGTTCCGAGGAGGCGTTGCAGAGTATTCTTATTTTCCCCAGTCGCTCTGCATAGTCCAGGTCAGACCGGTCTCCATAGGTAACAAAACTTACCTCCGCGCCTTGTTGGATCAAGCGCTGATAGATGGCGATCTCCCGATCCAACATCCCAGTGAAAGCCCATGTCCGGAGCGACACGCCACGGGTGAAAAACAGGACAAGATGAAAGTTCATGACGCGGCCACTTCCCGGGCAAGGACCAGGTATTTTTCAGCCACGTCGTCCAGGCTCGCGACGGTGATCAATCGCTGAAACGCTTCATAATTGTTTGTCAGGAGGTCCAGCGCGGGCAGAAAATCATCCTCGGAATGAAACGGCAAGCCGCCAAATCTCACCAATTCGGGGTGCCCGCCGTCCTCCAAGTACAGCGCCGGCAGACCGCATGCCATGGCCTCGATAAGGGCGTTGGAACACGGGTCATTTTGACTCGCCGTAATATATATATCGTGTTGGCGAAGGATATCCGCAAGTTCTTGGGATGAAACAGGGGGGATACGACGCGCCCTTTCCAATGGCGCAGAGACATTCCCGACAAAAGTAAATTCATACCTGTCCCAATCGATGTGTTCCTCGATCCATTTGTACATAGGGCCTCCCTTGCGTGGATTGTTTGACCAGCTAGTGGAAATGAGCCGAATTTTACGATTTGTGGAAAAAGGCGCCCTATTTCTCGCGTGAAAGATCTCGTCATCCACTGCGTTGTGGATTATGACAGGAGAGATCGGATGATACCCCATCTCGACAATCCGCTGATAGGTCCAGGCCGACTGCAGCACCGTAGCAGAAGCGAAACGGGCGTTAAGCTCATAGCAAAGTTCGTCTTTTTCGCGATCAAATCCCCGAATGAGGTGAATTGGACCGTCGATACGGTGAATGACGTTTATTCTATGGGTCCGATTGAATTCAAGAAATGCCTCGACGTCAAAATGAATTGAATTGAGAATATAGGCGTCTATATCCGGGTGCAACTCGTTTTCCCTTACCTCGATGCCTTTTTTTTGAAGGGCCTTGCGCAACGCCATCATAAATTGGTTGCCGCCGCCGTATGGGGGGGCAAAAAACTTGTGCCAGAGCCCAATGGTGAATTTCCTGGGACCGCTTTTCCCACTCTGTGTTCGTACCCCGGTGGATTCTTTTGTACCGTCTTCGCGTTTCGCCGGATACGCGACAGAGGCGGCGCTGGTTTGCAACTCCCGCACGAGCTTGTAAAGGTCTTGAAACAAAGGCCGCGACGCCTCGGGGATGTGGTTCTCCTGAACCCTCGCGAGGTGTGCGTCCACGGTCGAGTTGAGAGAGGCGGTTTCAATGTCGTCCATTATGATTTCCACGGCTTGGGGAACGGACTTATAGATGCATTTCTCATCGAGCACGTCCCGGGCCAACCCCACATCTGTACTAATTATCTTGCACGAGGCTGCAGACGCCTCCAAGATGGCGTGGGGACCTCCCTCTGACCTGCTGGGCACGACATAGAGGTCCAGCAGGTTGTAAAGCACGTTCAGCTCCTCGCGAGGGAGGAAATTCGTGCGAATATCGTCCTCCGACGTCGGTTTTCCCACGTAAGAAAAAGGTACCTTGTTTTCCTGAAGCCTAGCCAACAACCAATGTCGGCGTGGACCCGCCAGGACGACATGAATGCGCGCCCCTTTCTTCTGAAGCCCTCGCACAATTTCCAAGAAGATGTCAGGCCCCTTGACCAGCTTAGGGGTAGAGAGATTTGCGCCCTCGGAGTCCCGCGCGAAGTTGCCGATCAGATACGCGTCATCGGGGATATGCCACTTGTCTCTTGCTTGCGATAACGCTGGCTCATTTTTTGCCAAAGGGCGAAATATAGTTGCGTCTATCAAATAGGGAACCTTGAGACAATGAATGCCCACGCTTCGCAGTTCCTTCTCAGCCTGCGAGCTTCTGGGAACCCATAGATGCACCGCTGACATGGCTAGGCGATGGGCTGGAATACCAAAATAACGAAAAGGCTCGCCGGGGACATGACATAGCACGACCCTATTTCGTAGTTGCCTGGGCTCAAGCCCTATCAGCCCCTCCCACCAGACAGAATGGATGACGTCGCAGCGTTCCAGAGGAACCAACTCTACAAGGCCATCCAGGGCCGCGCGAGTGAGCCTCATATCCTCATCCACAGCCCAGCCTATGCCATCTCCACCTGTAAGGAACACTTTCGGTTTCATCAAGGTTTCACCGCCTTCACGCCAAATCCTGTGGTGAAGCCAAGAGATTTGCGGGCCGTAGATCCATCGGCAGCGTGATCCATGGCTATTGAAACGATCTTGAGCCAATAAAAGACCTGGGCGCAAGACTGAATGAGCCACGACCGCCGTGGCCCCCACGAAAGACTTGCATGTGAAACCGCGTATCTCAACATTTCGATCAGAACACTCCAATAACCGCCTTGCCATTCCACCATGATGTCTTTGAATCCTATGTCAGTGAGCGCTTCACGCCAATAAAATTCCGTGTACCTTCCGTAGTCCGATGGGTCTGCATGGATGCGATTCAAGAACGGCGCGCACAAAAGGAGGATACCCTTGGCTCGTAAGACCCTGAATATTTCTGTCAAAACTGATGCAGGCTCCTTCACATGCTCCAGCAATTCCGAACAGATCACCACATCGACGCTGTTGGCTCGCAGGGGGATGCACTCCGCGCGGCATTGAACATCCGGCCTCTTCTCAACTGATATGTTCGCATACACTACGTTGTCGTGGTATTGGCCCACGTCAAAGGCCCCTCTTTTTTGCACCCGGTTTCCCCCCACGTCGAGGACTGTGGCTGCAGCTTCAAAATCCCGCGCATGGCGAAGATAAAAGTCATCCACATAGTAGCGTCTCAAGGAATACGAAAGGCCCTTGAGAAATGTTTTTTGGGACGGGTTCATCTCAAGGGCAAACCTTGCCATAGTCGATGTTGAGATTACGGCGGGCTGCCGCCAGCCATTGATCTACGGTAGCCCCTTTGGCAACGGAACCCGACGCCTTGCGCACACCGCGACCGAGATGGCAAAAGATGACCCTGTCTTCAAGGTCCAAGGCGCGATCCACCGGAACCGCACGCCATGGCGATGCGGGATCAATCTTGTCCTGAAGTTCAGGCTCCCAAAGGGTGTTTCGGCACGCGAACACCCCATAGCCAGCCTCTCTGAGACCGACGGTTACCTTGTCTCCCACATCAAAGGCGGGAAGATCAGGGAAAAAAGACAGACCCAACGCGCGGAATACTTGATAATCCACGAGGCAGCCAAGTATGTGCAAGACCCCTTCCGGAGATCGCGTCGTATCCATCCTCACACCTGCCGCAGCGACTCCCTTCTTGTGAGATCCTTTGCCAGTAACGTCCACCGTCAATTGTGAAGTCAGAAACGAAAGCCACGTAGGGTGGCATGGAAGGCTGTCCATATGGAGGGTCACCAAATATCGAGCAGCGGGATCGATGACGCGCAACGCCAATTCAAGTCCAATCGCGTTCGCGTAGCTCCCCCATTCGAGCTGGTTGCCTGGCGCCGCGACGTCGCCAACCTCGGGAGGCGCCGGCTCTGTGCGATTAAAGATGACGTTCACGTCAGGCAGGTCAACGAGGACGCCAAGATGCTCTTCTGGCGAATTGTTATCGACTATCCACAATTCATGAGGTTCCGGAGTGAATCGTTCTATCGACTGGACGCACATGGAGAGTATTTTTTGTGCTGCGCTGTTGGCAAGAGTCGAAACCACCACTAAGCGATGCGCGTCTGGGGGTAGGCGGCGTCGCAGCGCGATATAGGCGCAATATGTCTTGCCATCCACGACAATTTCCTGAGCAACGGCTGCTTCAGCCAGATTAGACATATAATCTTTCATCCATCCTTACCAACGACTGCTCCTGCGCCTGGCAGACATGCGTTTGATGCGAAACCACGCGCCCAGTTCATGGCCTGTTTGAGACATCCTAAGAATGCCGCGAAGCCGCTGTTGCCCCGCAACCGGATTGTTGAAGGATGTCGGACGCCGTTGGCTCGACATCGGCTTCGTATGGAGCCAATTCCCACACACACTCGCCGGTAATGATTCCCCGAGCCCTTTTTGGCCCCACCACGGCAAAACTCACGATGCCTGCAATACGTTCCATCGTCTCGAAGCTTGCAGCATCTCGGGCTGCAAAATGGGCTTCGTAGGCCCCGTTGGCGAGATGGTTTTGGGGATACCACACCCTCAGCACATATTCATCGGCCTGTCCTTTTACGTTCAGGCCGTCTTCCTCAGAAATGTTCCACTTGCACAGTATTCCCGCTGCGTTGAGGATTCCCAATGAAAACATGGGCCGATCTACTTTTCTGTTCAGCCTTAAATGAATCTCGATTCCGAATGGAGAACCAGACGGCACCTCCACGAGGGTCTGCAGATCAGGTCCGTAAACCCTTGCGCCGAAGATGTTTACTTCCTCGGTGGATATCCTGTTCCGTACACGGTGCTCAAGACGTTTCTGTTCGCTTCTAAATACGAGCGTTTCATAGGTGTTGATGGCTTCAAGGGCGGTACCAGAAGCTACAATTCGTCCTTCCTCCAACAGTATCCCGCGTTGGGCCACAAACTGCAATGTCTCCAGACTGTGACTCACCAGCAGGATCGTTGCGCCGCTTTCCCGCATTTGCCGAACTCGAGCGAGGCTCTTGTTTTGAAATTTGAGGTCTCCCACGGCAAATGTCTCGTCAATGAGGATGACGTCGCTTTCCACATTGACGGCCACCCCAAATCCCAAACGCCCCAGCATCCCACTCGAATACATCCGCACAGGCCGATCGAACCATTCGCCAAGTTCGCAAAAGTCCTCTATCTCCGGGAGCCGTTCCTCTATTTCTTTGCGGGAAAAGCCCATGACAGCCGCTAGCAGCCGCACATTTTCCCGGCCAGTCAACTCCATGTGCAAGCCGGCGTTCAGCTCTATCATAGGGAAGATACGGCCGCGTATTTCAACTCTGCCCGCTGTCGGAGAGGTCACGCCCGCAAGGATCTTCAGCAGAGTGCTCTTCCCAGCGCCATTTCTCCCGACGATGCCGACGGTATCGCCCTTTCGCACCTCAAGGTTGATGTCCCGCAATGCCCATGGACCTCTTCCGCCTGATCCATGAAGCGACTTGTCTTGCTTTTTCAGGCGCTTCAGGCCCTTTTCCACAAGCTTCGGGAGCGGCAAACCGTATCGCTTCCAAAGACCCTCTATTATGATCGCAGCTTCTTGAGACAAGAGATGTCCTCACAACACGTCAGCAAAGTACGAAGAAAGTCGCCGAAAAATAGGCCAAGAAATCGCCAACATGACAATGGTCATGACCACGGCAAAACAAATCGGTTCCGCAGACGGCGCGCTGGATTTTAGCAGGACATTGCGGAACCCTTCAATCACCCCCACCATGGGATTGAGCATGTATAACTGCTTCCACTGTTCTGGTACGGAACTCAAGGGGTAGATCACAGGGGTGACGAAGAGCCATGCCTGCGTGATGAACGGAGTGGCAAAGATAAAATCTTTCCGAAATGTACCGAGTCCGGCCAAGAGTATGCCGATGGCAAACGCGGTTGCCGCCATAAGGATCACCAAAGGAATGATCCAAAAAAGGCTGAGGCCCACAGGAACCTTAAACCAAACCATGAGACCAGCCAAGAGGATGGCCGACATGACGAAATCGAACAGCGTGGCGGTAACCGCCGCGAGTGGAAATACTTCCCGCGGCAATGCAATTTTCTTGATCACTTCTGCATTCGTGATAATGCTGGGGCCGCAGGCTGCCACCGCGTTGGTGAAAAAGGTCCACGGCACCAACGCTGAATAACTGAATAGGATGTAGGGGACCCCGTCGCTGGGGATGTTGACGAAGCCGCGAAGCATATTGAACAACAGCATCAAAATGAATGGCTGCAAAAAAGCCCACCACATGCCAAGCGACGACCGTCGATAACGACTCGTCACATCCCGGACCACGAGCGCCATGAGGAGAGAGAAGAATCTCGCCACTCTCCGGCTACGCTCAGAAGGATTTATATACAGACCCTTGGTCAAGAAAGACGGTTCTTCCAAGAAAAATCACTCCGTGGAATCCCTGTAGGGCGATGCACTCCCATAGCACGATGGACGCTCTGCATCAACCTTGTGTCACAAGACGCCAATGCATGCAATGCGATCTTGCCATACATGTTCCCGTTCTTGGCTTCTCTTAGTCGTGGCGAGTCTTGGAGAGGGATTCTTTGCTCACAGCCATAAGGGTCACCAGCGCCTTTGCCACGGGTACATCTTCGCCGCGGCGAATATCAAACAGTTCAGATTCTGCAACAATGACGCTGCGCCCCTCGCTAATAACCTTTGAGCAACACTTGAGCCCCTCGCCGGAAGCGGGTCTCAGAAAATTGATCTTGAACTCGATGGTTAGG
>Ga0123519_10006012_pt1 | contig 19201 bp, 12 predicted proteins | sample YelNatPaOPRAMG02_FD_87396 | JGI IMG/M metagenome (GOLD analysis project Ga0123519, IMG submission 87396) | Hot spring microbial communities from Yellowstone National Park - Yellowstone National Park OP-RAMG-02 (version 2) | ecosystem: Environmental > Aquatic > Thermal springs > Hot (42-90C) ... | reverse complement strand
GGAGGAGGTGATCCGGCGGGCCCGGGAGGCCGGCGTGGTGTATATCATCAACCCGGGAGCCGACCTGGAATCGAGCCGGCGGGCAATCGCCTTGGCCGAATCGCACCCGGGGATTTTCGCCGCTGTGGGGATTCATCCCCATGAGGCGAGCAGTCTGACGGACGATGCCTGGCAGGAACTGCGCCGGCTGGCCCAGCACCCGTGCGTGGTCGCCATCGGCGAGATTGGGCTGGACTACTACCGCGACCTATCGCCGCGGCCCATCCAGCAGGCAGCGTTCCGCCGGCAGTTGGCGCTGGCCGCGGAACTGGGACTGCCGGTCATCATCCATGACCGTGACGCCCATGAGGATGTGCTGGCCATACTGGAACAATGGCGCGCGGAAGGCAACAACCTGCCGATCCTTTTCCACGCCTTTTCGGGTGATCTGGGGATCGCGCAGCGCGTGCTGAAACTGGGCGGCTATATCGCCATCGGGGGGCCGGTAACCTTCACCAACGCGCGCCGTCTGCCGGCCATGCTCCCCCAGCTTCCGCTGGAGCGGCTGGTGGTGGAGACCGACTGCCCATACCTGGCGCCGCACCCATATCGAGGTCAGCGCAATGAGCCAGCCTACCTGCCGTTGGTGGTCGAAAAGATGGCATCCCTATGCCAGCGGCCGGCGGAGGAAATTGCCCGGCTGACGACGGAGAATGCTCGCCGGCTGTTCCGACTGCCGGCGTAAGCTACTTGGACTGGGGAACACCTGTCGTATGAAGGAGTGCCTGTGGAGCTGGCGGTAAAAGATATCCTGGCGACGATCCAACCGACGTTACTCCTGGTGGAGGAGAAACTGCGCGAAGGGGTAGACGAGATGTTCCTGCCCCTGGGGCAGGGCCTCCGCAATTTGCTGGACAGCGGCGGCAAGCGTCTGCGGCCGGCATTGGTCATCTTTGCCTCGCGCATTCACCCCGGCGCGCCGCTGGAGCGGGTCATCTCCCTGGCGGCCTCGGTGGAGACCCTGCACACGGCCACGCTGGTGCATGATGACCTGATTGATGGGGCGACGGTGCGGCGCGGCCGGCGCACGCTGAACGCCACCTGGCCGGCCGCCGCCACGGTGCTGGCCGGCGATTACCTCTTCGCCCGCGCCGCCAAGTTCGCCGCGGAAACCGAGAACACCCGCGTCGTCACCATCTTCGCCGAGACGCTGATGACCATTTGCGAGGGGGAGCTGTATCAGCTCTTCGGCGCCTATCATCTGGACCAGGACCTGGAAAGCTACTACCGGCGCATCTTCAGCAAGACCGCCTCGCTGTTCGCCGCTTCCACGGAAGCCGGCGCCACCCTCAGCGGCGCCGACGCGGCCACCATCCAGGCACTGCGGGAATACGGGAAGAACCTGGGCATGTCCTTCCAGATCCAGGACGATCTGCTGGATATCGTCGGTGATGAGCGCCGGCTGGGCAAACCGACCGGCAGTGACCTGCGCCAGGGCATCGTCACCCTGCCGGTGTACTACTTCCTGCGTCATTACCCGGGCGAACGGGAGCGCCTGGAGCGCGCCCTGCAGGCGGAGCCGGCGGAGCGAGAGCGCGCCATCGCCGAGATTGTGGAGGATATCCGCTCTTCGCCGGCGGTGGAGGACTGCCGGCGCGAGGCCGGCCAGTTCGCCGAACGCGCCCGCCAGGCCCTGGCCCCGCTCCCCGATGTCGAGGAGAAGCGCTATCTGTTGGCGTTGGTCACCGCCTTGCTTGACCGCGACGTATGAATGAGACCACTGCCTCCGAACATGCCTCATCCGCCGACGCAGACCTTTCCATTATCATTGTAAGCTGGAACGTGCGGGAGCTCCTGCGGCGCTGTCTGGGCTCCATCGCCGCCAGCATGGGCGGCCTGCCGGCCCACAGCCCCCGCCCGTACGAGGTTATCGTGGTGGACAATGCCTCGCAGGACGCCACCGCGGAGATGGTGCGCTCGGAGTTCCCCTGGGTGCAGTTGATCGCCAATACGGAGAACGCCGGCTTCACCCGCGCCAACAATCAAGCCCTTCGCCTCGCCCGCGGCCGCTATATCCTCCTCCTGAACCCGGATACCGAGATCGTGGGGGATGCCCTGCCGGCCATGCTGGCCTATATGGATGCCCACCCCGACATCGGGGGGCTGGGGCCGCAACTGCGCTTCCCCGACGGCCGCCGGCAGTCCTCCCGCCGGCGCTTCCCCACCTATGCGACGGCCTTTGTGGAGAGCACCCCCCTCCAGCGCTGGTTCCCACACAGCCGGCTCCTTCAGCGCTACTACATGGCCGATGTGCCCGATGACCAGCCCCATGCGGTGGACTGGCTGGTGGGGGCCTGCCTGCTTCTGCGGCGCGAGGTGGTGGAGCGCGTGGGACTGCTGGACGAGCGCTTCTTCATGTATTCCGAGGAGCTGGACTATGCCTGGCGCATGCGCCAGGCCGGCTGGCCCCTGGTCTATTTCCCGGACGCGGTGGTGATTCACCATGAGGCGCAGTCCAGCGGCCAGGTGGCGGCGGAGCGGCTCATCCTGTTCCACACCAGCAAGGTGGAATTCTTCCGCAAATGGTTCGGCCGGCGGCGCGGCGAAATCCTGCGCGGGTTCCTGCTGGCGTGCTTCGCCTGGGAATGGTGCGTGGAAGGGGCGAAGGCGCTCCTGGGCCATAAACGGCCCATGCGGCTGGCACGTATGCGGGCCTATGCCCGGGTCCTGCGCTCCGGATTGCGGCCGGCATCCCTGCCGGCGCCGGCCGCCGCGCTGCCTCATATACACCTGGATTGAGGAGTGGTTGGAGGGATAAGGCGTGCGCATCTGCTTGATCAGCGGCGAGTTTCCCCCCATGCAGGGCGGCGTCGGCGACTTCACCTGGCGATTGGCGGAAGCCATGGCGGCGAAAGGCCATCAGGTGATGGTGCTGACGTCACAGCAGGCCGCCGGCGCGGCCTGCCAGGGCTGTTCGGTGCGGGCGGAGGTGTCCCGCTGGAACTGGGGGTTCTGGAAAACCGCCCGCCGGCTGTTCGAGGAAAGCCGGCCGGACGTGGTGAACATCCAGTACCAAACCGCCGCCTACGGCATGCATCCGGCGGTGAACCTCTTCCCCTGGTGGTTGCGGCGCCGGCGGGAGCGGCCGGCGGTGGTGGTGACCTTCCATGACCTGCGGATGCCCTTCCTGTTCCGCGGCGCCGGCCCCTTGCGCCGGCGCGTCAACGACTTCCTGGCCCAGCAGGCCGACGGCGTCATCGCCACCAACGAAGAAGATTTCGCCCAACTGACCCTGCGGGCGCCGGCGGTGCCGCGCCGGCTCATCCCCATCGGCTCCAATATCCTGCCGCCGGCCAGCCCCGATTACTCGCGCGAGGCCTGGCGGGCGCGCTGGGGCATCCAGCCTCATGAGTTCGCCCTGGCCTATTTCGGCTTCCTCAACGTCACGAAGGGGGGCGAGGACCTCATCGGCGCGCTGGAACTGCTGGTGCGGGAGGGTCGGCCGGTCAAGCTCATTATGGTGGGTGGCAAGGTCGGCTCCAGCGATCCGACGAATTTGCTGTACCTGAACCGCGTCGAACAGCGCATCCAGCAGAGCCGGCTGGAGCCTTATGTGGTCTGGACCGATTACCTGCCCAGCGAGGAGGTCAGCGCCACCCTTTGGGCGGCGGACGCGGTGGTACTGCCCTATCGCGACGGCGTGTCCACGCGGCGGGGGACGCTGATGGCCGCGCTGACCCACGGCCGGCCCATCGTGACCACCATCCCATCCCTGCCGGTCCACTATTTCCAGGACGGAGAGAACCTCCTGCTGGTGCCGCCGGCCTCCCCGGCGGAGATCGCGCGCGCGGTACAGCGCCTGATGGAGGATGCCGGCCTGCGGGAGCGGCTGGGCAAAGGCGCCCTGGCGCTCTCGGAACGCTTCACCTGGCCGGCCATTGCAGAAGAGACCCTGCAGTTCTACATCGAACTGCTTTCCAGGCGGCGCGGCACATGATGCTCGGCACCGTATCCCCCTTCCCGGCGTCCGATGCGCCCCGCCGGCGCTTTTCCGAACGATGGCACCCCTGGCTGGTGGCCTCCGTCGTCGTGCTCTTCCTGGCGCTGGGGGTGGTGTACAACGTCACAGTGCCCATCTTCGAGGCGCCGGACGAGATCCAGCATTTCTATTACATCAAGCACCTGGCGGACGGGAAAGGCCTGCCGGTGCAGGGGTCGGCCGAAAGCCGGCAGAGCTGGGCGCAGGAAGGGAGCCAGCCCCCACTGTATTATCTGCTGGGGGCGCTGGTCATCCGGGGCATGGACACCAGCGACGCCGGCGAGATCATCTGGCTCAACCCGCAGGCGAACATCGGCACGCCGCGCTATCCCGGCAACAAAAACCGCATCATCCACACGGAGCGGGAGGATTTCCCTTACGAGGGGACGGTCCAGGCGGTGCATGTCCTGCGGCTGTATTCCCTGCTGTGGGGATGCGGCACCGTTGTAATGACCTACTTCCTGGCGCGGGAGGTCTTGCGCCGGCGCGACCTGGCCCTGCTGACGACGGCCTGCGTCGCGTTCACCCCTCAGTTCATCTTCATCCACAGCGCCGTATCCAACGACAGCCTGATCACCTTCCTGAGCACCCTGGGGGTCTGGCTGATGACGCGGATGCTGGGGAGCGAGCGGCCGGCCCGCTATGCGTTCCCCCTGGGATTGACGCTGGGGCTGGCCGCCCTGGCCAAGCTCAGCGGGCTGGCCCTGTGGGGGCTGGCCGGCCTGCTCCTGGCCTACCTGCTCTGGCGGCGGCGGCTTTCCTGGCCGCAGGCGTTCCTCGCCGGCTGTCTGATGGCCAGCCTCGCCCTGCTGATCGCCGGCCCCTGGTTCGTCCGCAACCTCACCCTCTACGGCGACCTGACCGGCCTGCGCCCGATGCTGGAAATCGTTGGCCGGCGCGCCGACCGGCCGACCCTGGCGGACATCTGGGGCGAATTCCGCGGCCTGCGCATCTCCTTCTGGGGATTGTTCGGCTGGTTCAACATCCTCCTGCCCGAAGCCGTGTACAAGGTGCTGGACAGCATCACCCTGCTGGCCGGCCTGGGACTGGTCTTCGGCGCGCTGCGCCGGCGCAGTGCACCGCTGGCACGCCGGCCGGCCGCCGCCCTGATGGGCGCCTGGCTGACGCTGATGTGTATCTCCCTGGTGCGCTGGACCACCATCACCATGGGCACCCAGGGGCGCCTGCTCTTCCCCGCCATGGCCGCGTTCATGATCCTCCTGGTGATGGGATTGGCGCAGTGGTGGCCGGAAGAATGGCGGTTCCGAGGGCTCCTGCCCCTGCCGGCCGGCCTGCTGGCCCTGTCCATCCTCAGCCCTTTCCTGGTCATTCAGCCGGCCTACGCGCGCCCGCCGATATTGACGGTGCAGGAGGTGCCGGCCGCGGCGCGCATTGACCCCCTGACCTTCGGGGAAAGCATCCGACTGGTGGGCCTGGAAATCTCGGGGGCGGAAGTATACCCCGGGGAAAGCGTGCATGTCACCCTGTACTGGGAGTGCCTGGCCTCCATGCAGGAGGATTACAACATCACCGTGAAACTGTGGGGCAGGGGCATGCAGATCGTCGGGGCAGTGGATACATACCCCGGCTGGGGGACATACCCGACCAGCCTGTGGCTGCCCGGCCAGGTGGTGAAGGATCGGTATGAGATTGCCGTTGACCCTCAGGCATTGGCCCCCTCGCTGTTGCGCCTGGATGTCGGCGTGTATCCCCTGGATACGATGGAGCGCCTGCCGGCCTACGACGCCGCCGGCCGACTGCTGTCCCTGCCCACGATTGCCGGCGTCCTCCGATTGGCGCCAAAGGGGCCGGCGTCGTATACTATCCCGTACCCGACGCGATTCCGCTGGGAGAACGGGATGGTGTTGGATGGTTACGCGCTGGAAGGGACCACGGTTCGCGCCGGCGGCATCCTGCAACTGCAGGCATTCTGGCATACGGAGCGCGCGCTGGAGGAGGAGTACACGGTCTTCGTCCACCTGGTGGATACAGAGGGCCGCATATGGAGCCAGCATGATAAGCCACCCCTCGATGGGGATTACCCCACGTTGTTCTGGCGGCCTGGCGAAATGGTGATGGATACCTTCTATCTCTCGCTGGCCGGCGTGCCGGCCGGCACCTACTGGTTGGAGGTGGGGTTATATCCTTCGGACAGCGCCTCCCATCCGCTGGCGCTGGTGGACGATGACGGAGCATCTCTCGGGAACCGAATCTGGCTGACGCCCATACGGGTTCAGCAGTGAGGATAGGCAGGACACGGCATGCGGGCAAACCGGGCAGTGGACAGACTGCAGGAGATATTCTTTGGGCAGGACCGCCGGCTGGCCCTGGCGGCGCTGACGCTGGTGATCATCGGCGCCGGCCTGCTGGTGGGCGCCTACGTGGCCGCGCTGGGGCCACTGCTCGCGGCGGCCCTCTCCATCGCCCTGGTAGTTGGCCTGTTGATGCTGCGCAGTACGCAGTGGGGCTTTTTCGCCGTGGTCACGGTGGCCTGCCTCCTGCCCTTCGGCGCCCTGCCGGTGGACATCGGCTTCCGGCCCACGTTCCTGGACCTGGTGCTGGTGGTGCTGTACTTCGTCTGGGTCAGCGCCTATGTCACCGGCCGGCGCAAGGAGTTCATCGCCTCACCGCTGGGATGGACGGTTTTCCTTTTTATGGCGCTGGCCTGCGCCTCGTTCATCGCCGGCCTGACCCATACCCGCCTGACGATGTACGTCCTGCGCCACTTCGCTGAAATCCTCATCGCCATCGGGCTGTTCTTCGTGGTGCTGAACACCATCCGCACGCCGGCACAGCTCCGCCAGGTCCTGCAGGCCACCGCCCTGGCCGGCACCTTTGAAGCGGCCATCGGCATCTTCCTGTACGTTATCCCGCCGGCATGGTCCATCCGCCTGCTCTCCGCCCTGGGGCGCTTCAACTACCCCACCGGCGCCGGCGTCCTGCGCTATATCGAGGACAATCCCGAGCTGCCCATGCGCGCCATCGGCACGTCCGTGGACCCCAATGTCCTTGGTGGGCTGATGGTGCTCATCGGGGGACTGCTGGTCCCCCAGCTCTTCGCCCGCCGGCCGCTGTTCCGCCGCTGGATAAGCGCCGGCATGCTCCTGCTGGTGGTCACCTGTCTGTACCTGACCTATTCGCGCGCCGCCCTGCTGGGATTTGCGGCCGCCTCCCTGCTGGTGGCGGTCCTGCGCTACCGCAAACTGCTCATCCTGCTGGTCCTCGCCGGCCTGCTCTTCTTCCTGCTCCCGCAGACCCAGGACTATGTGACGCGCCTGATCGAGGGACTGCAGGCGCAGGACCGCGCCACGCAGATGCGCCTGGGAGAGTACAAGGATGCCCTCATCCTCATCTCCCGCTATCCCTGGTTCGGCGTGGGGTTCGCCGGCACCCCCGATATTGACACCTACTTGGGCGTCTCCAGCGCCTATCTGCTGATGGCCGAACAGATGGGTCTGGTCGGGGTGGGCGTGTTCCTGCTGTTCCTGGTGCGGCTGTACCTGGCGGTCTGGCGGGGATGGCGCCGCGTGCGCGCTCATCAAAATGAAGAGCTGGAGCCGCTGATGCTGGGCGCCTGGGCCGGCCTTTCCGGCGCGCTGGTGGCCGGCGTCCTGGACCATTATTTCTTCAACTTCGACTTTCCGCATTCGGTGACCCTCTTCTGGCTGTTCATCGGCTGGTGCGCCGCGGCGGCGTATATGGCCCTGCAGGCGCCGGCCTCATCCGTATCTGATGGAGGAGCGCATGCCGCTGGTTGAGGAGTTTGTGAAGGCCTTCGGCGTCTGGGACGTAGCCCAGCCGTATATCGAGCGCATCGTGGAAGAGCCGGAAATGCGCCTCATCGTCGCCATGGATGGACAGGCGCTGACGGTCGAAGAGGCCGCCGAACGCCTGGGGATGGCGCCGGCAGAGGCCGCGGCGTTCCTCGAACGCTGTTATCAGCGCGGCATGGTGCATAAGCAGGAGGGGGAAGACGGCGTCCGGTATGCGTCGGCCGATTTCTACACGCGCCTCGACTACTTTATCCGCTTCGGCGAATGGAAGCAGTTGCCGGCGGAGGCCCGCCGTGCCCTGGATGAGCGCTATGTGCGCGAATACGCCGCCCGGGTGCGCCCGACGGTCGAGGCGCGCATGCGCGGCGAGGAGACCGAAGCGCATCTGCACAACGACGCGGTGATGCTCCTGCCGGAAGTCGAGGAGATGGTCGAGGCGGCCCAGGAGATCATCGTCCTGCCGTGCGACTGCCGGCTGGCCGGCGAGCACTGCGACCGTCCCATCGAGGTCTGCATCTGGATGGATGACCTGGCGCGCGGCATGCTGGCGCGGGGACACGGCCGGCGGATCACTTCCGAGGAAGCGCGCCAGCTCCTTCGCTGGGCGGACAAAAAGGGCCTGATGCACACGGCTGATCCGAACTGGCGGGAACACGGCCTGACGGCCATCTGCAACTGCTGTGCCTGTGACTGCTACCCCTTCCGCGCCGCCGGCATGCTGGGAAGCAAGGGAACCTGGCCGCGCTCGCGCTATATCGCCGCGTATGACCGGGACAGGTGCAATCTGTGCGGCGCCTGCGTGCGGCGCTGTCATTTCGGCGCCTTCTCGTTCGATGGAACCACGGTCATGGTGGAGGGGAAGGAGCGCCGCAACGTGGTGTATGAGCCGGCGCTCTGTTGGGGCTGTGGGCTGTGTGCCAACACCTGCCCCACCCAGGCCATCCGCATGGAACCGCTCTCCTCTGGAAGGGATTCTTCCGCATGACGCGCATCGTGCGGGTGCTGGCTGTGCCGGCCTCTGGCGGCTATTATTACGAGGACCTGGCCGCGCTTCAGGCGCGCCATATCCCGGTCGAGGAGCGCTACACCGCGCCGGCGGTCACGCCCGGCTTCCGCTTCGTGCGCGAGCCAGCCGAGGCGGTTTCGGTGGGCCTGGTGCTGGACGATGGCCAGGTAGCCTGGGGGGACTGCGTCGGTGTGGCCTACAGCGGCAAGGCCGGCCGCTTTCCGCCCTTCCGCGCCGCCGAGGGGACGGCGGTCATCCAGCAGGTGGTGGCGCCGTTCCTGGAAGGCCGGCCGGTAGCCAGCTTTCGCGAGCTGGCCGGCGGTCTCGATGCCCTGCGCCAGGTGGTGGAGGAGCGCCGGCCCCTGCCACGCCCGCCGCGCGCCGGGCGCCTTTCGCGGCGCGAGTTCCTGACCGCGCCGGCGCGCCTGCTGGCGCCGGAAGAAGAGCCGCCGATGGAAACTGTGCGCCAGGAGCGCCCCCTCCATCCGGCGATCCATTACGGCGTCACCCAGGCGCTCCTGCGCGCTGTGGCGCTGTCGCGCCGGCTGACCATGGCGGAAGTCATTGCGGAGGAATGGGGACTGCCGGCGCCCGAATCCCCGGTGCCCATTCATGCCCAGTGCGGCGGTGACCGCTATCACGGCGCGGACAAGATGATCGCGCGCCGGCTAGCCTCCCTGCCGCATGCCCTGGTGGACGATATTGATGAGCAGTTAGGGCCGAATGGGGGACGCCTGATCCAGTATGCCCGATGGCTGCGCAGCCGCGTCGAGGCCCTTGGTGGGCCGGAGTACCGCCCGACCATCCATTTGGACGTGCACGGCGCGCTGGGTAAAATCTATAACAACGTGCTGGGCAAGGTGCTGGGCGACCTGTACGCGCTGGAGCTGGCGGTGGACCCCTTGCCCCTGCGGGTGGAAAGCCCGGTCATCATGGAGACTCTGCCGGCGCAGTTGGAGGCACTGCGCTCCCTGCGCGATTATATCCGCATCCGCAAGATGCGGGTGCAGATCGTGGCCGACGAATGGGCCAACACCCTGGAGGATATCCAACAGTTCATCGCCACACGCGCCGCAGATATGATCCAGATCAAAATGCCCGACATGGGCGGGATTCACCACACGGTGGAGGCGGTGCTGGCCTGTAAGGCCGCCGGCATCGGCGCTTTCCTGGGCGGAAGCTGTGTGGAAACGGACCTCTCCGCCAGAGCGGCGGTGCATGTCGCCCTGGCGACCCAGCCGGCGATGATGCTGGCGCGCCCGGGCATGGGCGTGGACGAGGCGATCATGATCGTCCAGAACGAGATGGCGCGTGCGCTGGCCTGCATCCGCGGCCGGCGGGGGACATAGGGCCTTCTCCCCTTCCCCGCCTGCGGTTTCTCCCCTTCTCCGCCATGCGGGGAAGGGGTTGGGGGATGGGGCTTTCTCCCCTGCCATGCGGGGAAGGGGCCGGGGGATGGGGCTTTTACAATATTGACCGGAGGAAACAGCCATGGTCCTGCAGAGCAATTACGTGATGTACCTGACCCCTCAGTTCCGCAAGCTCTCCAACGACCAGCTTGCGCAGATCCACAACGCCAGCCTGGAGATCCTGGACCGCACCGGCGTCTGCCTGTACGAGGAGGAAGCGCTGAACCTGTTGAAAAAGGCCGGCGTCAAGGTGGAAGACGGCAACCGCGTGCGCATCCCGCCCGGACTGGTCGAATGGGCCCTCTCCATCGCTCCCAAGCGGGTCGTGCTGTGCGACCGCAACGGCCGGCGCGTCATGCCGCTGGAACGCAACAACGTCTTCTTCGGGCCAGGCTCCGACTGCCCGAATATCCTGGACCACCGCACCGGGGAGCGCCGGCGCGGCACCCTGCGCGATATCGAAGAGGGCATCCGCCTCTGCGACGCACTGCCCAACATTGATTTCCTCATGTCCATCTGCATCGCCTCCGACATCGACCAGCAGGTGGCCGACCGCTATCAGATGCGCGCCATGCTGATGAACAGCACCAAGCCCATCCTCTTCGTCACCACCGAGTTTGAGGGCACGGTGGACGCCATCAAGATGGCCGAGGCGGTCGCCGGCGGTGAGGAGGAACTGCGCCGCAATCCCATCTGCGCCCTGTACATCAACGTCACCTCGCCGCTCCGCCACAATACCGAGGCCCTGCAGAAACTGCTCTTCATGGCCGGCAAGGGCCTGCCCACCACCTATACCCCGGTGGTCCTGCGCGGCATCAGCGGCCCGGTGACGCCGGCCGGCGCGCTGGCCCTGGCCAACGCCGGCGAACTGGCCGGCCTGGTCATCGCCCAGCTCAAGCGCGAGGGCGCGCCCATCATCCTCAGCGGCGGCACCAACGATATGCTGGACATGCGCACCCTGGGCGACGTGTACGCCGCGCCGGAGAACCGCGTCATGTTCGTCGAGATGGCCCATTATTACGGCCTGCCGGTCTTCGGGTTGGGCGGCGCCAGCGACTCCAAGCTTCCCGATGAGCAGGCGGCGGCCGAAGCGGCCTTCTCGCTCATCCTGGAAGCACTGGCCGGCACCCACCTGGTGCACGACGTGGGCTACCTGGAGTCGGGCATGACCAACTCCTTCGAGCAGATCGTCATCTGCGACGAGCTGATCAACTACGTCAAGCGCTTCATGCAGGGCCTGGTCGTCAACGAGGAGACCTTGGCGCTGGACGTGATTGACCAGGTGGGGCCGCACGGCGATTTCCTGGGCACAGAGCACACCGCCCAGCACTATAAAGAGGATTGGTACCCACGCCTGTTGGACCGCAATGATTTCGACACCTGGAAGGCCGCCGGCGGCAAGACCCTGCGCCAGCGCGCCCGCGAGCGGGTGGAAGAGATCCTCTCCAGCCATCGGCCGGAGCCCCTGCCGAAGGACGTACAGGCGAAAATTGACGCCATTGTGGAGGGGGCGCATTGATGGATGGCACGGCCCTGGTCGCCCAGTTCATCGCCGGCACACGCTGGGAGCACCTGCCGCCGGCGGTACAGCGCAAGGCGCGCCTGACCCTGCTGGATGCCCTGGGGGCGGCGCTGGCCGGCCTGCAGGCTCCCGTGGCGCGCATCACCGCCGAATTTGCGGAGGAGACCTGGCCCGGCGAGCAGGCGACCATCCTATGGAGCGGCCGGCGGGCATCCGCCGCCGGCGCGGCCTTCGCCAATGGCTATGCCGCCAACGCCATCGACATTGACGACTGCGCGCTTTACACCAAAGGGCACCCTGGCGCGCAGATTTTCCCCACGGCGCTGGCGCTGTCCGAGGCGCTGGGGCGGAGCGGGGCGGAGATGCTGGCCGGCATGGTGGTCGGCTACGAGGTGGCCCACCGCGCTGCCCGCATTTGGCATGCGGCGCACCGCGAGTATCAGGCCTGCGGCTCGTGGGGATCGGTAGCCTGCGCGGCGGTGGCATCGCATCTGATGCGCCTGCCGCCGGCGCAGATACCGCACGCCCTGGGCATCGCCGAATACCATGCGCCTAACCTGCCCATGATGCGCGACATTGACCACCCGGCCATGGTCAAGCACGGCATCGGCTGGGGCGCGACGAACGGCATCCTGTCCGCCCAACTGGCGGCGCGCGGTTTCACCGGCATTCCCAGCCTATTCAGCCTCGAGACCTATGCCGATTGGGTGAACGACATCGGCCGGCATTTCATCATGGTGGACGGCGTCATCTTCAAGACCTACTGCGCCTGCGCCTGGGGCCACGCCAGCTTTGACGCGGCGCGCCGGCTGGTGGATGAACACCATATCCGCATCGAGGATATCAGCCACATCCGCATCGAGACCTTCCATAATGCCGTGCGGCTGGGCGCCAACCTGCCGGCCACCACCGAGGAGGCCCAGTTCAACGTGGCCTGGCCGCTGGCCTGTCTGCTGGTGGATGGGGAGATCGGGCCGGCGCAGGTGCTGGAAGAGCGCCTGCAGGACGAGCGCCTGCGCGAGCTGGCGAGCAAGGTGGAGCTGGTGGAGTCGCCGGAATACACCGCGTTATACGAGAAGATGGCGCGCGGGGAGGCCGGCGGCAAATACCTGAGCAGTGTCACCATCACCCTGCGCGACGGCCGCACATTCCGCAGTGGGCCGTTCGAAGGGAACATCGCATACCCTCAGCCCTGGGATGAGGGCAAGGCGGAGCGCAAGTTCCGCTGGCTGGCCGGCCGCCTCCTGCCGGCGGATTTCATCGAACACGTGCTGGAAACGGTCCGGCAGTTCGAGGCACTGCCCGACGTGAGGCCCTTTGTGGCCGCGCTGTGCGAGCATCTCCCAAGGATCGGGTGACGGTCAGCGCGCCGGCGGCCTGTCACCCCGATCCTTGATTGGTCAACGCAAAAAATTCGAGAACGAGGTGCACGACAACGGCATATGGCAGAGATCCGGTTCCTTCTGAACGGACGGGAAGTGACATATGTGGGCGACCCTGGCCGCAGTCTGCTGACGGTCCTGCGCGAGGATTTCGACGTTACCGGCCCCAAGCAGGCCTGCGACGGCGAGGGGGAATGCGGCGCCTGTGCGGTACTGCTGGATGGGGAGGCGGTGCGTTCCTGCCTGATACCGGTGGGCAAGGTCGCCGGCCGGCAGATCATCACCATCGAGGGCCTGGGCAGTGATGAGCGCCTGCACCCGCTCCAGCAGGCCTTTATCGAGTACGGCGCCGTGCAGTGCGGCTACTGCACCCCCGGCATGATCATCTCCGCCGCGGCGCTCTTACTGCGTGACCCGCGCCCCAGCCGCCGGCGCATCCTGGAAGAGCTGGGCGGCAATCTCTGCCGCTGTACCGGCTACCACGCCATCATCGCGGCGGTGGAAGCGGCGGCGGCCATGATGCGGGGCGAGACACCCCCGCCGCCGGCCCTCCCCTACCACGCCGACGGCCGGCCCTACAGCGCGCCCATCATCGGCAAACGCCTGACCCGCGTGGACGCCGTCGAGAAGGTCACCGGCAGGGCGCGCTACGCCGAGGACATCAAAATGCCCGGCATGCTCTATGCCGCCATCACCCGCAGTCCCCATCCGCACGCCAGGGTCCTGCGGATTGACACGACGTCGGCGGAACGCATGCCCGGCGTCGTCAAGGTGCTGACCGCACAGGACATTCCCGGCCATAACGACCTCGACGATTACAGCCTGGACGAGCATGTCCTGGCTTTCCCGGGCGATTCGGTGCGCATGATCGGCGATGCGGTGGCCGTTGTGGTGGCGGAAACGATGGAGCAGGCGCGCGCCGCCGCGGACGCGGTGCAGGTGGAGTATGAAATCCTGCCGCATACGTTCGATCAGGAAGAGGCGCTGTCGCCCAATTTCCCGCCCATTCACGCCGGCGGCAACATCCTGGATTCCTACGAGATTCACTTTGGAGAGCTGGAGCCGGCCATGGCGCGGGCCGACCTGCACCTGGAGACGCAGTACGAGACCGTCTTCCTGGAGCACTCGGCGCTGGAGCGCGAGACGGTGGTGGGCTATTGGGACGAGAACGAGGTGCTGACGCTGATCGCCGGCACGCAGGAGCCGCACTGGGCGCGCGATTTCACCGCCTGGGCCATGGGCCTGCCGCCGGAAAGGGTGCGCGTCATCACGCCGCCCATGGGCGGGGCCTTCGGCGGCAAGCAGGACCCGTGGCCGGTCATCGCCGGCGCGCTGGCGGCCTATTACGTGCGCCGGCCGGTGCGCCTGGCCTACACCCGTCATGAATCCTTCAACGCTTCCCCGAAACGCCATCCCTACCGCATGCGCTATCGGATCGGCGCCCGCCGGGACGGCACCCTCACCGGACTGCACCTGCGCATCCTGGCCAACACCGGCGCCTATGACTCCGCCGGCCGCTGGATACCGCAGTACGCCCTGGTCGCCGGCGGCGGGCCGTACCGCTGGGAGGCGGTGGACGCCGTGTGCCATGCCATTTACACCAACGGGCCGAAGGCCGGCCAGATGCGCGGCTTCGGCACCCCGCAGTCCATGTTCGCCCTGGAGTGCACCCTGGACGAGCTGGCAGAGCAGTTGGGCATGGACCCGCTGGAACTACGCCTGCGCAACGCCCTAGACGGCCAGACGACCACCTTCCTGGGCTATCCGCCGGCCGAGACCTTCGCCTACCGCGAGTGCCTGGAGTCCATCCGCCCGCATTACCAGGCTGCGCTGGCCGCGGCCGAGGAATACAACCGCCGGCATGCCAACACCCCCTGGCGCAGAGGGGTGGGCCTGGCCGGCATGTGGTACCGCTTCGGCAAATCGGGCGACCCCCGCTGTCCAGCCGAAGCGGAACTGCGGGAGGACGGCACCCTGGCCTTCTATTTCTCGGCGCCGGATTACGGCCAGGGCACCAGCACCGTCATGCTTCAGATCGCGGCCGAGACGCTGGGCATCCCGGTGGAGTATCTGGAGTTCGTCAACGCCGACACCAGCCTGACCCCGGACAGCGGCATCCAGGGCGCTTCGCGCAGTACATATTGGGTGGGCGGCGCGGTGCATCAGGCCGCCAGGACGCTGAAGGAGCAGATCTTCGCCATGGCCGCGAGATGCTGGAGGCGCCGCCGGACCAGCTCACCCTGACGCCGGCAAGCGTCAAAGGCCCCAACGGCCAGGAGGTTGCTCTGGCGGAGGTCGCCCGCCAGATGAAGCGCGCCGGCTGGCCCCTGCGCGTGCGCGGCGTCTTTGCCCCCAGCCCCACGCTTCCAGAAACGCGTCCCGAATATCTGCCCTTCTTCGCCACTGGCGTGCAGTTCGCCGAGGTGGACGTGAACATCGAGACCGGCGAGGTAAAGGTCGTGCGCATGGTGGCGGTGCACGACGTGGGGCGCGCCATTAACCCCCAGAGCGCGCTGGGGCAGATTGAGGGCGCCATCGTCATGGGAATGGGCGCCGCGCTGGAGGAGGAATTCATCCCTGGTGTGAGCACCGGCTTCAGCAACTACTACCTGCCGGTGGCGGTGGAGGTGCCCAAAATCGAGGTGTACCTGGTGGAAGTGGCCAGCAACTGGGGGCCGATGGGCGCCAAAGGGCTGGGCGAGATGGCCATCCTGGCCTCTACGCCGGCCATCATCAACGGCATCTACCGCGCCAGCGGCGGGCGGGTGCGCAAACTGCCGGCCACCCCCGAACGCGTGCGCCAGGCCATCCAGGAAGCACGCCAACGCTAGCCCGCAGTGACGCGCAACGGGCCGGCGCCCATTCTGCCGCCGGCCCTTTTCTACGCCAGCTCAATCCTCCCGATAGTGACAGCCGTGGCTCTCCTTCGCCTCCCAGGCCGCCCAGGCCACGATGAGCGCCGCTTCGACGCTGTTGCGCAGGCCGATCAGCCCGTCCGTCAGCCACGTGGTGCGGTAGAAGCGGTCGATCTCCCGCTGAAGGTGCAGGAGGTCGTCAATAGCACGCTCCAGCCGGCGCGTGCTCCGCACCAGCCCCACATAGTTCCACATGATGTGCTGGATGGTCACCATGTCCTGATGGATCAGCGCCGGGTCGGCGGTGTAGATCAGCCCTTCCTCGCTCCAAGGTGGGATATCGTCCGGGGAGGCCTGATAATCGCCCAGGGTCTCCACCGCGTCGATGCCGGCGCGGTAGCCCCAGGTCAGGCCCTCGAGCAGTGAGGCACTGCCCAGGCGGTTGGCGCCGTGCACGCCGGTGCACGAAACCTCCCCGACGGCATAGAGGTCGCGGATGCTGGAACGGCCCTTATCATCCACCCAGACACCGCCGCAGAAATAGTGCGCCGCCGGCACCACCGGGATGAGATCACGGGTGATGTCCACGCCGTTCTCCAGGCAGTTCTGGTAAATGGTCGGGAAGCGCTGGCGGATGGCCTCCGGCGACATGACGGAGCGCAGGTCGAGATAGACGTGGTCGGCGCCGGTCGCCAGCATCTCGCGGTGGATGGCGCGCGCCACCTCGTCGCGCGGGGCCAGCTCCTTCCACTGCGGGGCATACTTGTGCATGAAGGGCTCGCCGTGGATATTGAGCAGGCGGGCGCCGGCCCCCCGCACTGCCTCCGAAATCAGGAACAGCGAGGCGCCGCGCTTGTAAAAGGCGGTGGGATGGAACTGCACGTACTGGGCGTTGATAATGCGGGCGCCGGCGCGGTGGGCCATCGCCAGGCCGTCGCCGCGGGCGCTGGGCGGGTTGGTGGTGTGCAGGAAGATGCGCCCCAAGCCACCGGTCGCCAGGATGGTCTTGCGCGCCAGGATAGGCTCCACATGGCCGGTGCTCTGGTTAAAGACGTACGCGCCCACACAGGTGAGGGGTGCGTAGACGGCCTGCGGGTTGCGGGAGTGGTGCGCCGGCGTGATGAGGTCCACCGCCGTATGGCCGGCCAGCAGGGTGATGTTCGGGCAAGCCTTCAACGCCTCGATGGCCCGCTCCTCGATCGCCCGCCCCGTCGCATCCGCCACATGCAGGATGCGCTCGGTGGAATGGGCCGCCTCGCGGATATACTCCAGCTCCTCATCCGGCCGCTCGGAGAAAGAGACGCCCAGGCGGTCAATGAGGAACTCCCGCACCAGGCGAGGCCCTTCGTGTGCCAGCAGGGCAACCGCCTTCGGGTCGTTGCAGTAGTCGCCGGCGCGCATCAGGTCTTCCATCAACAGTTCCGGCGAATCTTTCGGCCCCAGGCCAATGATGCCTCCCTGGGCGTAATAGGTGCTCGACTCGCGCGGGTCCGTCGGGTTCGTGATCACCAGGATATGGCGGTCCGGGGCGCGCTCCGCCGCCGTCAGCGCCGCCACACAGCCGCTGATGCCACTCCCGATGACCAGGATATCGGTCAGGATGTGCTCGCCCATCTCCCCCTCCTTCTTCGTCCCTCAGATGGAGAGCATGCGCTCGAGGGCGATGTTCGCCCAGCGCGTGGTCTCCGGGTCCACGGTGATGTGTCCCACCAGCCGGCCCTCCAGCAGGCTCTCCAGGGTGTACAGCAGATGGGCAATGGTGGTGCGGGCCATGGTGCCGCAGAAGGATTTGGCCAGGGGCACCACGGTTTTGTCCGGCTGTTCGCGATCCAGCCGGTAGACCAGGTTGCATTCGGTGCCGACGACGAAGGTACTGCCGGCCGGCGCCGCCTCCACCTGCTTGATGATGTACGAGGTGGAGCCGTTCAGGTCCGCCGCCTGCACCACCGGCACCGGGCATTCGGGGTGGACGATAACGATACAGCCGGGATAGCGCCGGCGGGCCTCCTCCACATGGGCCACCGTGAAATGCGTGTGCACGTGGCAGTACCCCTTCCAGACTACGATCTGGGCGTGATCCAGATCGGGATCGCCCCCAAAGGGCGCGCCCGGGTCCCATACGGCAACCTGCTCCAGGGAATAGCCCAGGGCGAGGGCCGTGTTCTTGCCCAGCCATTCATCCGGGAAGAAGAGGATGCGCTTGCCCTGGTCAATGGCCCAGCGGAAGACGGCGCGCGCGTTCGCCGAGGTGCAGACCGCGCCGCCGTGCCGGCCGCAGAAGGCCTTCAGCTCGGCGCTGGAGTTCTGATAGGTGATGGGCACGATGTTCTCCTCCCCCCAGACGCCGGCGACATGGCGCCAGGCGACCGCCGCGTCGGCCACCGAGGCCATCATCGCCATGGGACAGGGGGCCTCCATCGCCGGCATCAGCACCGCCTGGTGCGGCGCGCACAGCATGGCGGCAGTCTCCGCCATGAAGCTCACCCCACAAAAGACGATATATTTGGCCTCCTTCTGCTGGGCCGCCAGGCGCGACAGCTCCAGCGAATCGCCGCGGAAGTCGGCGAAGCGGATGATATCATCGCTCTGGTAATGATGGCCGAGGATCACCACGTCCCGGCCCAGCTTCTGGCGGGCGATCGCGGTTCTCTCCAGCGCTTCTTCTCGCGGCAGTCCCACATATTCAGCCGGCAACCTCATGCCCTCCCTCCTCAACGCCCGGAATGCCCCTTACCGCTGAAGGGGCTCGACCTCCAGGCTGATATCCAGTGCTGTGACAGAATGGGTCAGCGCCCCGACGGAAATGTAGTCCACGCCGGTCTCCGCAATGGCGCGCACCCGCTCCAGGGACACGCCGCCCGAGGCCTCCAGGGGGACGCGGCCGGCGGTCATCTCCACCGCCCGCCGCATGGTTTCCAGGTCCATGTTGTCCAGCATGATGCGGTCCAGCGAGGGCTGGATGGCCAGCGCCTCTTCCAGCTCCGCCAGCGACTTCACCTCCACCTCGACGGGCAGGCCGGCCTGATTATGGGCCCGCACGCGCGCCACCGCCTGGGTGATGCCGCCGGCGGCCGCGATGTGGTTGTCCTTGATCAACACCATGTCGAACAGCCCGAAGCGGTGATTCTGCCCCCCGCCCAGGCGCACCGCCCATTTGTCCAGCACCCGCAGTCCGGGCGCGGTCTTGCGCGTGTCCAGGATGACGGCGCGGGTGCCGGCCACCGCATCCACATAGC
>Ga0123519_10006011_pt1 | contig 19202 bp, 18 predicted proteins | sample YelNatPaOPRAMG02_FD_87396 | JGI IMG/M metagenome (GOLD analysis project Ga0123519, IMG submission 87396) | Hot spring microbial communities from Yellowstone National Park - Yellowstone National Park OP-RAMG-02 (version 2) | ecosystem: Environmental > Aquatic > Thermal springs > Hot (42-90C) ... | reverse complement strand
ATCGGGAATCGAATTCGCAAGAAATATTCTTGAATAATTTTTTAGATTTTCAAAATCGAAATTATCCGTTTTTTCGAAATCGATATCGAAAAAAACCATATTCTCCTGCAAAACTTTCGATATTTCCTTTATGAAAAAAGCGGTTTTGCCGGGAATAACTATATTATTGCCCGAATAGAGCAATAAATTTTTTTTATTTTTCATATCGCTGCATAAATAATATTTATTATCCTTCCATAAATCATCTTTTAAAATTTCGAGGTAACCGCAACTTTCCTTTAAATTAAAAGTAAATTCGAAATCTTGTTCTTTACTATTATTAAATTTAATCATTCTAACATTTCCACAAGATGAATAGTCGCAATATCTGATATTGACCACCCCGGAAAATAGTTTCGAAGCTTTTATTTTTCCCGCGATTTTAACAGAAAATAAATTGGAACTTATATATACCTTCTTTTTTATATCCTTAAACCAGAAATTCAGCGGAATATCTTTTATATTCAAGGCAAATACATCTATTTTAGATGGAAGATGAAAATCGGAATCGATTCCATTGGAGGAATTATCGCTCGCGAGAAAAATAATTTTTTTCTCGCCATTATCTTTATCGAGCAATTCCTGCGCTTTTTTAAATGATTTGGAATAATTGGTAGAATAAAATAGATTTTTATAAGAATCATTGATTTTTTTCATAGCGTCTTTTGGAGAAATAAAATTTCCAAAATATTCAATATCTTCCGAAAAAGGAAGCACCATAACCTTCGATTTTTCCGAAAGAGAATTGATAATTTTTTCGAGCGCGGATATGTTTTTTTTAAATGCCGTTTCATTGCCGTAAAGAGCTTCCATAGAATATGAATTATCGAAAAGAACCGCCAATGATATATCGCTTTTTTTATGACTTATTCCAAACTTATTTAAAAGCCCCGAATCGGAAGAGGGTCCCGCGAAAGCGAATATAATCAGAAAAATAAAAATACACCTTAAAATCAACACCAGATATTTGAGATAATTTATTTTTCTTATTTCCCGCAAAGTTATATCTTCAAAAATTACGAAAGAGGGAAAAATCAGCTCCTTTTTCCCGACCTTTATCAAAAAATAAATCAGCGTAAATCTTGTTTGGTTCAAGAATCATACTTCGTTCGGTTGAAGAAATAACCCTGCCATTCGAATCTCTTTCTCCTGTTATGTAGCTAAGAGAACCGACCCACTTCTTTATACCCGCAAGAACAACTGCCGCTGACATTGACTTTGTACCAGATGTGTAATCAATAACGATATCAGCGGGAGAATAACCCAATTTTTTCGCCCTCTCAATAGATTCAAGACATTGCGAATAAATTTTTTCAATATCATTTTCATCAGAAAGAAGAATTTCTTCACTTTTCTTACTTTTAACTTTGGGATTTTCTAAAATCTGCGGAATAATTTTATTCTTACTCTCTTTGGTAACAATAAAAATAATGTGGTCTGGATTTTGCTTTTCTATTGAAAAACAAATTCCATGTTCTACATTTTTTCCAGTACCAACAGTTATAATCATTGCCTTTGGCATTGTTGCTCTCCTTTCAAATCTTATTTTTCAGTCCGTTTTCTATAAATTTTGTATTTTACTTTAGGTTCCTCAATTTTTTCTGCCCCGTGCATTCTCTTTGAAGCGTCCAGCACAGTTACACCTACAAGTTGATTATCCCTGTAACGCATAAGCAATCCCTTGCCCTTAAGCATAATTGAATCAGTCGCTCTTTGAGGCCGTCTAAAACTGATGTAGAGTACATCTGCCTTTTTGTCATAGTCTATCCACATCTTTGTCTCGGGAAATCTCAGCAGATGTGAAGTTGCTTCATAAATTTCAGACACCATTTCATCTGTCATTGTTTTCGCCATAGGACTACCTCCTCGTTTATATTTAATTTAGTTGTAAAATATGCTGTAATAATAAACCCGTCCTCTCTGCACTCTTTATATATAACTACGAGGAACTTATCTTTTGAAATTCTTTTCACAGCTGCAAGTGCTCCTCTGTGAGCCTCAATAATGTAATCTGGCTCTTCCACTGTTCCAAGCACATCCTCGTAATAGCCAGCCAAGTCATCATGGTTCTCTATTATGTGGAACCATCTTTCTTCTGTAAGTCTAATGAGGATACCATTTTTAGATTTAACAGTGTCTGCCATTGTTGACTATACCTTACCATATTTGCCTTAGTGTCTTCAAATTAAAAGTTAATTCTCTATTAGTTTGTGGCGAAAGCTGAAAAATTTGAAATTGGTTCCACTATGATTTTATTCTATTTTTTCAATTTTTGCCCAACCCATTGATAATCCTTTTGGCTGATTTTGAACTAATTTTTTTGTCCTCGGGAATTCACCAGGCTTTATTGGTGGGAGGTGTCTTCCTTTTATCGGGGGGCGCTTAACCTCATAATTATTTATTCCGAGGCCCTCAGCCAAAATAAGAAGAGAAGTGCTTAAGCAAGTTGAACCCTGCCCCAACCTAACAAGAAAATAATCCAGGTTGGAAGGAAGATCTGGCAATTTTAATTTTTGATTCCCAAAATATTTTTCCTTTTCATAAATCTTACTGTAAAATTCATGACAAGCTTTTAAAATATCCAATTCACTTAATTTCCCAAATTCATCAATTATTTTACCGTCATAAACAAGGCAGGATTTAAACTCAGTTTCAAAAGTTATGCCTCTTTTCAAGGTCTCACATAAAACCGGTATTGATTGAATTTTCCTCTGAGCTACCAGTAAATTCTCAACTTTTATTAATGACAGCTCAAGTACTTCTGAAGGAAATTTAAGCTCACTATCTGAAACATCAAGCCATCTTGAAAATTTAAACTTGTTGTTTAAAGGCCTGTTTGAAATATTACCAATTATAATATCTAATATAGATGTTAAATCTTTTATATCTTTTATTTTTGCCTCTTTCCCCTTTTTCCATATAATAGCAGAAAGAAGGCTTCCTTTCAATGAACTCCCGGGAATGTAAACCCTGCCCGCAGATTTGACAAATGCTTTAACTGCTATTTTATTCTTCAAGTTATCCACGCCAGGTGATAAATTAAACGAGTAGAGAGGATAATGCAATAATAAATCTCTATTTTTTACCAAATCACCAAGATATCTCTGATTTTTGGCATTACTAATAAAAGATTCAAAATAGCCACCGAAACGAGAATCATTAAATAGACCGTTCATATCAATGCGGATAAATTTATTTCCATCTATAAAATACTCGGTAGGGCTTATTTCTTCTCCCGAGCCAATATGAATTGGACTTAATACCGTAAGCTTTATTCTCATTTATACCTCCAGAATGCACGGCAGACTAAATGCCAGACCGTATCTATATATTTTATGTTCAGTAAAAAGTTGTGGTGTAATATCTACAACTCTCCCAATTTTTTTTGAAGGAAAGACCGAACCCTCGGCAAACATCCTTACCGACTTTTTCCTTAAACTCTGACACCATGGGGAATAAATATAACCCTTGCGTTCAATTAATTCATAATATCCGGATGGAATATCTGAAAGCTCATCCTTCTGTGGATAATAAAGCGAAAGGGAAATTACCCCTTCAGTATTTGGTACATTTAATTTCATCTCATAAAATTCGGGTTTGTTAAACACACCTTTTCCAGAGGAACGGTCTCCGCCTATACCCTCCTCAACCAAAAGGTTTATAGTAGATTTAAATTGTTTTTCGATGTTATTACTTAAAAAATTTATTAGAAAATAAAGTCCCGATGTTTCTGTAAAAAGTGTTTCACCAAAATAAAAGAAATTTTCACCTGGCGTGTTATTCATTCTGTTAATCAATAATCTTGGAACTTCTGTATTATTCCATGGCTTAGATACATCTCCTGTAGTTATTCTGGGTATTGTGTCCATTTCATCACTGAGTTTTTCTCCTGAAAGAATTTTTTCAAAATCAGATTGTGCAACAAATTCAATCTTTTTGAGTTCTTTTTTTTCAGGTATTTGATTTAAAGGAACCGGGAAATAATATTTTCCCTTCCACCAGGGAAATGCTGATGAAATGAGAAAAGGAGGGTTGCCCTCTATAAATTCTGAAAGTAATTTTTCTAAGTTTTCTTCTCCATAAAGTAGAAGAAAAGAATGGCAGAAAGCTGAAAAAAGGGTATCTGAATGTATATAACTTTCTGTTGATTCCAACCATTCTTCCCTTTCCCCAATGTGAATAGATGATTTAGGAGTGAGTTTACATACAAATATATTCATTTAATCTTCTCCTTAATTTTTTCAAAATTTTTCACTATCTTTTCTGGAGTATCAATTTCAGAGTCATTGATTTGTGTGATGTTAATATTGCCAGATTCGTAGGACTCCTTTGTGTTCCAATAAATTTTTAGATTTTCAAATTTAATTTTACCGTAGCCTCTGGACCCCATCCCGCCAAGGTAATCCTGCTCTAAAAGTTCCATTGCCTCAAATAATTTAATCAAAATTCCCTTATCATCTTCTTCAAATACATTATAGACTATTTCCAATGGAGCAAAAACTGCACCAGCAGGAATCCTCTCCATGGATCTGAGGCTACTCTTTCCCGTATATCTGTGTATGGCTATTTCCATTTTTACTTCAGTATACTCAAGCTCAAGATTTTTCTGCATCTCCTTGGTTATGCTTCTCTCATCGAGTAGTGTATCCCGAACAATGAGCCGTGTAAGTGTTAAGCCTTTTAAATTTTTGTTCCCGAGAATACCCCAGATTCTGCACACTGCACATTCTTTATATTTATCATAGGTATCACATTGATGTATTCCTTCTTCATTAAACACTACGCCCTCTTTTTTCTCAATCAATGAGCGCAGTTTACCTTTAAGTGAAGAACCCGGTATATAGGGCTTTCCAAGAGCATCTTTTATTACAGGCGTATCTACTCCACCTATTTTCAAACCAGTTGTAGTGCCACCTATCTGCAATCCCGTTTTTACTGAAATTTTTCCATTGATTACCACTTTTCCGATTAACATTCTACCCCCTTTTTTATTATTCTCCACCGTGAAAACGATGGTAAGCAACAATTGCCTCAAGAAAATTTCTCAGATTCTCAAATTTTTTTTCATTGTCTGTTTTTTTAACAGCTCTATCAAAAACCTCCTGAAAGTCACGAACTTTTCCTTTATGTCTTCCAGCCTGATAGGCAAGTAAAGGCCGCAAAAGATGCAATTGGTTTTTATCATACTTTGATATCCTCTGCAATCTATGAAGCACGTTTCGAATCTGAGAAGTTGATAGTTTTTCTTTTCCTTCTGCGTAATACTTTCCCAGGTCTTCAGCTATCTTATTAAGCTTTTCAGCATTCCCTCTGCAGATAATCTCATCCAGCACTTCATCAGTAATATTTGGTGCCCAGCTATTACTTCTTTGGAAATCCTGCCTTTTACCATTGGCCATTTTGTCCCTCCCTTTATTATTTTTCTTCTCTTGTCAAATAATCAGCCCAGCGAACAGCAATATCGAGATTCTGTTTCAATTCTAAATTAACAATAAAATCGTCTCTTAACTCCTGTGCCAATTTCATCCGGGATTCATCATCCTTCAGATATCTATTTACAAGTCTTCTCAATCCATATAACAAACGCCATATTCTTGACATACTAATCTTTTTTTGCTCAATTAATAATTTATCCTTCCAGCTTGAATATAGCATAGTGAGCAGGGCTCTTGGCATTTTAGTATCTAAAGCATCATCTTTTTCTGGTTTAATTAAACCAACAATTTTATCCTTTATTTTTGATAATTCTTTAAGTTCTTCCCACAAAAGTGGCGTTTCAAAAAAAGTAATCTTATTTTTTATTCCCTTTTTTGCTTTTTTTAATTCTTCGCCGGACTCTCTCGCAGCCTGATACACGGGAAATTTCTTATCTGGAGCAAGATATATTCCCCCTGAAAGTGTTATTCGTGGATGCTGGGATACAAAATCCCTGAAGCTATCGTTGATACTAACTGCAACATAAGGAAGATAGGACCAAGAACCTAAAATGAAAAGATCGTCTCCTCCAGAATAAACAACACAGATTTTATCCCTATTTCCTTCTTCTTCAGCAATTTTTTTTATCTGGACGCTGAAGAAAAATGACAGTAGATAACTAAGCATATTTATTCTTGAAATACTGGTATTACCACCCAAACCTTCCTTAAATATCGTACTGAGATTGTCAACATCCATTCTTAAAGCACCCCATTTTTTAATACCATCAGAGCTGTTTGCAATATCCTCAAGGGTTCCTTCAGGACTATAAAATGATTCCATTCTGAAACCTGCAAAAAGATTATCTTCACTCAAAAATTTAACAGAATTCAAAACAAGGCTCACAGGATAGCCACTATATTCACTAACAAATCTATAATTATATCCAAGGACCTCAAAAATGTCACTATATCTCCTTATACCTTCTAAAATCCTGCCAGTTTTTTCAATTTTATGGATTTCTATATATTTCGCCCTTCTTATTTCAGCAGACAATTCTTCAAAACTTTCGCAAAGGCTACATTTATCCCTATTCTCCTCGCTCAGTTCTTCTCCACAAATTTCACAGGCTTTTTTTTCACCGCCTACCTCATAAGGGTCAAAAACCTGTGTTTTCTGATTTTTTATAATAAGAGTCTTAAATTTCCTTCTTTTTTCATAAAGCTGTTTTTTACCAAGTTTGTCCAATACTGAACCATATTTTTCTCTGCCGAAGTCTTTACAAGACATACCCACTGATGAAAGCACAATTGCCAGAGTGCCTTTATGTGCTCTGAACATCATTTCGTTCACTTCACTATTCAATTCTAAAAGGATTCTATCAGAATCATCTGTTTTGGGCAGGAGTAAGGAGAAATGCCCACCTCCACAACTCAGCAGATTACTCTGGGTCAGGCAGAATCTGTCAAGGATATATCTTGCCACAGTTTCAGAAAGCAATTGTAAATAAAAAGAGCGTCCTCTCAAACCCTTCAGCGCATTACTTGATGTCACTGAATAAATAAAATCCTGTATACCTGAAATATCTCCGCCAACCAATAAAAAGCGTTCTTTTGACACTTCATCCCCTTTGTAATCGTTTCGTATCCCGTTTAACATTGAATCAATTTCGCTTTCCTTTAAATGTAAATCGTATATGCAGGTAGCTATTGCAGCAGTTGATTTTAAATGATGATAAAGTGAAATCTCGGGTTTATCCCGATAGGCAGAAGAAGGAATGAATAATGTATATTTCTCAAGCAAAAAGGATAATCTTGAATATAGAATTGTAAATTCGGGATTGTCTTTTTTCATTAAGTAAGCCTCGTTCAAAAAGGACTTCCACTGGAACTCAAATGAATTTTGTTCATCGGAATTTTGGCTTATTGCTTCTTCTTTTTTACTGACCGGTTTTAATCTATCGATATCCTGACTTAAAGAAAGAACAGGACAATAATAATCTTTATTCTCTTTTTCGTCTATCTTTATTTGAGAAAAAATTGATATCAATGGCTCCTTTTTTATTTCATCTATTGTAGATTCTCCCTCAGCTCTGTCTCGCCTTTCACCACACGAAAGCCAATCGCTTAGTTGTAAAATTTTTTGATGATAATTCTTGGGATAATGGTGATAATATGCTATATTTTCAGCGAGTCCCCATTTGCACATTTTCTCTATAAAACTTCCGCTCAAAACTGCATGTAAATGTGTAGGGTATCCATTTGTATCTTTTGGACAACATATTTCTGCCAAGTTTTTTTCCTGTTCATTTAATTTCTCTCCAGCTCGCTGGGCAAACTTGCCTATATCATGCATCAAAGCAGCAAGAATAACTGCCTGACGCATAGAATCTTTATCTTTTTCATCCATTTCAATTGCTCCCCATTATTTCATATTTTCCCAGACCGAAGGTGCAGCCTTTGCCAATATGGACATATTCGCCAAGTGCAAGTAGCTCATGAAACTCAGATAAATCACCATTATATGTTACTGAGCCAATAAACCCGCCTAATTTCATCCTTGTCTGCTGGCGGGATGAATACCGTTCCCAGTCAACCCACTCAGTATTTTCCTTTTTAATTTTAACCTTTTCTGATTCTGCAATCAATCTCCTGTAATCAAGAGCTAATTCCTGTCCACAATGAAAGTAGGAAAGTGCTGAGATTCTATGTAAAAGTGCTCGGATTATATAATGAAATTCTGGATTAGCAACGAGGTCCTGTTCAAACTTAAGTCTTGTGGGTGTAAGAAAATTCAAAGTTATAAGACTTCCGTTAAGTGAAACTGGCTCAGGTTTAAATATCGCATCCACTTTTTTTACGGTATCATCTTTACAGGAATAAATCAATTTGCCATTGCTTTCAACCTTGCTCAGCAGAAATTTTCCTCTTTCTTTGCCTATGCCAACCTCACCCAATTCACGGAAGGTAAATATAAAATAAGGAAGGTATCCTATAGCCCGTCCTATTAAAACCAAACCAAAATCTATGTCTTCCCCTGAAAAGTATTTACATTTACTTTTAAGAGGAGGTTCTATCACAAAAGGTCTGGGTATTTCAGTTATCTTTTTCAACCTTTCACTATTTTCTGGAGGAGAAGTTTCAAAAACATAAGCATATACACATTTTTCTTTCAAAGGACATATATTGCAGGAGCTCGCCTTTTTATTCACACAACAAATCCTGCGAAATACCGAACCAAAGCCTCCACGGAGAGTTGAACCTTTATAAGGTGGTAAATACAGATTTTCCCTGCAAGTTATAGTAAATTTATATTTTGCTACATAAAAGTTTTCAAGCATCCCTGTATCTCTTTAAATCTTACTTCTGGCACTATTATACCACAAAAAAAAGAAATTGTCAAGTCAAAATGAAGTTAAAAAAATCACTCAGTAGGAACTAAGGTGAATTTGAATTTTTCGCCGAAGCGGCACCTGCCATCTGCAGACATTTCAAGCTCAACCTGTCGGATAGTTCCGGGCGCCACACTATCAACTAATACAAATTCTGGAATTACTGCGTCGCCCAGGTAAGGAACATCTGAGGGAATTGGAACCCTGAGAGAAATTTCTGAGCCGGGAGTGGAAACAAGGTAAACCCCACCCTTCTCCCCTTTTGTATTTGCAGGTGCAACCCAGGATGCTTCACCATTATTTCCAATTACAGCAGTTGCAAGAACTGGCTCGCCCGGCTTCACTGTATATTTCTTTCCTTTTTCTACTTCCTTCCAGCCATCTGGTGTTTTGAGCCTGAGGTGCAGAAATATTGCATTCAGATATTTGGGCGGGTTAGAACCGTTGTATTCCGTGTTTCCAACAGCAACAAGCGGGGTATTTATAGAATTTGTGCCGGTGCCTTTTGTTTTAAATCCACAAACAATGCCTGATTTTATAGCGTCAAAAAATTCATCCTTTATTTCTTCAAAAAATCCCTTGTACCCGCGACAGTATAAATCCCTGTCATAGATAAACCACTTTACGGGTTCTGGAATTTCCCTGGGTTTTGTTATAAGTGGAGCATATTTTATAAAGGATTTTCCTGCGGGGCGCAGGTTTCTGTCAGGAGGAGCAATTCCAAAATCGCTTTTCTCATCCACCCTGTATCCACCAGGATACCACCATCCAAAACCGCCGTTTGCGCCGCTTTCATAAATCATCTTTAAAATATCAGCCCAGAGTGTTCCCTGCTTCTCCATAACTCCCCGGTCATATTCAAAAGTGCTTCCTGTCCATATTGACATTCCGAATTCTGCCCATATTACAGGCTTCGCCGGCGCTGCATATCTGGCATAGGCAACAGTGAAAAACCCGCCCTTCACCCTTTCCCAGTCTCCATTTAAGCCATATCCCTCAGGAGCCAGGAAATCCACTGCCTTTGCAATTCCCCTGAAATCATATCCATATGAGGATGCGGGCTGCCACACATCCCCTGCAATGGACATTCTGAAGCTCACAAAATGGTTGGGGTCAAGCTCCTTTATTTTCCTGTTTATATCCCAGTATTTCCTGCAGAGGTAGTCGTCTACAAACCTTCTGTAGGCACAGACATATTTCAGGTGTTCGCCTTCTGTGTTCAGCTGCTGGTCAGAAGGAGCCGGGAGACGGCTTCCTCTGGATACAGAATATTCCCAGTCCTTTTCAGCATTCTCCACACTTCCATATTTTTCAATTACCCAGTCCTTCCATTCTCTTTCAAAACCCTTTCTTCCTTTCTGATTTCCATAGCTGCCATCATAAGTTCCCCAGGAGGGTTCCCAGGCAACATCATAGGCAAAAAGTGTATCATTCAGGTCAAACCTTCCCTGCTTTATCAGCTGAAAATTTTCTCCAATGTACATATTTATGTGAATATCGTATTTCCTGCACCTGCGCATAAAATCAAGGGTATTCCTCACACAGTTCTTATCCCCTGATGAAATGCTTAAAGCAGTTGCTCCCCATTCCTTGAGTTGTTTTAAGTCCGGTTCAACAAGTTCAGGGTCATAGTTTCCCTGGGCAAGCCAGTGGGACCAGTATTCGTCCCTTCCCATTCCTGAAACATAAAGGGGCCAGTAATTAACTCCCAGAGGATACCATTTCTCTCCCCTCAACCAGAAGTCTCCATCCTTTATTGTCACAAATTCTTTTCTGGATTCAGGGGTCCAGGGAAGGATTCCTATTTCGTGCACGAGTATATCAATAAGTTTTCCATCCTTCAGCAATTCAGTGCGAACATTGTATGCCTCAGCAGTGAATTTTCCTGCCTCCCAGATAAATTCCACAGATTCCTTTTCTCCTGCTGGTATTGTAAGCTCCTGCTCCTGCCTGAAAATCGGAGAAGAGTCCTTCGGGATAGGTGTACGGGGTTCTTCTGGATACACAGAAATGCGCACGAGGATTTTTTTCTCTTCAGGACTGAAATTTCCCACAAGAGCACCGAGTTGCACAGAAGTCTCATCAGGAAAATAACTGAATTCTCTTGAGCCCGCTTTCAATAGATACACGCCTTCTTTTATGCGCTCAACAATGCCAGTGAATGCGGACATAAGTGCGGGATTTTTCAGGAACTCTTCCTCCGGAATGCTGAAAGCTCCCCAGACTGATTTATTATATTTTCCTGAATGGTTTATATAGAGGTATGCGAGGGTTCCACGGATAACACCTGTTTTGTCCTTTGCGTAAATCAGTGGAATCCACCTCGTCTTCATATTCGGCTGGTACCCTACCCCTCTGGGGCGATGCACAACTGACCAGGACTGCGCTGGAACTCTGAATTTCAGATTCTGCTCAATGAAGGTCTGATTCTGCTCAATCTCAGCAGAGACAATCTCCTTTAAAGGATAGAATTTATATAGCGGGGAGAGTGCTTCAATCTCCAGCTCAATCTCAGGGCCTGTGGTTTCAAATGGATTCTTTAGCGTGCCAATTTCATCTATCCAGAAGGTATGAGGGCCTTCTGCAACTGCATTTGTCTGGCCAAAAGCAACTCCAAACATAAGTTGCACTGCATTCCGGGGATTGAACATATCCTTCGGACCACCCCTTCCCTTGCTTGGATTGTCAGGCCAGTATTTGAAATCCTTTGGAGAAAGAGTGTAGAATTTCCACTCTCTCTCAAGGTTGACAACAGCAAACCATCTGGACCTGTCTTCCTCTGTCCACTCAATCATCAATTGCTTTGTCTTCTCATCTCCCTTTGCCCAGAAAGAGGTAATGTCATACCCGGAAAGGAAGGGGCTATCTATGCGCCGGACAAAACAATCCCAGCCCTGAAGATTGTCCACATCCACCCTGGCACACTGGCCTGTTCCTCCTGCTCCTGGAGACTCAGGATTTATTGTGCCCTGGCTTCCATTTGAACTGTGTGCCCAGCCTTCAACCCCATCCTCAAAATTAAAAAGGATATTCCTCTCAGGAGATTTTGAAAGGAATTCCTCCACCTCATCCCTTGTAAGCCATCTCTCCTCTCCTTATCTGTAAATTTCCATGCGGAATCCCTGAAGGGCGGACCCTCAAAGCAGAGCAAATTCCCGCCTGACCTGAGATATGCAACAAGGGAGTTCCGCGCACTGGCAGGAAAAACCCTGGAGTGCGGAAGAACCAGGAGAAAGAAATTGTCAGTGGAAAGGATTGATTTTTCTGATAACTGGTCTCCATTCAAGAAAGTAGCGCCATATCCTGCCCTGCGCAGTTCTGAGCCGAGAGCATCAGCAAAATTCAAATCAGCATCTTTGAATTTTTCCTTTAATATCGCTATACTACCCTTTCTGCCTTTTTCAACTATTACCTCCTGCACGGCAGATGGTTTTTCTATAGGCACTGTCTTTTCTGTCTGCTGACCTGCCACATCCCCTGACTTTTCTTTTGCCTTATGCACTACTGGTATCGGGTCAGAGAACTGAATCGGGGCAAGAGGATTCCTCCAGTCCTCACCCAGCCATACAGCCATAATCAGCTCCTCCTTCTCCGAGGGTCCCGGTGCAATAAACTTAAATTTCTTCTCGCCTTTTCCTGAAACCTTCTCGGTGAAGACTTTAAGCACATTGTGGCTGGTATCCTTCATTTCACAGTGCATCATTGCCCAGCCCTCAGGAACAATGTATTTCACCTGCACCTCAAATTCGCCTGCCTCCACTATCTCATCCGGCAGTTTTGTAAACTCGCAGACCACCTCCTGTGCCGGGATGGATGAAATAAAAAAGTTTACATATAGAGCTGATATTATAAAAATTCTAACCGATTTTTTTATCATTCTCTCCTCCAGTATTCAAAACAAATTTCCTTTGCCCAATTTATTCCCCGGTATAAGAACAAGTAAACCAGCAAATAAAACTGCGATTGTAAGAGAAAAAACAAGTGAATAGGAAAAGGTGCGGATAAGAAATCCACCTATAAGGGGTGCAACTGCTGCAAAAGGTCCGACAAAACTGGAATTCAATGCAAGGTATGAAGACCTCTGTTCAATTGTGGCAATCTCAAGGATTAAATTTGTACAGGCTATATAGGTAGGTGTCAAAGAAAACCCTAACAGGAAGAATAATAAATAGAAATGGCTTACAGAACTTCCTGCAAGTGCAATGAGTGCTGAGGTGATACCGCAGGCGATTGCTATAAAGAGTGAAAGACTATGCCCCAGCATATCCCCGAGTATCCCCAGCAGGATACTTGCAACCATCCCGCCCAGCACAAGCATAACCGTAAAGTATCCCAGCATTCCGGCTGTAAGCTGCAGCCTGGAACTGGCATAAACTGCGTAAAAAGACGAGGACATACCACCAAAACTCATAAGCACCTGCACAACAAAAAGACGCAGGTATCTCTTATCTCGCTTCAATATTCCTGCAATGTCGCGCAGAAATATACCCAGCCCCTTTCTTTCAGGGACAGGGGATTCTTCAGATTCAACATTCAATCCAAGGAACAATATGGAAAGCAGCTGGAATATAGAGGCAGAGAAAAAACAGAAACCATAATTTTGAGGAAATGGCACAGAACTTAGAATTTTGCGAGCTAAAAATGCACCCAATATTGAAAGCCCGCCACTTGTTGCAAGGGCTATTCCAAAGTAAGTACCGCGCCTTTTATGCAATACCTTTCCGATGTAATCAAAATAGGGAGGAATAATAAATCCGATTATGGCACTGGAAAGTCCATAGAATATAAAAAATAGAGTTATTATTCCCTCAGCACTAAACCTTTTCGCAAGAAAAGTGAGTATTGAAATTATAAACCAGCAGATTACATATCCGATATGCAGGTAGACTAAGGGGATTTTCTTTTTTGCAAATCTTCCTGTATAGTATGCTGAAAAAATGGGTGTCAGGGAACTGCCGAGCGCAGGTATTGTAAACAATAAACCTATTACGATTTTGGAAGGTGTAAAATTGGTCAGGAATATGGCAAGTATTGTTGTGGGAACCACAAATCCTCCACCCAGCCCCCAGAATCCTTCCAGCAATACATTCAGCAAAAAATTCCTTCTGTAAATCCTGTTCTCTTCCATCTCTGAATTAAACGGGATAGTTGAGGAATTTTTTAATTGAGGAAATAACTGAACTGCAGGATTCCTCTCCTTTTGCTATACAGTATTCTGCCTTGCGAAAATTTAATCCACCCACATGTGGAAGCATTGTATATACGGGTATGACAATTTTATCTGGAGAAGGCGATTTTGCAAATTGCCTGGAGATAAATTTAAAGGTGAATGGAAAGGGTGGAACAATGCTTGCAATAACAATATCTGCTCCCATTTCAAAAAGCGGGGTTATGGGCACCTGGCAGAAGACCATAGCGTCCATATATTTTGTGCCGTTGAATTCAGGAAGAGGAACCACAAAAGGAACTGCACAGCTTGCCCACACTGCCATCTTCACCAGCCCTTCCTTAAGTATCACCACGCGCCATTTCCTCAGGTCAAAAGCAGCAATTGCACAGGGAATAGTAAGTTTTTCAAGCAGCAAATCATCATAAAAGAAGTTGAGAACTTCCCACAGGAACTGCGGGGTGGGCAATTTCCTGAACATACCATGAGGAATGAACCTTTGCATTCCTTCCTGGCCCTTCTGTATAAGCCTGTCAATATCAGGGTCTGAGGCATAATATGCAGCAACCGCAGCCCCCATACTTGTGCCTGAGACCATATCAATGGGAATGCCTTCCCTGCACAGGACATTCAATACGCCCAGGTGTGCTGCTCCTCTTGCTCCACCACCTGAAAATGCAAGGCCAATTTTCATCTGTTCGTTATTACAGGTTCAGCCCTCTTCTTTACTTTCCGCCAGGATCTTTTTAAGATATTCCACGCTTTCGCGAATACATCTGTCTTCGTATTCCAGGGATTCTCGCCCATTTGCGCAGGCTTCTATGGTCATTTCTATATTCAGGTTCACACCAGGTGCACATTTTTTGATTATCTGAAGGATTGAGCGCAGATCTATTACACCTTTTCCAAGCGCAGTTCCTCTGATTTTCATGCCATAATCCGTAAGGAGAACTTCACAATCTTTAAAATGCGTTGTGAGAGTATAAGGAATAAGTCTTTTTGCAGCAGATACAGGGTCTTCAAATACAGCAAGTGGAAACCCGGTGTCAAAACAAACTCCAATATGCGGAGAATGAACTTCTTTAATAATCTGCAGCAGTTCTGAAGAAGTCAGGTCACCGTGATTCTCAACCGCAATCTTTATTCCATATTCCTCTGCTATTAAAGATAACTTTTTCAGGTCCGTTACAGCAATTTCCATCTGTCTTCGCAACGGATTCCTCTCAGAATAGCGAGCAGCCCCTATAAAAGTGCGCAGGACTTTTACCCCGAGGATATCTGCAGCATTAAGCATCGGCTTCAAATACTGCGGTTTTGTTCCACATGCTCCTAATTCCACATAGAGCCCCATCTCCTCAGAAATCTTCCTGATTTCCTTTAGATATTTTTCGTCTCTGCTCTCCAGGTGCCAGGGGTCAATCTGAAAACCATCCAGGCCCAATTCTTTAACCCTGTAGATGAATTGCTTGAGTGTGAGCGGACTTTCGGGCTTAAACCCGTGTTTACCAAAAGCAAGATGATAACTGTAAGAACCCAGACCGACTTTCATTATATCCTTTCAAAAACCTGCTGATATGAAGACGCTTTGCATTTTAAAAATAGAAGATACCCTTATTTCCCGCTTGGAACCTGTTTCCAGACAGGAGGAATGTCTATCTGCTCTGTTATTTCATAAATAATTTCAAGTGCCTTTAATCCATCATCTATATCAGGACGTGGTTTTGCCCTGTTCTTTATGCAATCTATGAAGTGTGAGATTTCACCCGCATATCCATTTATCACATGGCTCTGGTTCACAGAGACAGGACACCAGTCAGGACTCCAGGTTTCTGCATCGTTTCCGGTGTAGTATGTCAGGTCCCTCGCATTCTCAACAATCACTCCCCTTTTTTCTGTCGCTCACTATTTCTATCCTCTCACAGAACCTTCCACTTCCTCCTTCTGTTCCAAGTGAAAGTGTTGCAATCACACCATTTTCAAATTTCAGATTTGTGAGTATTGAAGCACGGGTTTCATTTAATCTGTTGGCAGTTGCTCTTATTTCTACAACCTCGCCTCCAAAAGCGCGGACCAGGTCCAGGATGTGAATCTGCCATTCCATAAGCGAGGTGAAAATAGTGGGATATTCAAAACCGTGCATCTTGGCTTCTATGAGTACAACCTTACCGAATTCATCACTTCTCACAATCTCCATTGCCTTAACATAGGGAGTGCCAAATCTCTTCTGAAAACCGACCATAATGAATTTTCCTGAATCCCTGCTGGCCTGGCTCATCTGCTTTGCCTGTTCAAGAGTTCTTGCAGGTGGCTTTTCCACAAGGAGATTCACCCCTGCCTGCACACAATCAATACTTATCCCGGGATGCAATTCAGCGTTCAGACACACAATTGCTCCATCCAGAGATTCCTGCTGGAGCATTTTTTTATAATCAACGTAATGTTTTTCAAAGCCGAAGTTCCTGGCAGCATCCCTGGCCTTCTGTTCATTTATGTCACATACCGCAACCAACTGAACACCTTCAAGGTATTTCAGGCTGGGATAAAGATTTCCTGTGGCATGTATTCCTGCCCCTATCATTCCTATTTTCAGCATATTCTCTCCATTCTTATGGGTGAGCAAACCCGCTTCACACCCTGACTTATAAAACTGATGTGTGAAATGTCAAGACCTGACCCCAATTGTCGCCCTGCGCCAGCCAGATAGTTCATCTTCAAAATCATTTCGTGACGCGCACATCGTCAAACCTCATCCGGCAGGATGCGCTGAGCATCCCTATTTTCCCCCTTTCAATGGGGTCAGAATCTGTAAAGTCAATTTTTTGCTTGCCGTTGACAATAACCTTTATGTTTGCACCCTTCACCTCAATCCTTTTTGTATTCCATTTCATTGGATCTGCAACTGAAGCTGCAGTTGCAATGTTCGGGGTGTGCTGACCCTGGAAAAGAACCTTTCCTGCTGCAGGGGGGGAGCCCTTCCACTGGTTTCTCCTCAGCAGGCTTTTTCCTTCTGTTTTTCTTCCTTCTTTTCTTCAGCGCCCTCTGTTTTCTCAACCAGGGGAATCGGGTCAGTGAATTTTATGGGGGCAAGAGGATTCTGCCAGTCTTCTCCAAGCCAGACTGCCATAATCAGGGAATCGCATCGGGAAATCCCGGGAGCAACAAAAGTAAATTTTTTTGGACTTCAAACTTTGCATTTTCTGTAATCTCTGCAGGCGGATTTACGAAGTCACAGATAATCTCATCCTGGGCATAACCAAAGGTTAAGGCTGAAAGATAAAAACCGAAAGCCAGAATACCGGCATTCAAAACCGGGGCTCTTATGCTCATACTTCCTCCTGAAAATGGAACACCTTTATTTTTGAAAAATCAGACCCGACACTATTTTCCAGCGCAGTTGATGGAGTTCGTCCGGACATTCCGGTTCAAAACCTAAACCCAGATAGCATTTTATCGCAGGAAGGCGCCAGTCATCTGTATTAAGAAAAACCTCAGCAAAACCTTTTTCCCTGAAATAACTCAGAACCTTTGAACAAAGAACCTTTCCCAGTCCCTTTCCGCGATGCTCGGGAAGCACTCCAACCATATGCAGATATGCAAATTCCTGCTGGTTAACTTTTTGAATCTGGCAACAGGCTGTGCCTACAGGAATGTTTTCTTTTACAACAAAGAAAAGCCCCTGCGGATTAAACCAAGAAGTTTCTTTCATTTCTGTATTAAACCTTTCAACTGTCCAGCCAGAACCAATGCTGTTATTTATAATATTAACCCAGGCTTTCTCGTCTCCTTCTGTATAGCTGCGCAGGATATAACCTGGCGGGGGAACAAAAGTAGAAATCTGCTCGGGCAGGCGACACCTCATCTTCAGTTGCGTGAAGTAAAGTGCCATTCTGTGCTGTTTTTTATCCTCTGTCTCACCGTAGATGTGAAAACCAAATTTTTCGTAGAGGTGGATTGCACGGGGATTGTCCTTGAAGACCTCAAGGCAAATGCCCTTCCTTGCATGGGTGCGACAATAATCCACAGCCCATCTCATCAATTCCTTTCCGATGCCCTGCCCCTGATAACCATCTCTCACGCAGAGCCCCAGTCTGGAAACAGGCTCATTGCTTATATACACATAGCCCAGAAGTTTTTCAGGAGGACCTGGAAGAACTGCTGCAAAACCGGTAAATTCTCCACAGCCTATCCTCACTATAAACTTTGCTGCATTTTCATAGTCCATAGGATGTGGATGGAAATAATAGACGGTCTTCTCAGAGAGGCTCGTCAGGAATTCCGCAAACAGATTTGTATCGTGCTCTGTCAGAAGGCGAAACTGCACATTTTTTCCTTTTAAAGGGGACAGGCTACTTTTTCACTGTCAGAGTTTCTGGCGTAAAGCGAATTCCGGGTTTTTGTTATTTAGTTTCTTTTGGCTTTCTGGTACCTACGAAAACGAATTTCACTGCGTCAGCTATTGCGTTGCCATTCCCGCCACTGTTTGTGCTCACATAACCCTTATCGCCCTTTCTGAACCTGAATATTCCCAGTGAATTCCACTTGCCATAGTTCTTCTTCAGGTCAATTGCGAAGGTGTCCGTTTTGCCATCAGACACAACTATAAAAGGAGCGTTTGTCGCATGGTCATTATTGGGGTCCCCGCAGTACCATATAAAAACTTCATAATAACCGTCCTTTGGCAGGTTTGGTCTCCACCAGGCAATGTCAGTTCCCTTCGGGTTTACATAAGCCCACAGGGAATCAGTCCCGTAATTCTGTCCTCCCTGCCCCTGGTCACTCATCCACTGCCCCTTTGTAGTAAACCCTTCCTTGCTGGAATTGTCAATGATGATCTCAAAAGGCTCAACAGGCTTTTCTGTCATACCCTTTACCAGCGATACACCCACTGTAGTGAAGATAAAAACCATCAACCCGATACCCACAATCTTTCTCATCTCTCCACCTCCATTGTTATAATTTGAGGTACTATTATATATTATACCTTATCTCTTAAAAAAGTCAAGTAAAGAATAAAAAGGAAAACTGATGTGTGAAATGTCAAGACCTGACCCCGGCTATTTCACCCTTACCCTGAATCTTATTGCCCTTGACTCGTTTATGCCAAGAGTATTTATTTTCCAGCGCAGTCCCTTGACATTTGTTGCTCCAGATAGAGGAGAGCCAGTGGTCCAGCTTGTAAATGTGGGGTCT
>Ga0123519_10006001_pt1 | contig 19214 bp, 15 predicted proteins | sample YelNatPaOPRAMG02_FD_87396 | JGI IMG/M metagenome (GOLD analysis project Ga0123519, IMG submission 87396) | Hot spring microbial communities from Yellowstone National Park - Yellowstone National Park OP-RAMG-02 (version 2) | ecosystem: Environmental > Aquatic > Thermal springs > Hot (42-90C) ... | reverse complement strand
ACTACTGAGTGAATATAGTTATTAATTATTAAGTGAGTTGATCTGGTAATTAGATTTATACAAAATTGATATAATTTAAAAAACGTAATCAAAATAAATTGATTAAAATAAATTTTTCTTTTAAATAAGGGAGAAAATGTAATTTTTAATATAATTTTCTCCCTTAATATTTTTTACTTTTGTAGTTCTTTAAGTTTTCTTATTACAAGAAGTGCTTCTGGTCCGCTAACTGTTTTTTCTAGACCAAATTCTCCGTTTAATTCTGCATCCATTATGCCTTTGTCAACAGCGTTGCAAATAGCATTATATGCAGGATGAGAAGGATTGACATCTGGGAATCTACTTTGAGTTCCAATGTGTTTTGTAGCAAGAGATGGGTCTCTAAGAATGGCAATAATGGCTTCTTCTACCATCATAGCATATTCGGCTCTGTTTACAAGCTGATCGGGATGGAATGTATGATCTGGATAAGGTTCCAGCCCGCGGATTCTTAAAGAAACAATATCCATAATAAAATTTTTTGCCCAATGATTGTTTATGTCTGTTACATCTTCCATTTTTAGGATGCTGTCTACCTTCATTTCTCTTGAATCTTTTGGGGCTTTAAAAGAATTGTCGTAATTTTTAGGTCTTTTCTTTTCTATGAGTTTGTCTATATTTAATTCAGAAACAAAAAGGGCGGCAATATCGGCGCGTGTTATTTTTTCAACAAGTGCTATTCGTTTTCCAACATCTGTACCTGGTGCCGCACGTTCTATCATTTGAACAATATTCCATTGTTCATCAGCCTCTTTTGTCCAATCTTTTTTAAGCTCAAGAACCTTTTTAAAATCTTCGGCGGCTTTACCAAATTCATAGGCTTTTTTATAACAAACACCGCGTCTATAGTAGGCTTCTGAATTTTGAGGATCTATTTTTAATGCCTTTTCATATTCTTTTTCTACATCTTTTAGCCATTCTTTTGCAGGCTTGCCTTCGTTTTGCAATGTAATAACAATTCCTTTTGCAATGTATACTTCGGGGATTTTGTTGTTTATTGATTGTGCTTTATCTGCTAGCTTTATTGCCTCCTTAAAATCTCCTGTGTGTGCTGTTACAATTGCAAGACCCGCATAAGCCGGTGCATATTTATTATCTAAAGATATAGCAAGATTAAATTCTTCTTTTGCTTTTTCATATTTCCCATCATTATAATATTTCATTCCCTCTTTGTAATGTGTAAGAGGGGTATCCATGTAGCCACCTGCTTTTCTTGCCTTTGGAGCACATCCAAAAACAATAGCTAAAATTATAATACCTGCTATAAATTTTAATAAAATAGATAGATTATTTCTTTTCATAAGTTTTCCTTTCAAAAAATGTTAAAAAATAAAATTATTTAGTCTATTACCAATATTACACGGCATTCAGACAAAAATTTTAAGTTTTTTGATGCACTTCTGATATCTGCTGCATCGCTATCGGAAATTACAACATCAGTTGAATTTTCTCCCGATGCTTTTATAGCCTTTATTTTGCCTGCATTTGGTGCCACACGGTCTGATTTTGCGGCTTGCTGAACATCTTTTGCATATCCTACAATACCATATTTTATTGCCCATTCTCGGGATACATAGGCACTGCCATAAACTTCTCTTCCAGATTCATCAAGTATTTTGGGTGAAAGTGCTGGTTTAATATTTAATCCCTTGCAATCTATTACAAGTCCAGAAAAAACAGTAGGCTTTGTTTTTGTTTTTTCAAAGGATGTAATAGATGGTTTTTCTCCAATTTCTGAACCCAAAAGAATATCGTTTAGTCCACCAATTCCGTCTAAAGGAATAGCCATAACAACTTCTACAGAGCCATCACTCATGTATTTTTCTTTTCCTTTTTGTTCAAATCCTTTAATAAATCCACTTATTCTGCTTGTAATAACATCATTTTTTACCATAAAATTTTCTACTGTGGTGCTTGAGTTTATATATATTCCCTTAATTGTTTCTAATGCATTACGAAGCGCAATTTGTTGAGCAGCGCGTATGGCACCTGCCCGTTGAGCGGCTTCTGTATGTTCGGGATTAGGAGCACCAATGCCTCGGGAATAAATTATACGGTTTGTCCAGTCTATTGAACCATCTCCCTGATTATTTGATACCACGGTATCAAGAATAGGTTCTATTTCCGAATAAGCAAAAAAAACACAAAAAGCCACAAACAATAAGGCAACATAATATTTTTTCATTTTGACCTCCAATGGATAAATGTTTTCATGGTTAAATTATTAATAAATTAAATTCTATAATTAAAATTTGAAAAAAACAATATTTTTACTTTTAAACTTTTTGTAAAAATACATAATAAAAAATATTATTAATTGCTATTTTTTTCTGTGATACATATCACATAATTTTTATTATTTATTTTTTTGGGCTATACAAAAAAGATAGCCAACATATCTAAAAGCTTCTAATCTATAAAACACATCTATTTCTTTATGAAAAGCAAGCTTAATTTTTTTATCTGCAAAAAAGCCCTTATCGTCTTCTAGCCTGCGCGCCATATGGGCGTAATAATTATCCCATCCACTTTGAGGAACTAAACACATTAATTGAACATTGAACCCTGCACTCGCAACCAGTTTCCTGTATGAAGCCTCTGATTCGTAATGATACTTATCATCCTCAAAGATTCTTTTTATTTCGTCTGGAACTTTTTCGGTAAAAAAAATTAAGTCAGAAAATGCGAGCCATCCTCTTGGCATCAACCATTTATTTGCCAAAGATAATCCTTTTTCACGGGAAATAAAAGAAAACACACCTCCTTCTGCCAGAATAAGCTCAAATGGTTCATCAGAAGAGAAATCTGCCTCAAGAATATCCATCTTTTGAAAGTTAATTAGGTGGCTTACATTTTTATCTATTGCTAGCTGCCTTGCAAATTCCAAATTTTCTTCGCTTATATCTATTGCTGTTACTTTGCATCTAAATTCTTTTGCCAAATTGCATGCTCCTGCACCATAACCACATCCAAGATCCAAAACCCTGCTTGCCGGCGTAATTAGTGCAAATCTGCCTGCGGCACGTGTAAATTCACTTCCTGCAGGTGAAGAATAATTAGAATGTAAATCTGTAACCATAATTTTAAAAAATATATTGTTATCTGACTTTTAGAAAAATAATTAGTCCCAGAACAAGAAGTATTACAGAAATTATATGAAAACGCCACGTAATTTTGGAACGAATATAAAATTCGCTGGTATATATTGGGTTTTGTCTCATTTTAAATTGAAAATGATGATGTATTGGAGCGCACAAGAAAATGCGTTTCTTGGTGAGTTTAAAGCTAATAATTTGAAAAAAAACAGAACAAAATTCAATAAAAAAAATAAATCCAACAATAGGAAGAAAAAATGCAGCCTTGATAAATATAAACATAATTCCCAATACACCGCCTAACCCTACAGATCCCGAGTCTCCCATTATTATTGATGAGGGTGGAGAATTAAACCACAAAAAGGCTAAAAGTGTGCCAATTATTGACCCAATAATAGGAAGAATTTCATCAACGCCACTTATATATGGAATTAGAAGATATTTACTCCATAATACATGACTTGACACATAAGAAATAACGCCAACAAAGATAAAGCATGTAATAAGAGGAACAGCTGCTAAAGTATCAAATCCATCTGTAAAATTTACACCATTTGCAACAATTGCGATAACCAAAGTCATAAATGGTATAAAAAGCCAGAAAGGCATATATGGAAAATGCTTTGCTATACTTATAAAAGGAATATTAATATAGCCATTTATATTTGGTATATATTTATAAGCAAAAATGGCAACCAAAAAAGAGATTAAAATATAAAAAAACAACCTGATATTGGCACTAATACCATCTGCTTTGTATTGATAGTCTTGTTTTGATATTTTTCCTTTTATTACACGAATTTTGTTAATAATTTTTGCAATATCATCTATTGCGCCTATAATGCTAAAAAAAACATAAATGAACAAACATGAAATTACATAAGAGTTAAAGCGCGCGGTAATAATGGTAGAAGTCAAAATAATAAAAAGAAAAAGAAGCCCTGCTGGCATAACAGGAGAGGCTTTTTCTTTTATTGATTCAAATTCTGTATTAATATTAAGTTTTCTCAAAAAAGAAATATAGGGAGGAAAAAGAGCCATTGCACATAAAAAAGAAAAAACTGTAGCAATACTTGTGCTAAATAGTCTGCTATTTAAAAGATAAATATGAGTTTTTTGATATATTAATTCTATAAGCATGATATTCTCATTAAAGATATGTAAGTAAAAATTTATTTATTTTAAAAATTCATTTTAATATATTGAATAAAAAAATATTATATAATAAAAGTAATAGTATTACAAATAATAAAAAAATTATTAAAAAAATGTTTTTTGCTTAATGTTGTAAAGAAGCATTTAATATTTTTAGAAAAATGCAAGCATCAACAAAAAAACCAAAATCCATTAAAACATTTATTGATGATTTGGCAGATAGCTTTGGTGCTTCTTCTCGTGAAGCCATAGAAGAAATTGGAGCCGTTGGAATATTTTTATTAGATGCATTAAAGAATGCTCCATTTTTATTAAAAAACTCACATCTTATTTTTGAACAGATGCTGAGAATAGGGGTGAATTCGCTTAATGTTGTATTCCTTGCATCTATATTTATTGGGGCTGTTACAGTTTGGCAGGAACAATATTTAATAGGTGACTATATACCTAAAACTTATATTGGAACAGCTTTGGTAAAGGCATTATTTACAGATTTAGGCCCTGTTCTTATTGCGCTTGTTCTTACGGGTCGTATTGGCGCTAAACTTGCAGCAGAAATAGGAACAATGAAAGTAACAGAGCAGCTTGACGCAATGATATGCCTTTCTCTTAATCCTTACTCATATTTAATATCGCCAAGAATCTTTGCAGGATTTATTATGACTCCTTTTCTTATGATTTTTTCTTTTTTCTTTGCTGTTTTAAGTGCACAAATCATTGCAACATTATCATTGCAGTTATCGCCTACAATTTTTTACAATTCAATGAGATATATGTTTAGGACTCAAGACGTATTAATTGGAATTGTAAAGGGTTTTGTTTTTGGAGGAAGCATTGCCTTGTCGGGATGCTATTACGGTTTTTTTACACGAGGAGGCGCGGTAGGCGTTGGGGAGTCAACAAAAAGAGCTGTTGTTGCTGCTTCTATTTTAATCCTTTTTTTTAATGTTGTGATAAATTTAATGATGATGTGATTTTTAGAATTTATTAAAGAGAATTATGATTTTTGCTTGATTTAATTAAACCTAAAGTTTAAATATTATTTTAACCCAATTTATTCATTAGAAAAATCTTTTGTTGATTATGAGTCATATGAAATGAAGCATAATTTATTAATCCTAAATTATTCGTTGGAAATCTTTTTAGTAATCTCTTATTAAAAGTATAGTTGAATGTTTGAACATCAAATCATTTGTTAGGTTTTAAGTTTTGGTCTAAATAATAATAAAAATTTATTTTTTTCTGTTTTACCTGCATATTTCCCTTCTATAGAATTAATATTAATTAGTAAAGTCTCTATACTTTTATTAATCCAAATTGTGAATTAAAAACTAGAAATTGGTTTATTCTACACTCGCATAAAAAGTAACAACATATATTACTGTGGATTTTGATTAAAAAAATTTTAATACAATGCATTTAAAATTTCTTATTTAAAATCAAATAATTAGGATGTGTTTCTTAGAACAAATATAGCAATAACTGTTAGTTCCTACGAATTATTTTGTTACAATGTTTAACTATTGTTTGTATCATAGTTATTTTATAACAATTTGTTAAATATCTACTATTAAGATTTTTTATCGAATCACAACAACTATCTATCTTATTGGTATTGCTATTGCATTATTTGGGATAAAATATGCCTCTATTTATCTCATATATTTTTAAAGAAGAATTTAATATTTTAAAATATAAGATTTGCGGCATGTAACATATATTAAGTTTGGGCATTTTTTGAGCAACTTTTTCGGCTTTATTTATTTCAATACAAACGATTCTAACTTAATCTATTAGCATTTCCACAGTTACTTAATTATTTTATCGTTAGAGCCTTCTTTGTGTTAAAATTCTTTATTTTGGTTTTTAATCTTTTCATACAAAAAAATACTAGTTTCAAATGCTTATTTAAAAAGATATACGATATGCGAAAAATAAGATAATTCTATGGTAATTATTGATTGCCAAGTGGATAAAAAAATATATTAATGAAGATAATATTTTTATAAATAATATAACCATAGAAGTAGCAACTTAAAGTTTCAGCAATGCCATAAGCAATATTTTACAAATAAACAGCCCGGTTTTACAATTATTGAACATTATGTTAAAAAGTAATTAAACTATTAAATGAATTGATATTTTTAAAAGATGGGAGGGGTAAATGAATCTATTTTGTTTTGTTATAGTTTTTATTCTTTGTTTATCTAGTTCTTTGGTTTTTGCAGCAAATGATGTTTTTGGTATTCAAATGTTAATGCCTTCTAAACAGCCTCCACTAGAATGGAATTCCCTTCATTGGTCAACTGGTGGACTCCGAACGGTAACAGGATGGGATCCAAGCGATCCTACGGGCTGGAGTAGAAGACGGGGGGATACGAATCTTTTTGAAATAGATGGAAATGGAGTTATGACAATGGGGGGTGTTGAGCCAAGGTTTTATATTATGCCTCCTGTCAAGGGAGGCCCGCCTTTTTTTAGAGACGTAGAGTTTACTGGTTATTACAGACGAATAGGTACCGATGGTGCTTCTTATGCAGGATTTGTAGTTGGGGTACGTAGCGGTGCCGAAGGCCATGGCAGTATAGAACATTGTCTTGCTAATACTTATTATTTGGCATTCCGTATGTCTGGAACTTGGGCATTTATCAAAGAATTAGATCACCCTAATTCCGTTAGTGGAAAATCGGGTCCTTTATTTGCGGGTGGTTTTCCTTTAAACCGTTGGATCGGGATGAAATATCTGGTATACAACCTTCCAGGCGATAAAACTGTGAAACTTGAAGCCTATATAGATTCGGTGTCTGAAGGCGACGTTAGCAAAGGAATAATTTGGAAAAAGGTAGGTGAGATGGTTGATGATGGCAATTGGCCTGCTCCTTCTGGCGACTGTGGTTATCCGGATAATACAGTGATAACTATGGGTGGTGGAGTTGTTTTTATTCGCCATACAAACGTTGCAAAAGCTCAATATAAAATGTTAAGCTGGCGAGAAATAGCACCAAATGAAATTGTTGGTATTGCAAATTCTGGTTCACAGGATTTAGGATCCAGTCAGCAAAACAATGGTACGTCGTCTTACATTTCGACATATAATAATGTAAATGGAAGTATTGTTATTTCAATAAACAATACACAAAAAACACCAGTTGATCACATTGGAATCTACGATGTTTGTGGAAATCTGGTTAAAAAGTTGCAATATGAAAATAACAACAATCTGGCTCTTTGGAATGGTACTAATATGAATGGTGGTTTTGTGGGTTCTGGCGTTTACATTATTGTTGCACGGGTAAATTCAAAAATGGTATATACCAGTATTATTCTAACTTCCACAACTAAATAAGAGACTAAATAGAAGAGACAATATAAAAGTTTCTTTCATAATGTCTGCTCTTCATGAATTTGTTATGTTAGACTTATTTTTAATAAAAACAAAAAACATAATTTTTTATTAAATATTTAGAAAAGAATCATGCTTTTATGATATTATTAATAACGAAAATATTATTATATTATGTTAATATATGAAAATAGCCTGGATTGCTCCTATTAATAAGAAATGTGGAATATCGTATTATGCAGAAAACTTTTACAATGAGCTTTCAAAATATATTGAGTTAATTAGATTAGACCCTTATGATTTTATAAAAAATAAAAAGGCATTTGTTGAAAATATTAACAAATGCGACCTTGTTCATATTCAATATGAAACATCATTATTTGTAGAAAAACAAAAAAATTATTATAATGAAATGTGCAATGAGATTAAAAAAAATAAGATCATAACATTGCATGAAATATATAAAACGCCTCCATTTGTTTTTCCCAAAGAAAAAATAAAAGGATTTTTTTTATCAAAAATTATTAAGCAATATATTTGGGATTTAAGGCATCCTCATTGGGCAGAATTTAATAAACATTGTAAGAAAGAATTTTATGGAGATTATTTTTTAGTTCATTCGGAATTACAAAAAAGAATTTTGATAGAAAAGGGAATTAACGGGTCAAAAGTAGAAACAATTTTAATGCCAGTAGAAAATATAAAAACAATAAATACCAAAGAAGAATCTTCTTTATTTATGTTAGGCTCTATGGGATTTATAAATCCTCTTTACGATTATGAATTGCTTTTTTTGGTATTAGAAAGACTTACTTTTAACTGGCGGTTTTACTGGATAGGAGGAATTAGAAGAAAAGAAGATATATGCATTTTAGAAAAAATAAAAGAAAATATTTCTAAAAGAGGATGGGAAAAGCGTTTTATTATTACAAATTATGTTTCAAAAGATGAAAAAGAAAAATATCTTTCTCAATTGCAAATGTATTTTGCCTTTTTTAAAGATCGCAGCAGTTCTATGAGTTTGGCGGATGCAATTTCGTTTCAAAAAATCATATTTGCAACAAAAATTTCTTTAATAGAAGAAATGTATTCAAAATATCATTTTTGTATATTATGTGATAACGATTATCAAAAGATTTTAGAAAACATTTTAAAAGTAATTAACGATGAATCCATTAAAACCAATCTTAAAGAGGCTTGTATTCGTTATTGCCAAGATAACAATTATAATAATTTAGCACATAAATTAATAAATATTTACAAAGGCTTTTTATTATAATGCGTATTTTATGGGATTTAAGACTTTGTTCTTATAAATACCGTGAAAAAGGTGTTGGAAAATATGTTTTTTCTGTTATTAAATCAGCCTTAGAAAATGGGATTCTAAATAATAATGAAATTTTTATTTGGGCAGAAAAGCAATGTGTACCTTCTGAATTTTATTCTTTTTTTGTAAAATGGATTCCATATAATAAAACTTCGTGGAAAAAAGATTTGTTTTTTATTCCATATCTTGTTTTAAAATATCGCATAAATATTTTTCATTATTGGATATCTTGTGGTCCAATAACCAAAATAGGAATGGGATTTTTTAATTTATGCAAAACCTGCATCACCATTCATGACCTTGGGGTAAAATACATAACCAACGATAACTTTTTAGATCATGTTCGTAATACAAAATACTGGAAAATTCAAAATCTTTTGGCAAATTTTGCACATTGCATTATCTGCAATTCAGAAAAAACTAAAAATGAAGTAGAAAAAAACATTAGCCTAAAAAATAAAAGTTGTTATGTTATTTATCCGCCAATTATAAGAATTGCAAATATTCAAAAACAAAAAAAGGAAATATTGTTAACTCTTTCTGGTATGAACCATAAAAACTTGCAAAATGTTATTAAGGCTTTTTTTATTTTTTCAAAAGACTTTCCTTTATACAAATTAGTAATTTGTGGCGACAGCGAAAAAAATATTTTAGATTTTACAGATAAAATTTATTTTGAAAAAATGGATAAATATGAATATTATTTAGATAATGCAACAGCATTGATTTTTTGTTCTACATACGAAGGACTTGGTATCCCTCCGTTAGAAGCAATGGCTCATGGATGTCCTTTGGTTTTGTCAAATATTCCTTCTCTTTTAGAAACCTGTAAAGATTTTGCAAGATTTGTAAATCCTTTTGATGAAAAATCTATTTGTGAAGGAATTATTGATGTTTGTAAAAATCTTGACTACTGGATAATTAAATCAATTAATGGCTTTGAAAGATATAATTCTATGAGCAAAAACGCTGGTAAAAAATTAATAGAAATATATAATCATTTAGTAAAATAATTTTATGTTTCTTTCTATAATTATACCAACAAGAAACCGCTTTGAATTTTTACAAAAGCTTTTTGAGTCTTTATTTATTCAAATAGAAAAAGAAACAAAAGAAGTTGAAGTGATAGTAGTAGATGATGGTTCTTATAAAACAGTTTGGGAAAAAAATAAAAATATATGTTCTTTATTTGGAGCTTACTACCTATATCTAAATAAAAGATTTGGTGCGGCATTTGCAAGAAATTATGGAATAAAATGGTCTATGGGAGAATGGATTGCTTTTTTAGATGATGATGTGATATTAGATGCCAACTGGTATGATTCCTTGTCAAAAGAAATATCCTGCTTAAAAGAGGGCGTTGTAGGAATAGAAGGAAAAGTAGAAGCATCCGGTAGTGGCCTTTGGGATATGGAAGTTAAAAATACCAAGGGTAAAATGTATTTATCCTGCAATATTATTTACAAAAGAGACATATTAATTAAAACAGGTGGCTTTGATGATTTTTTTAATTCAAATTATCCAATGTGTGAAGATCAAGAATTAGCAGCCCGAATTTTAAGATATGGTAAAATTATCTTTAGCGATTCTATTTGTGTTATTCATCAACCCAGAAAAGTAAATTTAGTAAGATATATATTACATTCTTTAAAAAGAATGTTTTACCTTCTTTATTCTGAATATTACTTTTATGAAAAGCAAAAAGACAGGTATCATTTATTTAGATTTAATACAAATTTTTGGCAAACATATAAAGCAATAATTTTAAGGCATGTAATTACTAATTTTAGAAGAAGAAATATAAAGCAAATAATTTCTAATCCATTACAAAGTTTTACATTGCTTATTTCTTCTTTATTGGAACAACTTAGTGCATTATTTTTGTTACCTTTTTTTATTTTTAAATATATAAAAATTCCCTTTAATTTTTTTGATGACTATATTGATTATAAAAAAACTTTAAAATTTTGGCAGATAAATAATTACAAGTTTAAGACAAAAAATAAGGCTAAAATTAATATCATCAAAAAAATATTGTTAATTAATGCTCCTACAGAATATTCTATATACAATTTTTATAAATTTTATAACAGTGCGTGTAAAATTAGTCATATTAATATCTTTTTAAGAATAGACGATGTTTTTTTGGATAAGGGAGATATAGTTGTAGAATTATGTAAGATTTTTAACACAAGAAAGATTCCTTTTTTAGCCAGTATAATTGGTCAACAGCTTTTAGAAAAAAAATATTATAATTTGCTAGAAGAAATAATAAATTCTGGTGGTGAGATCGGATTTCATGGATTTTATCATAAAGGAAAATATGGCCCATATAATAGTGAATTACTGCAAATGTCTTATAAAGAGATAGAAAAGGAAATTTTACTGGTTCTTAATTGCTTGCCAGAAAAATATAAGCCGTTTGTTTTTATCCCGCCCTTTAATACCATAAGCAGGGATCAAATTTTTTTTATGAGTAATTATTTTGATGTCATTTGCGGTGGGCCCGAAACAATAAGATTCACAGATAGAATAATTGGTCCCGTGTCACTTTTAAATGGTTCTTGGTATATAAGCTCCTTTCAACCTTTTTATATTAATTATAATAAAAGCAAAAAAATATTATTTAAAAAAAACAAATTAAAATATAATAATATTATTTATAGTTTTCATTTTATTGAAGAAGCAAAAAATAATTTTGTTAATCTGATTAGGTTATTAGATAATAAAGAAAACAATTTTTGTTCTTGGAAAATATTTAAAAAAATTAAGTAATTATTAATGGAAAAGTATAAATGAGAATATGGTTTGCGGCTGGAATTCCTAAAGATTCAAAAGGCGGTGTTAACATGGTAATGCATGCTTTTAGTAAAAATCTAAAAGCATGCGGTCATGATTGTCGTATTATTTACTCAAAGCGTTTTTCCAATTATTTGCTTTTTGCTATAAGGCTGTTATTCCTTTTTATTTTTGCCCACAAAAAGCCCGATTTTATTATTGCTCGTTCTACAGATGGTTTTTTATGTGCTCTTTTTAAAAGACTTTTATTATTAAAAACCAAAGTTATCTTACATAGTCATGGATGGGAAGAAAAGGCTTACGAAATAGAAAAAAAACAAAAATATTTTCCTTATTTTCCAAAATCTTCTTTAAAGGCAATATTATTTAGATTCAATTTATTAAAATTTACGCTTTATTTAAGCGACTTTTGCCTCTGTGGAACACTAGAAGAAGCAAGATGGATAAAAACAAAATATAAGAAATATTCAAAAAAAATAGTATGTATACCAAATGGTGTTTATATAAAAGATTTATTTATAAGAGAATGGAGAAATTTTCAACCCTTAAAATTTATTAGTGTTGGTTCTTTAACATGGAAAAAAAATATTATTTACACGATAAACATATTCCATTTTATTAAAATGTCAAGAGAAAATGCTGAGCTTCATCTTATTGGGTGCAGTTATGATAATTTAATTCACTTTATTGATGAAAGATTATTAAAAGGGATAAAAGCCATAAGCTTTAAATTACCAGAGGATATGCAAAAAGAATATAGAGAATGTCCGTATTTTATTTCATCATCAAGTTACGAAGGCGGAAGATCTCTTGCTATTTTAGAGGCAATGGCAAATTCATGTATTGTTTTTGTATCTCCAATTCCTTCTAGTTTGGAATTTATTAAAAACGAAGAAAACGGAATAGTTTTGTCGCTTACAGATCCTGCTGAGGATGCAGAAAAAATTCTTAAGGTAATTGATTCGCCAGATTTATGTGAAAAAATATCAAAAAAAGCTTATAGCTTTACACTCCGGCATAGCTGGTTACGTCAATCTTTACGTTTTGAGAGATTATTATGCTCAAAGTTTTAGAACCAGAAGTTTCTATAGTTGTTGCATCTCATAGGAAAAACCATATATTAGATTTAATTAATGCATTTTTAGAGTTAAATAATAATACTGCCGAAATGATAATTGTAACAGATTATTTATCATTTGAGATAGAAAATAAATATCCACAAATAAATTGGGCATTTATTAACAAAAAAAGTATTCCAGCAAAAAGAAATTTTGGTATTAAGCTTGCAAGGGCAGATATAATTGCATTTATTGATGATGATTGTGTTTTTAGTAAGGGATGGCTTGATGCAGGATTAATGTATCTAAAAAAACATCCCGAATTAGCAGGTGTTGAGGGTAAAACCATTATTGAATCAGGCAATAATAATATTAATGCGCCTGTTAAGGAATTTAAAAGATTAGAAAAAAGAGGTTATAGAACTAACAATATTTTTTATAGAAAAAAAATATTAAATGAAGTTGGAGGATTTGATGAGAGATTTGAATTCCAAAGAGAAGATGTTGATATAGCTTATTCTATTTTGTCAAAAGGATATAAAATTGGGTTCTGTGAAGAGGCTATTGTATACCATAAACTCAGAGAAAATGAATTTTATGATTTATTAAAAAACTGTATTAATCGTAGATTTGATCCACTTCTTTATAAAAAGCATCCCTATTATTATAAAAGATACATTGGCTCACCATTTACTCCATCTATTGGATTAGTATTATTGCTTCATATTTTGGCTATATTTTCTTTATTTATTTTTTCATTTTTGCCAATCTGGATTTTATTTATTTTAGCCGGATTTTTATTGTCTTTTTTATTATCTATAAGAAGAAATAGCAAGGGTAAAAATAGATTTTTAAGAATTTTTATAGACGGGTTATTATTTTTTGTATCACCAATTATAATAGAATCGGCTTTGATTTATGGCTCAATTAAATTTAAGAAACCGCTTTTTTATTAAGGTAATTTTAAAAGGAGAAAATTATTAAAATTGCTTTTTTTAGTAAAGAATTACCATCAGATTCTCCCAATGGGGTTTCTTGGCAGGTTCATTATCTTGCAAATAGTCTTATAAATTTAGGAGAAGATGTTACTTGTTTTTCTTTTAGTCCTAAACCAATTGATGCGCTATATAACCATGAAAAATTAGAATATAAAACATCATCAAAATTGTTAAAAGCTTTTAAACCAGGATTAATTTTTAAAAAAATAAATAAAAAAAGATATGATATTATACATTATCATGGTGATGATTATCTTTCTGATGGTTCTTATAATCGGGTAAGAACATTTTATGGCTCGGCTTTATACGAAGCCATTTATTCTAAAAAGCCCAAGAGATTTTTAAGACAATGTCTTTTTTATATTTTTGAATTAATTTCATGTTTTCGTAAGGGTATAAAGGTTGGAATTTCTGAGGTTACTTTAAAGGTTTTACCGTTTGTAAAATATAAAATTCCTTGTTGTATTCCATTAGATAAGTTTTCTCCAAAGAGTAGTAAAACACCATATCCTTCTATATTATTTTTAGGCGATTTAGATAGTAGAAAGCAGGGTAGATTACTTATAAAGGAATTTAAAGAAAAAGTTATTAAAGAATTTCCAGATTCTATATTAACAATAATTGGTCCACAACCTTATAAAGAAAAACAGATAAAATATCTTGGCAATGTAAATCAGGATGAGCTTATAAAAGAATATTCTAAATCGTGGGTATATTGTTGCCCAAGCTCTTATGAAGGTTTTGGAGTTCCAATATTAGAAGCAATGGCATGCGGAACCCCTGTTGTGGCTTGTAAAAATCTGGGCTCAATAGAATTAATAACTAATAACGATAATGGAATTTTATGCGAATCTGGTTTGCTTGGTTTATCTTTGATTAATGTATTAAAAGATTACAATTTGCGTTTAAGACTCCAAAAGAATGGCCTTTCTTTTGTAAAGAAGTATGATAACAATTTTATAGCAGAAAAATACAGAGAATTGTACTATAAAATAAAAAATGGGAATTAAATGAATAAAAACATTTTAAGTTTTATTTTATGGCCAATAATTGTATTTATTGGAACATTTATAGCTTATAAAATAGTTCATATTCCCAAACAGGCTGAATTTGTATTAATAATAGCGTTCTTATTGTTTTATCCGATTTTACGGTATCCTACCGTTGGTCTATATATTGTTTTCACCATTTCTCCTTTAATACCTTTTTTTAGGCGGCTTTATTATTTAGTTTATGGACGCCCTGGAATAGATCCTTTAATAATGATGCCAGATTTATTTATAATTTTAATATTTATTGGAATTTTTTTTGAATTTAGGGAAAGAATCAGGATGGATAGTAATAAAGATATTTTATTGTTAATTACTTTATATCTTGCATATTTAATTATAAGAACATTTGTTTTTAATTCTTTACCACTTCAGGAGGCAATTGCTAAGCTAAAATTTTATGCTCCTTCTGTTATTATGTTTTATATCGGGTGGCTTTTTGCAAATAACCACAGACTTTTAAAAAGAATATTGTTTTTATCAATAATATTGGGAATAATATCATGCTTATATGGCTTTAATCAGCTATTTTTAGGGTATTCAACAGCAGAAAAGTTATGGTTTTCTTCTATTTCTTTTACAACTCTATTTATTAAGGGTATTGCAAGACCTTTTTCTTTTTTTCAGTCTCCTGCTGCTTTTGCCGATTATTTAATAATTTGTATAATTTGTTTATTGATTTTTACAGATATAATTAAATCACCATATAAAATTGTTGCTTTTATTATAATTCCAATTCTTTTTTATGGAGTTCTAATTACTTCTGTTAGATCCAGTTGGGTTGGAGCTATGTTTGTGTTTTTTGTGTGGTTTGTATTTCTTAGAATAAAAAATGTTGGTGGTCGCATTATAATGATTCTCTTTTTAATATGTTTTTTTATAGTATATCAATATTTTGATGATGTAATAACTTCGGGAATTGGGTTTAAAGGCGTTAATAGCATTATATTTAGTCCTTCAACGCAAAATACAAGCTATGTTGATCTTCTTGTAACAAAGCGCGCAAGCGCTTTGGTTAATCCTTTTGAAGAACATTCTTTTGTTTCAAGAATAGCCTTATGGAAATTTATTATAACTTCATCGGTAAATATAGAAAGAGCATTATTAGGAAGAGGCTTAGGTGTACTAAACGCAGACTCTTTATATTTTACATATCTTGCAGAATTTGGATATCCAGGTTTTTTATTTATAGTGTTTTTGACTTTAATGTTTATTTTAAGAGGCTTAAAGATAATCAATTATTCTCAGAACAAATTTGTTGTTGCATTAGTAAAGGGTATAATTACCCTTAACTTTTCTTTTGCTATTATGAATATTACCGGTTCTCATCTTCTTTCTTTTCCAGGCGATTTTTATTTTTGGTTTTTAAATGGTGCTTTGATTAGTTATTATTCTAAAAATGAGAATAATAACTATGCAAAAATTGAAGAGAAGAAACTATGAAGCTATTAATTACTTTGGATTTTCCTCCAGAAAAAGGGGGAATACAAAAATATCTTTTGGGAATAGTGTTAAATACATATAAAAAAGAAGATTATGTTTTAGTAGGATGTAGAAGTTCACAAAAATACAAAGAAAAAATATATTCATCACTTGATTATATATCTAATCCTTTATCAAAGATTAATAAAAAATTTTCCTTGATTCCTTTGTTTATAAAGTTGTTAAAAATTTATTTGAAGAATAAAGATAATTTGTTTATTGAATGTGGAAATATTTATACTGCAATTATACCCTATATAATATCTTTATTTTTGCCTGTTAAATATGCCGTTTATTGTTACGGAACAGAATTATATAATCTTAGAAAATACTCTTTAAAAAAAATTATTTTCACTTGCATTTTAAAAAAAGCAAACGTTCTTTTTGCCATAAGTCAATATACAAAATCTCTTATAAGCCAGTTGATTCAAAATAATAAAGAAAAAATTAAAGTAATATATCCTAAATTAATTATTACAGAACAAAAAAAATTAGAATTAATCAGAACGCTAAATAATAAACAAGAAAAGGTTGATAATGAGCAGGTTATAAATATGTTAAGTGTTGGCAGGCTTGTTTGGCATAAGGGTCACATAATTCTTTTGAGGGCCGTTTTGTTATTGCCTGCTAACATAAAGTGGCATTTAGTAATATGTGGAAATGGTCCTCTTTTAAAATATCTTGTTGATTATTGTAAAGAAAAAAACATAAAAGACCTTGTTGAAATAAAAACCTCTCTATCTGATGATGAATTGGAATTAGAATATAAAAAGGCTTCATTTTTTATTTTTCCTTCTATTTATTGTAAAAATGGTGTTGAAGGTTTTGGAATAGCCCTTTTAGAGGCAATGGCAAACAATTTGCCAATAATTGCTACAAATGCTGGGGGGATTCCCGAAGTTCTTGATAATGGAAACTGTGGAATATTGGTTCCATCAAATAATCCCCAAGCAATAAAAGATGCTATTATAAAATTGTCGGAAGATAAAGAATTAAAACAAAAGCTAATAAAAAATGCAATAGAAAGGCTTTTAAAATATTTTGTTTGGTAATAGAATGCCAATAATACTTTTTATCAATCACTGGGCAAAGAGAATGGGTGGAGCAGAACATTCTCTTAAAGATATAATGGTTTTTGCATCTAAAAGGGCTGATTGTCATCTTTCTGTTACAGAAGATGGAGAACTTGTAAAAACAGCAAGAGAAATAGGTGTAAAAACGCATATAATTTCATGTAAAATTAAAGAGCATGCTTTTTTAAGACAAAAGATTTTTCTATTAAGTTTATTTTACATTAAAGATATTATCAGCTTTCTTTTTTATGTTTTTAGGCTTAGAAAATTGGTAAAAAATATAAGCCCCGATATAATTCATGCAAATGTGCCTAAGTCTCATATAGCCCTTTTTTTAATTAAAATTCTTGGATATAGAGGTAGATGTTTTTATCATTTTAGAGAAATATTTCCAAAATATTCTTTGCCGTTTTTTATCTACAGTATATTGTTTACAAAAAAGGATTCTAGTATAATTGCAATATCTAATGCTGTAAAAAATTATCTTCCAGCTACATTAAGAAACAAGGTAGAAGTTATTTATAATGGGGTAGAAATAAAAATAAAAGACTATAAAGAAAATTATAATTCTGTTAATTTTTTATATTTAGGAAGAGTTGTTCCCTGGAAGGGATGTCATTTACTTATAGAAATATTTTATGAACTTTGCAAAAGATATTCCAATAAAAATATTGCTTTATCAATTGTGGGTGATACAATATACTGGAATACTAACTACCGTGATATGCTTAGAAATTTAATAGAAAAATACAATTTAAATAACAGATGCTTTTTAATGCAATATTCTACTGATATTTTTTCTGTTTTTAGCAAACATGATGTTTTTTGTAATGCTTCTTATCTTGAACCATTTGGTAGGGCTATTGCAGAGGCGCAGGGTGCAGGATTGCCTGTTGTAGCCTTTGATTCTGGTGGGGTTTCGGAAATTGTTCAAAATGGTGAAACTGGTTTTTTAATTCCTTATGGGGATATTAATGGTTTTGCTGATGCTATGTATAATTTTATTAAGCAGCCTATGCTTATTAAAATAATGGGACAAAAAGGAAGTGAAAGAGCAAAAAGGTTTTTTAACAAAGAAATTCAAATTCCTTTAATAGTGGATCATTTGTTAAAAAATTAGATAATTAATTAATGAATAAAACTTTATTAATAATATTCTTAATGAGAAGATTTTATTATTAAAATGTATTTGATTTTCTAAAAATTGAATTAATAATAAATTATTCATTCTATCCACGGCCTTTGTCCCGCTTGGCGGGATACCCAAACTGCAAGAAAGCTCGCATATAGGCACTCCGCTTTTTTACTCCGTAATCTCGCCATGCTTGCAACGCACCTCGCTAATGAAAATTCTATGAAATAATTTTAAGTAATATTTTTAGGAATTTATAAAAAGGTTTATATTGAATTTTAAATAATTTCACTCTCGGGTGTAACCGTAGAAACGATCTTTTCAATTACAATCGTATTTCATGGTACACCCGAAGAGGAAAGTTTGTTAAAAAATATCAGGCATTTTAATCAATTAGAAATTTTTCTGTTTTTACAACCTTATCTTGTTTATTTGTATAGTAAATAATAAAAATGTTTTTATTAGAAATATTAAAATTTTTAATTATATTCTTAATTTTATTTGCATTAATGTTTGAGTTTATACTTGTAATTTGTTTGCCTCTTATATCAAAAATCTTGATATTTGTAAAATTAGAAGTAGCTAATGAATGTTGGATTTTTGTAATGTTATTATCAGCTTTATTAACATTTGTGCTTTGACTAACTTCTGGATCTTCCCATTT
>Ga0123519_10005998_pt1 | contig 19216 bp, 16 predicted proteins | sample YelNatPaOPRAMG02_FD_87396 | JGI IMG/M metagenome (GOLD analysis project Ga0123519, IMG submission 87396) | Hot spring microbial communities from Yellowstone National Park - Yellowstone National Park OP-RAMG-02 (version 2) | ecosystem: Environmental > Aquatic > Thermal springs > Hot (42-90C) ... | reverse complement strand
TGAGCATCTTGCTTGGATAATCTCCCTCTTTCAGGAAACGATAGGCCTTTTTGAAGATCGCGATCTCTGCCCATCGAACATCCCCCTCGGTCAACTCGATTCCCAGAGAGTCCGCCTCTTTTCGAAGGGTGCCCAAATCTCCATATCGGGCAGTCATATGGGTGATGACAGATCGCCACTTCGTTAAGTCGACCCCATTCTTTTTTGCCATCTCCACACCTTCCTTGACTGCCCTGGCACAGGCAATGAGTTGGGGAAGAATAAAGGTGAGCGTATTATTGGTGGAGATCCCTTTGGAGGTAAGAATCTTGATCACCTCATAACCTTCCCGACTCCCCGGAACCTTGATCATCACATTGGGACTGAGACTGGCCAGCTCTAAAGCCTGAGCCACCATCTTCTCTTTATGGTGGAGATTTCGAGGATCGACCTGTCCTGAAAGATATCCATATCGATATCTCGAGGCCTCAAATACCCCGAGGTACATCTCTGCCCCTCTTCGGACAATCTCTTTGTACGTCCTCCAGAAAAGGGTTTCTGGCTCTATCCTCGGATCTTCATCAATGAGCCGATCTACGATCTCAGAAACAAAGGGTTCTCTCATCTTGATCACATTCAGGGAGAGAGGGGGATTGGTGGTTACCCCTCGAAAGAGGGCCCTCTCTGGATGCTCAGGATCGAAGAGTCTCCTGAGCTGTTCCCTTAATAGGTCAACCCTCTGGGAAGAAACCTTCTTGAGAAAACCCTCCATCCAGGTTTCATAGATCAGCGGAGAAGAATCCCACCAGATCTCCACTCCAGGGTGGGTCTCCATCAGTTTTTCAAAAGGACTCTTCTTCATTCCTCTCTCTCCTTCTTTCGATTTTCGAAAAATCGTTTTATGGCTGAAACACAGATGGAGTTTTCTTCATGGGTTCCTAAACTGATTCGAAAGAATCCATTTCTTCCTCTCAAAGGGGCGAAGGCTTTGAGGATCACTCCTGCCTTTTCAAACACATAATCGACGACCTCCTTTCCGGTCACTCCGGCATCGGTCGCATCAATGAGAACATAATTCCCATGAGAATAGTAAGGTCTTAGTCCCGGAATCTTAGAAAGCTCTTTCACGACATACTCCACTCCTGCATTATTATAAGCAGCCTTCTTTCTTAACTCCTCCTCTTCCTCGAGGGCCGCCTCGGCAGCGGCCATGGAAAGAAGGGTCGTATTCCAAGGGATCTGCATCTTGCGAAAATATTGAATCATGGTTTCATCTGCCAAGGCATATCCAAATCGAATCCCGGCCATTCCAAAGGCCTTTGAAAAGGTATGGGCCACAATGACATGATTATACTTTCGAATCAAAGGGGCTTTGGATTCGTGCTCTGGATGATATTCGAGATAAGCCTCATCGATCAGCATGGGAATTCCAAGATCGACCAGCTTCTGTAAATCCTCATCAGGGATAAAATCTCCGGTGGGATTGTTCGGAGTACAAACAATGATGACTTTGGTCCTGGGGGTCACAGCCCGGAGCATGGCTGGAACGTCATACTGAAGGTCCGGCGTCATATCGATAGCGACCACTTTCCCTCCTACGGCTCTGGCTCGTATCCCATAGAGGGAGAAAGTAGGGTTAGGAAGGAGCACCTCATCGCCAGGGGTTACGAAAAGCCTCATGACCATATCGATGATCTCCGAAGAACCGTGGCTGAGATAAACATTTTCTGGGCTTAGATCGTAGCGCTTGGCGATTTTGGCTCGAAGCCGGGGTCCGTTGTCTGGATAGCGATTCCCCATCCTTGCCGCCTCCATAATGGCTTGGATCACCTTTTCAGAGGGAGGGATGGGATTCTCATTGACCATCATCCGTTTGAGTTCGGGTCTGGACCAGGCCAGAAGAATGTCTTCCGTTCCATAGGGGGTAACCTGATCCATCCAGGGAACCAAAAACCTTTTCAAATCGACCATATCCGCCTCCTTGAAATAAAATTGCTGATTAGCTATCTATACAGGTAACAAGATTCTTCATCGTTGTCAAGGGGGTTGAAAGGGGCTTTCCGAAAAGAGATTAAGTTTTGAGCCTCTAAAAAATCAACGAATCTCCAAGCTATTGAGCCAAGTTCAGGTTAACGAGTTTGGATTTTTTCAGAGTTCACTGAATCGATTCTTTAAGATCATATCGATACCGGCCAGATTCGACCTCAAAGACATATTTATCCCCTCGATGAATCGCGTGGAGGACCTCTACCGGGATATTCTTTGAATCGTAGATGACACTCTCGAGAAAGATTGCAGGAGAATGAGGAGGGACGTCTAAAAACTTCGCATCCTCTTCAGAAAGCGAAATGGCGCGAAACGTTTGGATGGATCGATGGAGTTCAACCTTAAATTTTTTGGTCAGGAGATGATAGAGGGAACCGGTGAGTCGCATCTTGAGAATCTCTTTAAACTCCTCGTAAGGGAGATAGCTTCTCTCGAGAACCAGGGGAACTCCATCCCCTAAACGAAGCCTCTCGGTCAAGATGACCTTCTTATCCCGACCCAACATCAACTTTTCAGCCACCTCAAGAGGGGCTTTCAGAACCGACTTTCCTATCAATTTGGTTTGGGGCTTCAAACCCATCCGGATCATATCATCCGTGAAACTGGAGATATGCTGAAGGGTGTATTTGACCGGACGCTGAGATTGAGCGATAACAAAGGAACCGACCCCATTCCTCTTCTGGATCAACCCCTTCCCTACCAGGTCCGAAATGGCCTGACGAACCGTATTCCGATTGACCTGAAACAACTCAGCCAGTTTCGATTCAGAAGGGAGTTTGTCATGAATACGATACCGCCCCTTTTGAATCATCTCCTGAAGCCATTGGCTGATCTGAATATATTTGGGAACTCCTTTTTCCAAAGGAAAGCTTTCGGGCATGATCCCTCCTCTTAGGCTGTCGCGCTCATCCCCTTTAATCCTGATTTCCCGCTGATCAATCTCATGGCGATGAGCATAGCGACAACGAGAATGATGATGATGGTGCACATCGCATTGGCACTGGCCGTTCGGCCATCGATATCCAGAAAGATGATTTCAATAGCCGCCAGCTTCACTTTGGCAGAGACCAAGAAGATCACCGCGCTGATGGTCGTCATCGCCCTCATAAAGAAGAACGTAATATTGGAAAAGAAGGCGGTCTTCGTAAGAGGAAAGACGACTTGAGTGAAGGTCTTGATGGGATCAGCCCCTAAACTGATGGCGGCCTCTTCAATGGACCGATCGATCTGTTTCAGGTTGGCAATGCTGGAGAGAGTCCCCAAGGTGAAATTACAGATGATAATATTGATGATGATGATCCAGAAGGTCCCATAGATAAAGAAATAGGGTTTGTTGAAGGCCAAGATATAGCCCAATCCCATTACCGTTCCAGGAATGGCGGCAGGCAATACGCTGAGGGTATAAAGGATTCCTACCCCTCTGGGTCTCTTCTTTTCGACGAGATAACCGGCCAGAAGGGTCAATGAGGCCCCTCCTAAAGCGACCAACACCGAGACCCAAAGGCTATTCCAGATAGGGGCATATTTATAAGCGATCAGGGACTTCCACTCCCCATCCAGAACGGAGGCCCAGAATTTGGTCCAGAGAGGGGCATTCCCCCCCAGGGATGGGAAATCGAAATGTTTGAGAGTCAGGGTAAAATCATAGGGCCAGGTCTTTACCAAGGAACCTGCAAAGACCGTGATAAATACAATAAGAATGAAGGTGGTCGGAATCCAGCAGTAGATCGTGAAGGCCCATTCTTTGAAAGGTCTGGAAGGTTGAAGGAATGGACGGGCCTGTCCACTGATCAAGGCATAACTCTTTTTCGTCAAATAATAGTTGAGCAAAAAAGCCCCAACGGAAGGAATCAGGAGAATGACACTGATGGTCGCCCCTAAATCGAACCGTTGCATCCCGATGACCTGCTGGTAGATCTCTGTGGCAAGGACACTGTAGTTCCCTCCAATGACCACAGGGACGCCAAAATCCGTGATGGTCAAATTGAATACCAGCGCTGCGGCACTTGCAATTCCATATTTCGCTGAAGGAAGGGTCACTTTGAAAAAGGTCTTTAAAGCCGAAGCACCGAGGCTCTGGGCTGCCTCATCGAGCCGAGTGTCCACCGCCGAAAGGGTTGTGTAGAGGATAAAGAGGGCATTGGGAAAACAGTAGAGTCATTCAGCCACAATAATCCCCGTTGCTCCATAAATATTCCAGTCCGTGTTCAGAAGATGGCGGGTAATCAATCCGTTTCTTCCAAAAAGCAGGATGAGGGCCAGACCTTGAATGATCGAAGGGGCAATGAGAGGGAAGGTAGAAATGGTATAGAAAATATTCTTGCCCGGAATCGTCGTTCGGGTCAATCCATAGGCAAAGAAGAAGGCAAAAAAGGTGGTGATCATCGTGGTCACGAAAGAGACATAGAGGCTATTGGTCAGGGACCGAAACATCCTCGGGTTCGAAAAATAGGACTGATAGTTCTTGAGGGTGAACACCCCCTCTTTGAGGAAACTCAGTTTACAAATATCATAGACCGGATAGAGCATGAAAAAGGCAAGAATGGCCAGAAGGAACCCCATCGTCATTCCGACCAGCCATCGGTCACTGCTCACCGGAGCAGAAATCGTAACCCCCTGAACCTCTTTCTTTGATCTCACCGAGATTCCTCTTTTGCGGAAAAGACCATAAAGGCCTCTGGAGGAAAATAGAGATGGACTTCCTCCCCCTGCTTAAACTCTTTTCGGGAAAACTCCTTTTCAATGATATCGGAGATGACTTCCTCTCCCTCTAAGTTAATCGTGAGTCGTACTGCTGCCCCTAAGAAGGTGATCACATCGATTCGTCCTCTGGCGAGGTTTGACTTCTCCACCCCCTCGGGGAGTTCTCCTAATTTATACACCTCTATCTTTTCGGGTCGGATGGCCAGAAAGATCTCCCTTTCAGGGAGGGATTCGAATCGGGCGATTCTAAAATCCCTTCTTTCTGTTTGAACTCGATCTCCATTCCGAACCCCTCGGAAGAAATTGGACGTTCCAACAAAATCGGCCACGAAGCTGGAGTTGGGAGATTGATAAATCTCTACAGGTCTTCCCACCTGCCGAAACTGGCCTGCCTCCATGACGACCACCCGGTCAGCAATGGAGAGGGCCTCTTCCTGGTCATGGGTCACATAGATCATGGTCTTTTTCAATTCTTGCTGCAGTCTCTTGATCTCGGCTCTGAGGCGAACCCGAATCTTTGCATCCAGGGCACTGAGAGGCTCATCCAAAAGAAGAACCTGGGGATCGGGGGCAAGGGCTCGAACCAGTGCGACCCTCTGTTGCTGTCCCCCACTGAGTTGAGCCGGATAGAGTTTTCTCCATTCCCGGAGCCCTACCAGATCAAGCATCTGATCAACCCTTTCCTCGATCTCCTTCTTCGGCCTCTTTCTCACTTTAAGGCCAAAGGCGATATTCTCCTCCACGGTCATATTCGGGAAAAGGGCATAGGATTGAAAAACGATCCCAAATTCTCTCTTCTGGGGGATGAGGTCATTGATCACCTTTCCATCAAAGATGATCTTCCCTTCGGTCACGGTCTCAAACCCCGTGATCATTCGTAAAACGGTGGTCTTCCCACAGCCGCTTGGACCTAAAAAGCAGATAAACTCCCCCTCCTCAATCTCCAGATTGACATGGTCCACTGCGGTCAAGTTCCCGAATCGTTTGGTCAGATTCTCTAAACGAAGATTCCTTCCCATCTTTTTATTCCTTATAGGAGTCTCTCCTTCTCCTCTCCATCGAGGGTAAGATTAAAGCTGTTTAGCTGTCTAAATAGCATTTAATCGAATTTGAAAGGATTGTCAATAAAAAAGGGCATCCCACTTCGCATCGGGATGCCCTTTAGAAACTCTTTTCTGATCATCTTAGGAAGAGGCTTTCCCATTTCTTGAGAATGGCATCACGATTCTTCGCCTGCCAGGCAAAATCCATCGGGTAGAGCTTAATTTCGGAAAGTTTCGGGAGGTCAGGTCGGGTGGGGATACCTGGGAGAGTCACCCCATATTTAAACTTGGCATACTCTTTCATGGCATTCTCACTGATCGCCCAATCCAGGAACTTCTTGGCCGCTTTTGGATTTTTTGCTCCCTTCATTAGGGCATTGGCCTCCACCTCATAACCGGCCCCTTCGATGGGAAAGACAAACTCGACAGGGAATCCCAATTTTTTCTGCTCGGCCACTACAAAATCGAAAGAACATCCCACCGCAAACTCGCCCTGGGCCGTCATTTTGGCAGGTCTCGAGCCGCTCTTAATATATTGACCAATATTTTTGTCTAACTTCTTCAGGAATTCCCATCCATCCTCCTTCCCTTCTTTAGCCCCATACATCTGAAGGATACTTGAAATCTGTAAGAACCCTGTCCCGGAGGCAACGGGATTGGGCATGGCGATGAGCCCTTTGAACTTCGGGTTAAGCAGATCGTTCCAGCCCTTGGGCATGGGAAGGTCTTTTTCTTTCATGACCTTTGTGTTCACACAGAAGGCCGCAATATACATGTCGATCCCGACATAGTAGTATTCAGGATGAACAAATCGCTTTTCTAATTTTTCTACTCCTTTGGGTTTATAGGGTTCCAGCATCTTTAAGGGGATAAACTGCTCCATATTCGTTACCGCCCATCCCCAGATGCAGTCAGCCTGAGGATTATCCTTCTCAGCCAACATCCTGGCTCCCAACTCCCCTGTGGAGAGTCGAATAATATCAATATCAAGGTCTGGCAAATCTTTCCGGGCTACCTCTAAATATTTCACGATCTCGTCGGTCTCGAGAGAGGTATACACGGTGACTTTCTCCTTAGCCAAACCGATCCTACCAACAAAAAATACCATAATGATACCTATCAGGCAAACCATCCATCTTCTCTTCATTCCTTTAACCTCCTTTTGAATTTAATTTTACGATTCTTTCAACTCTTTCTTCTCTTTATCCTTCTCCCCCACCTCCTTTCTTTTTGTCTTAGAACCCTCCCTGAGAATGACAAGGTCTTTATATCTAAGTCTCTCTTTTTTGTCAACTTCTTTCACTCCTCATCCCAGCAGTCAAACTTCAACTCACGAATAGAATACACCACAAGGTCTGCCACTTTCTCCAACTCCTCTTTTGGGGTAACCCCGCCTTCAAGGACTCCGATGGATAAGGCCACCCCCGCCTGCTTTCCCATCACCATGTCCGTCACGGAGTCGCCGATCATAATGGCCTTGGAAGGAGAAACGGAAAGTTTTTGACAGATGTGATGGATGGTTTCAGGATGAGGTTTTGGCGAACTCACCTCCCCTGAACAGAGAACCAGGTCAAACAGATCTTCTAACTCGAGATGGTGAAGAATGGCCTCTGTATCCTTTCGCTCATCAGAGGTGGCCAATGCCGTTAAAAATCCGTTCTTCTTTAAATTCAAAAGAAAGGTTTGGATCCCATCGATTGGAACCACTTTCTTCCGCCAATCCTCGTCTGCATCGGCTTCATCAAAGGCCTGCGAGACGAGGAGTTTTGCCTCATCCCATGGATGTCCTCGCTGATAGAGGGCCATCGTACCAATCACAATCTCATCGCAACGGGGTGAAACCGGACAAGGACCTCTGGGATCCACCCGTTTAGAGATTGGATCAATCCCCCAAGCCTTCAGTAAACATTGCTCTAACTCACCATTCCTTCCTAATCTTTTTAAAACAAAGGCTACCCTTTTCTGTATGAGAGGAACCCAAGTGGCTGTAAAATCAATGAGTGTCCCATCCTTATCTAAGATAATGAGGCTACAGGGGATCCTTTGTCCTTGATATTCCATGCCTTTCATTCCAAGTCACTCCTTTAAAAAAATATCACACCGATTAGGGTCTTCGTCAATATCCTCTTTTAAAAAGATAATCGATATGTTAAGAGTATCTTCCAATCGCTCATAACAATCCGTTCTATGTTCTATGCCGTTCAAGGAGGGAAAGATGATTGGGAAAAGGTTTCAGGCTGAAAAGTTGGATGACCCTTCTATCAAGAGATTAACCGAACTTTCGAGATTAGCCAGAGGGGATATCTTGAAAATGACGACCTTGGCCGGTTCTGGCCATCCAGGAGGCTCGATGTCCTCTATCGATTTTTATTTGGTTCTTTACTCCTATGCAGGTGTAGATCCCCAATCTCCCTATCACCCGGATCGGGATAGGATCATCATCAGTCACGGCCACACCTCTCCAGGGGCCTATGCGGCACTGGGAAGAGTCGGATTTTTCCCTATCGAAGCAGCCATGGTCAATTTTAGAAAGGCAGGCTCTGCCTTTGAAGGACATGTGGAGAAAGGGGTTCCTGGAATCGAATGGAATACTGGGAACCTGGGACAGGGGCTCTCTGCAGGATGTGGGTTCGCCCTTGCTTCGAAGCTATTGGGGAGAGGATTTCACGTCTTTGTGGCGATGGGATGCGGAGAACAACAAAAAGGACAGATCTCTGAGGCCCGAAGATTTGCTGTGAAATACAGCCTCCATAATCTCACCGTGATCATCGATTACAACCGCCGACAGATCAGTGGGGTCACCTGTGAGATCATGCCCCAGAACATCGCAAAGAATTATGAATCCGATGGATGGGAGGTCATCGAAATCGATGGCCATCAATTTCAGGAGATCTACGAGGCCCTCCGAAAAGCCACTCTCTCCTCTCGCCCTGTCATGATTCTTGCCCGGACGACCATGGGCAAAGGGGTCTCCTTTATGGAAGGAAAGGAAGAGTATCATGGAAGGGCCTTGACCTATGAAGAGTTTCAAAGGGCGATGAAGGAATTGGGGCTGGAGGACGATCTCTCCTATTATCGTCAGAGGCGTGAAAAAGGGGAGTTCTTTTTTCCACCTCAAAAATATCCGATAGAAATTCCATCCATTGAGACAGGAACACCCAGAACCTATGGGAAAGACCAAAAATTGGATAATCGATCCGCCTTTGGAAACGCCCTGGTGGATCTGGGCTCCGTCAATCTCCGCAAAGATGGGACTCTTCCACTGGTTGTTTTTGACTGTGATCTGGCCCCCTCTACCAAGACGAATGCCTTTTCGAAACAGTTCCCGACCCACTTTTTCCAAGGGGGGATTCAGGAACATAATACGGCAACGATTGCTGGAGCCATCTCGACCGTCAATTTCATCTCCTTCTTTGCCGACTTTGGGGTCTTTGGGGTGGATGAGACCTACAATCAGCATCGGCTCAATGATATCAATGGAACCAATCTTAAACTCATCTGCACCCATAATGGGCTGGATGTGGGTGAGGATGGAAATACCCATCAGTGTATCGATTATATAGGGGTGATGCGGAATCTCTTCGGTTACAAGATTATTCTTCCAGCCGATCCGAATCAAACGGACCGGGTGATTCGATATGTCGCAAAGACACCGGGGAACTTTTTAGTGGCGATGGGTCGTTCCCCAACCCCCATCATCCTTTCAGAAGAGGGAACGCCCTACTTCGGACCGCCTTATGAGTTTCGATATGGAAAGGCAGACCGGATTCGTCGAGGCCATGATGGAGCTATCCTTACCACTGGTGGAATGCTTCATCGAGCCATTCAGGCCTGGGAAAAGTTGAAGGAAGAAGGAGTGGAAGTCCAAGTCCTCCACCTCTCCTGCCTGAGCGATTTAGATCGAGAAGCCATCCTTGATGCCTGCCGAACAGGGGTGGTGGTCACCTACGAGGATCACCATGTGGAGACTGGTCTGGGAAGCCTCATTGGAAGTTTGATTGCTGAAGAGGGTCTTCCCATTCGTTTCCGGAAGATGGGAATTACCTCTTATGGAGCTTCTGGGAAACCGGACGACCTTTACCGAATGCAGGGATTAGATGTGGAGAGTCTGGTCCAAACGGTCCTTTATGAAGTAAGGAGAATTTGAGATCAATCCTCCTATGAAAGTAGATCTTTTAATTTTTGATATGGATGGGGTTCTGATCGATGTCTCAAGGTCTTATCGTCAAACCATCCGGAAGACGACCGAGCTCTATCTCAAATCGGTCTTAGGATTTGAAAATGGAGAAAAGTGGGTTACCGAGGAAGAGGTCTCCCTTTTCAAAATGGCAGGAGGATTCAATAACGACTGGGATTTGACTTCAGGGATCCTTCTTTACCTCGTCTCTCTTTCAGGACTTCCCCCTTGTAGAGCAAGGGGGCGATTCCTTCACATTCAAGAGGCCCTTTCTTCTCTTCGAGAGAAATCGAGAAGGTTTCCCAAGGATAGGAATAAACTCTTTTTTAAAAGAGACTTCGATTCGTTTTTAAAAAAAGTAAAATTCTACCGAGGGGGGTTAAAAGGGGTTCGCCTGGCTTTAAAGAATTCCTGGGAAGGATGGGTCTACCATCAGGGAGACCTGAATCAGCAGAACCTCGTAAAAAGAATCTTCCAGGAGGTTTATCTTGGAGAAAAATTTGCTTCATATTACCACCTTCCTAATCTATTTTACCATGGAAAAGGACTCTACTTGAAAGAGAGGCTTCTTTTTCCAAGAAGGATTCTCTCACAGCTTCATCGAAAGATTAGGATGGGAATTGCCAGTGGAAGACCCAGGATAGAGGCAGAGCTCGCCTTAAAAAGATTTCAAATCAATCCCTATTTCTCCCCCGTGGTGACACTGGATGAGTGTAGAGAAGAAGAGGAGAGGTCCTATCTTTTGACCAAAAAAAGAAAATCCCTTTCAAAACCCCATCCTTACTCCCTCTTTCGAGTGATTGAAGAGAGTGGCCTTTCCTCTCCGAAATGTGCCTATGTGGGCGATTCGGTGGATGACATGATGGCCGCTCAAAGGGCCAAAAAAAAGGTCAGAATGTGGGCCATTGGGTTCACAGCCTCATGGCCTAAAAAAAGTTTATCCAAAGCATCGCTTCTCCAAGCAGGAGCCGACTTCGTTTTTACCAAACCCGAGCATCTGGTGAGATGGATTGGGAAGAATTGAAAATGTCCTCATCCCTCATGGAAGGGTTGAGGACATTTTAGCTCTGAAAGGGTAACGAGGGGTGGGGCCTATTCCCCATCTGAGTGAGGGGGTTACTCTTCTATTGACATTCGGATGTTTTTCCTTTATAAGCTGTCTATACAGCTAAATAGCTCAAATAGGGAATCGTGATGGAAATTCCTCTCCTTGGACTGGCCATTCTGGTGGTGGGACTGGCTCTCTTTTTTGACTACTCCAATGGCTTTCATGATTCAGCCAATGTGGTGGCCACCATCATTACGACAGGAGCCCTGTCTCCCAAAAAGGCATTATTCATGGCAGCCATGGGGGAATTGATCGGTCCTTTTCTCTTTGGAACGGCCGTGGCTGAAACGATCGGAAAAAATATCATCGATGTCTCCTCTTTTGATCCTAAGGCCATGTTCCTTTCGATCAGCCTCCTGATTGCTGCTTTAATAGGAGCCATTGCCTGGAATCTCATCACTTGGTTTTTTGGGCTTCCCTCCAGTTCCTCTCATGCCCTGGTCGGGGGGATGATGGGGGCCGTTCTTGCTGGCTATGGACCCGAAAAGATCTTGTGGAAGGGCCTTCTCTATGTGGTCGCTGTGTTGATCCTCTCCCCCTTTTTGGGTCTTCTCTTTGGTCTTCTCTTCTTTAAGCTGACGGTCTATCTCGCCCGAGATGCGACTCCCAAAATAAAAGACTTTTTCAATCGAATTCAGATTCTTTCTTCTATTGCCCTCTCTCTCAGTCATGGAACCAACGATGCTCAGAAATCGATGGGGTTGATCACCCTCGCACTGGTCATCATGGGATTCTCCCCTACGTTTCAAATCCCGAGATGGGTGGTGGCCAGCTGTGCGTTAGCCATTGCATTAGGGACAGCCAGTGGAGGATGGAAAATTATTAAAACCTTAGGGACAAGGATCTACCGATTGAGGGCCATCCATGCCTTCTGCGCTCAGACTTCCTCGGCTACGGTGATCCTTGGGGCAGCCCTGTTAGGAGGCCCGGTCTCTACGACCCATGTCGTCTCTTCGAGTATCATGGGAGTGGGAGCAGGGCAACGAATCTCTGCCGTCCGCTGGGGGGTTGCGAAAAACATCATTGTAGCATGGTTTATTACGATTCCAGCCTCTGCTTTGATGGCTGGATTGAGTTTCTTTCTGATTCGTCTCCTCTGTCCTGGGAAATAGTCTCTCCTTCCCACGAGGCCTCTTCTCTTTGAAGAAGAGTCAAGGAGGAAGAAAGGAGAAAAAAATGCCCTTCGGATTCTTTAAAAAGAAAAAACCTTTCTCAAGTGGGGAGAGCCGTTTCTTTGAGATGCTTTCCCAACAATCTGCAAAATCGGTGGAAGGATTGGAAGCCCTCTTTCAATATGTGGAGGATGGATCCCGGGAAAGTGCAAATATGGTTCGTAAAATCGAGCGAGAAGCCGACGAATTAAGAAGGATTCTGATAGAGGAACTGGATAGCACTTTTATCACGCCCATCGATCGGGAAGATATCTATGCCCTCTCTCGGGCTATTGACGATGTGCTCGATTATGCGAATACAACGGTGGACGAAATGGAGATCTACCAGGTCAAAGGCGACGAACATATCAAAGAGATGGTCAACATTCTCAGAAAGGCAGCCAGAGAACTGAACGACGCTGTAAAGATTTTGAAGGACTATCCAAAGATCGCATCAGAGCATGCAGTCAAAGCGAAATCTTACGAGAACCAGATGGAAAAAGCCTATCATCATGCCCTGGCCGACCTTTTTAAGGGACAAGATACGATCTATATGTTGAAGATGAGAGAGATCTATCGTCACCTGAGCAACGCCGCCGATCGTGGAGTCGAAGCCGCTAACATCATCTCAAGCATCGTCATGAAACACACCTAACCCCTCGGACTCTATGCCTCATCTCCTGCGAGTTCCCCTCGAAGGGAATGGGCCAGGCCCTGAGTAATTCTCACTGGAACCAACTTTCCGACCAGATCTGAACTCCCTCGAAAGTTAACAATCTTATTGGTTCGAGTCCTTCCCATGACCTCTCGCTCATCCTGTTTACTTCGACCCTCGACCAGGACCTCTTCAACCCGTCCTTCGAAGGCTGTGTTCTTTCTTAAGGTAATCTCCTTCTGAAGGCTCTGAAGGATAGCCAGACGCCTCTGTTTGGTCTCTTCCTTAACCTGATGATCGAACCCTTCGGCCCTTGTTCCTTTTCTTGGGGAATATTTAAAAGAGAAGAGATCATCAAACTGAACCTTCTGGATGAGGGAAAGGGTCTCCTCAAAGTCTCTCTCCTCTTCTCCTGGGAACCCGACAATGACATCGGCTGTAATGGCAATGGTGGGGCAAACTTCCCTCAGACGATCAACTTTCTCAAGATAGGAGGCCCGAGTATAGCCCCGATGCATCGCCTTTAGAATCCTATCCGACCCTGATTGAAAGGGAAGGTGAATATGTTCGCATAGTTTTTCGAGCCTGCCGTAGGCCTGAATCAATTCATCGGAGAGATCCATCGGATGAGAGGTAGTAAAACGAATCCGCTCAAGACCCTCTATTCCATTGATTCTCTCCAGAAGCTCTAAAAATCCGATCTCTCCTTCCCTTCCTTTTCCATAGGCATTCACATTTTGACCAAGGAGACAGACCTCCTTCACCCCTCTTCGAACCAGATGGCCTATCTCCTCTAAAATCTCCTCACTGGGCCGGCTCCTCTCCCTTCCCCTCACATAAGGAACGATACAGAAAGAACAGAAGTGGTTACAGCCCTGCATGATGGTCACATAGGATTTAACCCTGGGGAAATCCCTCTGAGGAAGGATGGCCCTTAAATACTCCTCCCCTTGATCAAGGGATGTCTCACAAACCCTCTCGCCTTTCATTTCCACTCGCTCGATGAGCTGAGGAAGCAGAGGAATGGCCTGAGTCCCAATGACCATATCTAAGTAGGGAACCCTCTGAAGAAGCCTCTCTCCTTCTTGCTGAGCCACACATCCTGCCACTCCAAGAATGGCCTTTTTTTTCTCTTTTATCTTTTTATATCTCCCCAGGGCACTATAAACTTTACGTTCGGGTTTTTCTCGGACACTACAGGTATTGATGAGGATAAGGTCCGCTTCCTCCGGTTTTTGGGTAGGAAGATAATGGTATCTCTCCAGAAGCCAGAGCATCTGCTCCGAGTCATGTTCATTCATCTGACAACCATAGGTTTCGAGATAGACTAACTTCGCGCTCATCGGGTATGGAATAAAGAGATGGTTTTCAGGTCTGCAACGGGTGGTCGTAATTTAACTTCTGACTTTGAATCGACCCTCCAGGATCTTCATCTTTTCTACGATGCCACCATATTCCAGTTCTCCATAAGGCAACATCGCTGCCCCGGAGAATCCCTGTTGCCTCATCTCGGTCGCTTTCTGAGAAACCCTATCTCGGACCCAATCCCAGTAAGGATGGTCAAAGGCATCTGCAGGTTCCGTCAGCTTCCCCTCATGGACACAAAAGGCGTGACAGGCGACGATGGGTGGACCATCAAAGAAGGAGATGGCAGAGTTGATCTTCACAGGCATGAGGGGCCCTGTATGACTTCCCCTCATAAACCCCGCCACATAATGACCGATATTGAATGGAGCCAGGACCTCTCCAGTAGCGGGAAAGGCCCCCTGGACCCTGACCAGCATCACGGGATCGTCTTTACCCGTATATTTTCCTGCAATATTGTGAAGGCGAGTCGTACTTACGGCCGCTGCGATCTCTCCTGTATTTCGAGAATAGATCGCCTCAACGACAAAACGCTGATTGTCCCTGAGCAGAGCGGCGATGTCATAAAGTTCTTCAGGGGCATTGAGTTCAATGACCCGATCCCCCTCTGTATAATTGACATCCATGATCACAAATCGAAACCCCTTATTCATGGAGGGACTTAAGATGAGCCCTGCATTATACATGGGGTCTGCGAAGGCCAGATAGAGAGGAAGGTTATAGGCTCCAGGGTCGGTTTTATCTGCAGCAAAAAATAAGAAAGGCTCATTAGGTCTCTCTTCAAACTCCATCTCGGCCACGGCAGGACCCATCCCTTTCACATTTCCAGAAAAGGAATCCTTCAGAAGGTCCTGCCCTGCTCCATAGAGTCCCTGAGCTTTGGCGACCTTTGTTCCAGCGACAAAGGCGTCCCACGCCAACCCATGGACCTTCTCATTCCCCTTTCCCAGGGTGTGAGAAAAGAGAATGGCAATGTCATCTCCGGTATGACTCACATAAAAATCGGTTACGATCCCTTTCCCTTTTTCAGCCACGTAATTCCGAACAGCCTCGACCAGCCGTTCGCTGGGACGAATATGCCCTCCGATACTTCCAATGTCTGCCTTAATTACACTGAGTGTCGTTTTCATCGTCGTCTCCTTTGATGATTGAAATGGTGGATCTATTTTTATATTTTCCATCTTTTCAACTTAGGGAGAGAACCGTAATTGGTCAAGTCAAGGTGAAGGGGAGTGATGGAAATATAAGCATTCTGAACGGCCTCCACATCCGTATTCCTCTTTTTGCTGAAGAGGAGCTGTCCCCCTCCAATCCAATAGTATTTCTTTCCTCTTGGATCCACCTTCTCAACGACCGCATTCCCGTTATGGATCCACCTCCCCTGCTCTGTAATCTTATAAGATTTAATCTCCTTCTCCTTTAGATTCGGAACATTGATATTGAGAAGGGTATCTTTTGGAAGTCCGTATTTGAGAATGGCTCGGGCCACCCGAACTGCAAAACGGGCTGCGGTCTGAAATCGAAAATGGCTTCTTGAAACCAAAGAGATGGCAAAGGATGGAATGCCTAATAGGGTCCCCTCAAAAGCCGCTGAGACGGTGCCTGAATAGGTCACATCATCCCCCAAATTGCCTCCTTTGTTAATCCCTGAGGCAATGAGCTTCGGTCTCTCTGGAAGAATGGCATTGACTCCTAAATGGATGCAATCGGCCGGCGTTCCATCCACGGCATAGACATTCTTTTTTATTTTTTCTACTCGAAGGGGACGATGAAGGGTAAGGGAATGGGCAATGGCGCTCTCTTCTCGGTCTGGAGCCACGATATAGACTTCTCCCACCTCTTGGAGGGCCTTTGCCAAGGCCTGGATCCCCTCTGAATGAACCCCATCGTCATTCGTAACCAGGATGGTAGGACGATTTTCCATCGGTGACTCAAAAAGAAGTTGGTCGGGGCGAGAGGATTTGAACCTCCGACACCTGACACCCCATGCCAGTGCGCTACCAGGCTGCGCCACGCCCCGAATTTTCTTTCAGCTATTAGTATATTCAATTTCAATGAAAAAGTCCAGATCATTCTAATTCTTCACGGATGGGTGAAAATAAATTTAAGCCCGAGAGGGGTATTGAAGAAACCTATATTGTGCGGATCCCTTAAATGGTCCATAGAAATCGTTACTTTGGTTTGTTTTAATCAGAAACCCATTTCTAAGACGGTTCAATTCGTAGGATCTAAATTATATTCAATCCATCCGCGTTCTATGGGTTTCGGAAATACTCCTGTCGGGACTATTCATCACTTCTGAGTGAGGGATTAGGAATCATTGTAACCCATAAAATCGTTCTTTTCTTATCCTAACATCTTTCGAATCCCGTCGAGTTCCTCCCGAATACGGAGGAGCAGCTCATGGTTTCTCCCATTCGTGGGCTTTTCAGCCTCCTGGAGTTTCGCCTTTTTCATCTCCTCCTTTTCCATATCCCTGATCTTCTTTCTCGCTCCCGCAATCGTAAATCCCTCTTCATAAAGGAGTTTCTTGATTTTCAGGATGAGCTCCAGATCCTTCCTTCGATATAGCCGTTGAAGGCTGCTCCCTTTATGAGGTTTGATCATCTTAAATTCGGACTCCCAATAACGAAGGACATGGGGTTTAATTCCCGTAATCCGACTGACTTCACCGATCCGATAATAAAGTCGATCCTCAGAAGGAATGGAAGTCTCCCTTTTTTTGGATCCTCTCGGCACGGGATGAACCTCTCTTTCCGCCTGCCGGTTCAACTCAGACAGCCCCTAATTCAAACCGAAGAGGGGGTTGGAGGAGGGGTCTCTTTTCGATTGATAGCCGCCTTTAGAACCTGACTGGGTTTGAATGTCAAAATTCTTCGAGGGGTAATCTGAATATCATCTCCGGTCTGCGGGTTTCGTCCCCGCCTCGCTCTCTTATTTCGGACAACAAAATTTCCAAAACCAGAGATCTTGATCTTGTCTTCTCGAGTAAGATGCTCTTTCATGATATCAAAGATCGTTTCCACAATCTTGGCGACCTCTTTTTTGGAAAAACCCACTTTCTCATAAATGGCTTCGATAATATCAATCTTTGTCATACCCTCCTTCCTCCTTTCATTGAAATCTTTATTGCCTAAGTTCTGCCTTAAAGATCTCCCTTAAATGGGAGAGGACCTTCTCTATGGAGCGATTCACTTCCTCATCGGTCAGGGTCCGATCAGGAGCCTGATATCGAATTCGAAAGGAGAGCCCTTTTTTCCCTTCAGGGATGGGAGTCCCCCGATAGACATCAAATAGATTGACCTCATGGATAAGGGGTTCCTGGAGGGAGTAGATCGCCTCCCGGATTCTTTCCACCTCCAGTTGATCCTCCACTATGATCGAGAGATCTCGGAACACAGAAGGGTATTTAGGTAAGGGATGAAACTTTCTTTCCTCTTTCGCATAAGCCACCAATGGGTCAAACTGGATCTCAAAGAGGTAGGCTTTGCCTAAAATCTCATAGTGGTGGAGGACCTGGGGATGGACCTCCCCTAAAACCCCTAAGGATTCACTTCCAACGAGAATGATAGAGGCCCGACCTGGATGAAGATAGGGAACCTCCTCGGTTGAAATAAACTGAACCCCTCTGATTCCCAAATTCTCGAAGAGGGCCTCCAGACATCCCTTTACGTCATAAAAATCAACGACCCGTGGGGGAAAGGCCCAATGGGGCTCTCGATCCATTCCCATGGCCAATCCAGTAAGGTAGGTGACCTCCTCTGGAAGGAGGGCCTCTGGTTTGGGAAAGTAAACCTTTCGGAGTTCAAAAATTTTTAAATTCAAATTTTTTCTCGAGACATTATACCGAGCTATCTCCAAAAGACCAGGGATCAGAGAGGTCCTCATCACCGAGGCCTCCTCACTGAGGGGATTGAGGATCCGAACCATATTTCTTCGTGGATCCCCTGTGGGAAGACCTATGGAATCGAGCGAAGAGGGCGAAGTAAAGCTATAGGAGATGACTTCGTGGTAACCATGGAGGAGGAGGGTCTCATAAATCTTCTTTTCCACGAAGGTGCTTCTTTTCTTCTCCCTCACCGATGGAGGACCTTTCGGTAAGGTGGAAGGAATCTTTTCGTATCCCTCCAATCGGGCCACCTCTTCGATCAGATCGACTTCACGTTCAAGGTCCCCTCGAAAGGAAGGGACAGTAACCTTCCATCGATTCTCTTCTGCCGGATCCACTTGGAGCTCTAAATTTTCTAAATGGAGTTTGATCCTCTCGTTCGGGATCTCCATCCCTAAGAAGTGTCTGACCTTTTTGGGATTCAAATCAATCAGACGATCTGCAATGGGCTTGGGATAGGCATCCAGGGCCCCCTCAACGACCCTTCCTCCCGCGAGCTCCTGAATTAACTGGGCAGCTCGGTTGGCCACCTTCAGGCAACCTCCATAGTCGATCCCTCGACTGAACCGATAGGCCGCTTCTGTCTCGAGACCAAGTTTCTTGGAGGTCCGTCGGTTATTAGCAGGATTAAAATAGGCGCTCTCTAACAGGACAATCTTTGTATCCTCTTGGATCTCTGAATTCAGACCTCCCATCACTCCGGCAATGGCCACCGGTTTTACCCCATCGCAAATCATGAGCATCTCTTCATCCAGGATCCTCTTTACTCCATCCAGAGTGACGAACTCTTCCCCTGGGGTGGCCCTACGAACCACTATCCTTCCTTCTTCCAATCTTTCAAAATCAAAGGCATGCAGGGGCTGGCCATACTCCATCATGACATAATTGGTCACATCCACCACATTATTGATCGAACGAATCCCCACCTTCTCCAATCGATCTTTGATCCAGAAGGGAGAGGGACCTATCCTTACCCCTTCAATCATCCTGGCTACGTAACGGGGACAAAGTTCAGGATCCTGAAGGGTCACAGAGGTCTTCCGATGAATCTCCTCTCCTTCGGAAGGCAGGGTGGAGACAGGATATCTCACCTTCTGATG